>ERZ773022.2751-NODE-2751-length-10311-cov-5.853549_pt1 | contig 10311 bp, 7 predicted proteins | sample MGYA00580839_ERZ773022 | MGnify/ENA primary metagenome ERZ773022 (study PRJEB29015, sample SAMEA2738020) | human oral metagenome | biome: human oral; feature: human-associated habitat; material: dental | place: China | collected 2044 ... | reverse complement strand
TGACGGCTGAACATATGTCCTGAAAGTTTACCAGCCGTCTGATGCGCCGCCGCCGCCGGAAGAGCCGCCGCCGTAGCCGCCGCGCGAGGAACTGCCGCCGGAAGAGCCGCCGCTGTAGCCGCCGCCGTAATCGCCGCTCGAGGAGCCGCCGCCGGGGCCGAGCGCTTGGTTGAGGATGCCGAGAAGCCAGTTCAGGATGACGCCGAGCAGAATCATGCCGACGATGGCAAGGAAGAAGATGAAGACATTCATCAGGATGCTCGGTTCCTCTTCTTCATGCGTGGACGCTTCTTCAAGCGTCTCGCTCACATCAGCGCCCGGTGTGACTCCTGCAGCATGGTAGGCGTAGGCGGCGAGCTTCTGATAGGCATTGAGCACGCCCTCGGAGTACTTCTCATCGCGAAAGTACGGCTTCATCTTGTCGAGGATCTCGCCCGCTCTGCCGTCCGTGATTTCGCCTTCAAGCCCGTAGCCAACTTCGATGCGGAACTTGCGATCGTCTTTGGCGATGAGCAGAAGGACTCCGTTGCTTTGCTTCGCGTCGCCGATGCCCCAGCTGCGAAACAGCTCGTTTGCGTACGATTCGATGTCTGTGCCGTCCAAGGTGGCGACGGTCACGACGACGATTTCCGCCTTCGTCTTTTCGCGCAGCTCCTCGCCAATCTTCTCGATCTGTGCGCGATCCTCTGCTGAAACGATGCCTGCCGTGTCGACGATGTATTCGCGCTGTGAGGGTTTAGGAAGTACGGCAGCGTCGGCGGATGGGGCGGCAAGTGCGAGGAGGCTGACGATGATGAAGAGGAGGGCGCACAGCTGTTGGAGCGCGCGGTGTGTGTTCATTCGCTTCACATCCTTTCGTAATGCCTGTCTCCTGTGGGGGAAGCAGGAAGAAAGAGAAAACTGGTATGAACGATATGCGATAATTTTTGCTTATTATAGCATACGGGAAAACGGTCGTATATCAGACAGAGTTCTTAATGTAGCCATGGTTTGAAATGAATTCCTTGCCAATATTCTGTTTTTCGACTTAAATAAAATCCTATCATATTTTATTTGAAGGGAAGAATTTGATCGTGCCGATATCCTTGTGTTGACAAAACAGCCCGCCAAGACTTTGCGCCTTGGCGGGCTGTTTGCTAGTAATGAGGGTCAGCGCGTGATCATGCGTCCGAGACGCGTGCCGAAGAGGTAGTTGAAGAACCATTTGAATGTGACGGAGACGTTGGCATGGAAGCCCGCCTTCGTCAGGAGGTGAATCCAAAGCCATGCCGACCACGCGAGGAAGCCTCTGCCGACGAGAGGGCCTGCAGACATGACGGCCTCGCTGTTGCCGATGATCGCCATGACGCCCTTGCTCTTGTAGTCGAGATGCTCAAGCGGCTCGCCCTTGAGCTTGTGCAGGATATTGGCGGCGGCGACATCGCCTCCGGCGAGAGCGACGGGCGCGAGCGTCGGCAGCGGATGCTCGCTTTCAGGCGGCGTGAAGCTTGAGCAGTCGCCGGCGGCGTAGACGTTCTCGAAGCCTATGGCGTGCATTGTGTCATCGACGATGATGCGGCGGCCGCGGTCTTTTTGCACGTCAAGTCCGTCGAGGCAGTCGACGGGGCGCACGCCCGCCGCCCAGACGACGGTGCGCGTCTTGATTTCCTGCAGCGGAGCATCCTTGGGAGCGCTGAAGGGCTTGTAGCGAAGCGTTTCGCCGTCGTAGTCCGTGACCATCATCGAGCACTGCACGGCGACCTTTTTCTTTTCAAGCACGCGCACGGTCTCGTCGCGCAGCTTCTCAGGCATCATCATGAGGACGCCGGGGTCTGCGCCGATGAGATGGATTTCGACCTCGCTGAAGTCGATCGTATGGTACTCCTTTTGAAAGACGTCGTAGATGAGTTCGGAGAGGCCGCCCGAGCCTTCGACGCCGATGGGGCCCGCGCCGACGAAGACGAAGGTCAGAAGAGACTTGCGCTTTGCCGCATCTTTTTCACGCGAGGCTTCTTCGAAGACCTTGAGGACGTGGCTGCGAATCTCGATGGAGTCGACGAGCGTCTTCAAGGGCAGAGAGTTTTCCTCGATGCTCTTCGAGCCGAAGAAGTTCGGCGTCGAGCCGAGCGCGATGATGAGGTGATCGTAGCCGATCTCGCCTTGGTCAGTGCGCACAGTCTGCGCCGTTGTGTCGATTCCTTCGATCTCAGCGAGCAGGAAGTTGACGTTCGAAGCATTGCGGAAGAAGCCGCGGATCGGGTAGATGACCTCGTCCGCCGAGAGCATCGAGGTCGCCACCTGATAGAGCAGCGGCTGAAAGACCTGATAGTTGTTGTGATCGATGATGAGGACATCGACCGCCTCGTTCGCGAGCTTTCGCGCCGCGCGTATGCCTGCAATGCCGCCGCCCAAGATGACGATGCGTGGTTTCGCTGCCTTTTCCGTCATGATTCATACCGCCTTTCCAGAAAAGTTTGTGGGAAACATTGTGAATCTTATGTGTTTTTCATTATACATCATTTTTATGGAAATGTAACATATCAATAATTTATACTGATATAAATGGCGGTAGGAAAGGTGTGAAAAAGCCCCCCAAGACTGCGGCTTGGGGGGCTGTCCTCAGGCATTCGACTGTTCGATGAATTCCTGCAGTTTCTTTTCTGCCGCGCCAATCTCGATGAGCGCGCGGGCTTTTTCGACGCCTTCCTTGATGGAGTCGGCCTTGCCGCCGATGTAGATGGCGGCGCCGGCATTCAAAAGCACGATGTCGGTCTTCGCGCCCTGCGCTCCCGTGAGGATGGCACGCGTCACGGCGGCGTTTTCTTTCGCCATGCCGCCGACGATCGCCGTCTTCTCGGCACGTTCAAGACCAAAGTCTTCTGGAGCGATCGTGTACGTCTTGTACCAGCCGTCCTTGAACTCGGAGACCTTCGTCGGGGCGCTGATGGAGATCTCATCGAGGCAGTCCGTGCCGTAGATGACCATGCCGCGCTGAACGCCGAGGTCGATGAGCACGCGGGTCAGCGGCTCCAGCAGATATTCATCGTAGACGCCGAGGATCATGCGCTCGGGACGCGCGGGATTCGTCAAGGGGCCGAGGATGTTGAATACGGTGCGGATGCCGAGTTCCTTGCGGATGGCGCCGACGTATTTCATCGAAGTGTGATACTTCTGCGCGAACATGAAGCACAGGCCGATGCTCTTGAGAAGCTTTGTGCATGTTTCGGGCGCGAGGTCGATGTTGACGCCGAGGGCTTCGAGGCAGTCGGCGGCGCCGCTTTTCGATGACGCCGCGCGGTTGCCGTGCTTGGCGACGGCGATGCCGGCGGCGGCGATGATGAAGGAGGCCGTCGTCGATATGTTGATGCTGCCCGCATGATCGCCGCCCGTACCGACGATTTCAAGCACTTCGATGCCGGGATGCTCGACGGCGAGCGCATGCTCGCGCATGGCGGCGGCAGAGCCGGCGATTTCTGCTGTCGTCTCAGCCTTGGCGCTCTTCGTCGAGAGTGCGGCGAGGTAGGCGGCGTTCTCGGTCGGACTCGTCTTGCCGCTCATGATTTCGTTCATTACGCAGTAAGCTTCTTCGTAGGTCAGATCGTGCTTGCCGACGATCTTTTGGATGGCTTCTTTTATCATGGCATAGCGCTCCTTTGCTGTCGGATATGTCCCTGCAGTTTGACACGGCAAGGTTGAATGTCATTTAGTATACTATGGCGGTAGGTTTTTTGCAACAAAGGGCGATGCGTAACCCTTCGCTCCGAAAAATGGGAATAGAAAATCCCCCAAGCGGCATCTTGGGGGATTTTCGTGTACCGGTGTGACTATCACTACCTTTGCCATCCATAGTATACCGCATCTGCCGCCTCTCATGCAAGCCTGTCGTGCCGTGCTGCTCTCGTCGGCAAGCGTGTGGCGCGATGGGCAAAACTATGCTATACTTTGTTCGTTGCCATCTCCAGACCGGCACGGGAAGGAGGTGCTTGTGGTATGGAGAATATTGCACTGTCATTCCTTCTCTCTGTCACGGCGGGGATAGTCTGCCACTATCTGTGCGACTAGAACATAGAAAATGGAGAATCCTTCAAACTATGCTAAACCCTTGATATATAGGGGATATATGCTGATTTGCACCATCGACAAATAAGACCAGTATGACCAGTACGAACAGTTATATAGCACTTTTTCAGCACTTCTTCATGTGGTATACTAGACGTAGGAGGTGCTTTTTTTCATGGGTAAGACGCGGACAGGAAGCTACACGGAAACATACGATAAAAACGGCAAGCATATCGGATGGAAATTCACGATACCCGTAGATGCTTTAGGTGCTAGGATAAGCGGAAGCGGCAAAACGAAAAAGGAAGCTAGGGAAAAGCAAGCGAAAAACGCAGAGGAAAAGTTAAAGAAGCTGGGCTTGACTAATGCCAACATCAACTACGATAAACTGACGTTTAAGGAACTGTGCGGATTATTCTTGTCGCATAAAAGCCTAGAAGTCAAAGAAAGCACGAAGGAAGGGTATACGGTAGCAGATAAGTACCTGTTTTCCAAGCTATACCCGTTGAAGGTAAATACGATAACTGCAAGCATGATAGACGGCGCATTAACCGAGTTGCAAGAAGAACGAAAACTAAGCGCGTCAACACTGGCTCTATACAAAAGACAGTTGGCAGCGGTGTTTAACTATGCCGTAGTGCAGGAAATACTATATATTTCTCCGATGAGAAAGACGGCAAAGCGACGGCAGGATAAATCGCGAAAGGTAGATATTGCGGTACTGACCGAAGAGCAGGTAAGGGAACTTCTACGACGGGCAAAGGAAGACGACAAGGAAAATCTCAAAAGAAGGAAGGTACTAGTCTATCCTCTTATTCTTATGGGGCTTGCTACGGGGTGCAGGTTAGGGGAACTGTTAGCTATGCGGCACGAAGATATAAAAGACGGCAAGCTGACAGTAGGGAAGCAGATAAATCCCAAGGGCAAGACAACGACGCTTAAAACAGATTCTTCATATCGAATCATTCCCATTTTACAGGAAGTTGTCGATAAGGTGCAAGTCTATTTCTCCGATATGAGGAAAACAAAGAAGAGCGATAGCGACAAAGTGGAAACAGGATATATCCTTCACTATCCCGACGGAAGTCATTATACATACGGGGTAGCGAAAGACGCGGCAAAACGCTTCTTTGACAAGAACCGCGACATCGTGCCAAACACTTTCACGTTTCACGACCTAAGGCATACCTTCGCGACAAGGTGGATAGGCAAGGGGATAAGTATACACATGGTTTCAAGGTGGCTGGGGCATAAGGATATAGCGATCACACTGGATTTTTATGCGAACTACATGCCCGAAGACGAAGCGAAGATGCTGCAAGTTTCAAGGGAACTTCTTGTGTAATATCACGGTATACCCTGTTTATACACTTTTCGAGAGCCTTCCAACCGTGTTAAAAAGGGTTCAAAAACTGCTTATTTTACAAAAGTATACGAAAGTCAAAAACCCTGTATTTACACATCGAAGAAGATATGCTATACTTTTGCTAGGGCATAGCGAAGGAATCCGAAGGGAATAGCCAAGCCGATCAAACAGACGGAAGGGAGCTGCGTAGTATGGCAAAGGTAGCGTATGTAAGGGTATCGACCGAAGAGCAAAACGAAGCAAGGCAGATAGAAGCCTTAAAGGGGTACGGTATCGACAAGTATTTCACGGAGAAGATAAGCGGCAAGACAACGAAGGGCAGGAAGCAACTGGAATCCATGCTTGACTATGTGAGGGAATCAGATACGGTGTATATCGAATCCTTTTCCCGATTAGCGCGTAATACAGCGGATTTGCTGGACATTATGAAGAAACTGGAAGCGAAGAAGGTTCACGTTGTGAGCTGCAAGGAACGCATAGACACTTCGACGGCGGCAGGGAAAATGATGTTGACGATGATAGCGGCGATATACGAATTTGAACGCGACTGCTTGAAGGAAAGGCAAAGGGAAGGAATAGCGATAGCGAAAGCGAACGGCAAATACAAAGGCGGTGCAAGGAAAGAAAAGCCGTCCGACTGGGAAGATATGAAAGCGAAGTACAAGCAAAGGGAACTTTCGGTAACAGACTTGGCGGCAGCTTGCGGGGTTAGTCGTCCACTGATATACAAGTGGTTAAAGGAATAGAGCGTGTAGGATGTGTAGAACGTGGTTACGGTATGTAGCTGCGTTCTTTTTTATGCGTCGGTACGGTTCTGGAAGGTGCTGTAGTGCGTTGCGGTAGGTACGAAAAGGGAAGGGATAAAGAAAAGTGATGGAAGAAAAAGGAAAAGGGAAAGTAGAAGAGGAGAAGGAAGAGGAAAAGGAAAAGAGAACGAAGACGAAACAAAGACGAAGCCCGATTCATGTCATTTTCTTCGATTTGCCCCATAGCCCCATACACCTTATCTTCTATGCGGCTCTATCGTATTCGTCGTAGTACGTCGTAGCTCATCGTAGCATCGTAGCACCGTAGTCGTAGCATCGTGGAATCGGCAGCATATCATAGGGAAATAGGCAAGCGAATCGGAAAGAATCTGGTAGCGGAACTTTCTCTATGACGGTATGACGACACGGCTCTTTCTCGTAAACTATCGACGTTTTGGCGAAGGAAATAGCATGGGGTATAGGGAGAAGATAGGGGTGGCATAAAACATAGCTTAGAAGCGATTCTGGGGCGTTTGAAAGGCATGTATGATTTACGACGGAGGGCGGCTAGAAAAGCGAAAGACAGAGGACAGACGAAGGACGAAGGATAAACGACGGCACAGGTGAATGACTATGGCGCAAGGGAAACACGAGCATGGGGGGTAATATAAAACAGACCTTTCCCGATTTGAAAAGAAGCCTAGTCGCATTTGGCGCGTACAAGCATTTTCTTCGACATGTAAATAATTCCCATCGGAAACGACTTGACAAAAGACGGTGATCGAGCGATGATGGTGCGCGAAAGGGGCTGATAATGTGACGGTGGTTATCGACGACGAGGCAACGGAGATGACGAAAAGGCAAGCGGAAAAGCTGCTGACAGAACATATTCCCGATTTGCTAAACGCTCTGGGGGTGGACGTGTTCAACGAATGTGGCATATCATGTGATATGGAAATACGCATCAAAGACTAAGCCAAAATGTTTCACATGAAACAAAACGTGAACATGAAGCGGTAGCTGAATATGAACATGAAAGCTCTGCTTGAATCACATGGAAAGTCATAGCGTCGATTCTACGCGTTCTACAAAGCGAAGAATAGCTTTACAGGCGATATGAAAATCCCTACGCGATACTTTATATGCACCGAAGATTTTAAGGCGCGTATCTCCCATAATTACAGGCAAATATCACACGATAACAGTCTTCAAGGATTCTATCCAAGGGGGCTGTTTTTCTTTTTGGCTCATCGCCGGCTGCATCGGCTCTTCGTCGGCATCGTCGTCTTGCATCTGGTCTTCATGTAGCATATCGGAGAAAGATAACGTCTGGAATCAATTCTATTCGTTCTACGCAAAGAGTACGCTTTGTTTTAACACTCTCAAATTACCGACGCGATACTTTATATGCGTAACGTAGTTTTTGACGAAAAAGTGCGTTCTACAAAGGAAATAGACACAAGTGGTTCTAGTAGTCCTATAAAATATAAAGCATAGGTATTTAGATTCAAATTTAAGGGAACGTCAAAAAGTCAAAGAAAAATCTTGACAAGAAGATAAGAAAACACTAAGATAGAAATTACTATAAATGCACGGATGAAGATACTACGGCGATATGCCTATGCAAGGGGGACGAGAATAAACGAAAGGACTGATTAAACATAAACGAAATATTTTCCGTAGACTTAAATTTAGGTGGACAAACAAAGAAGAAGCCGCCGAAGTATAGGAAGCTGAAAGCCTTAGCGAAAAAAGCCTTCTCCGATTTGAAGCACACTAGCGATTATGTCGTATACATAGCGTTTAGCTGCATACACCTTTCGAGGGATAAGAGTATACCGTTAAAGCGTATGCGCGGTAGGCTGCAAGAAGAAACAGAAGGAATGAAACTTGCACAGTGGCATATACACATCGTTCTCTGGGCGACGCATGACGCTCAAAAACTAGCAGAAGAGATAAAAGAGCGGTGGATAAGAACGGCGATAGCGGAACGATATAACATAACACCTGCGGCACAAGCGATCAAACTTTGTGACGACACGGGTAAACTTGTCTATGTTATGCTGCAAGACCTTCATAACCTAACCTACGGACGTATCGGAAAAAGAGCGGTGCGAAAAGAGGACATCGTAAGGAAGAGCTTGCAACTTCTTCCCAAAGTACCTAAAGACAGAGCTGATATATGGACGGAAAACCTTCAAACCGTATACAGGCAGTTTTCTGGGGTAGGGGTTCTTCTTAAGATGGGGAAAGGCGAAGCTCTCGACGAAACCGATAAGAAAGTTCTCATAAAACGGTGTACGATTTTAACAAATCATAACGCTATGAAAGAAGTCGTGCGAATGGGAAGAAACCTAGGCAGGAAAAGGATTCAAGAGCTTATCGGGAGCTAAGAAAAAGACTAGGTATCATTGTACAGAAAAAGGGAGCATGTATAGCGTATCTGACGAGGGGAAGGGAAAGACCTCTCTCCGATGTGAAAAAGAATAAGCGATAGCGTTAAAGCGTCGTCTTTAGACGACATGGAAGCTCTGCTTCCCATAAAAACCCCCGTAGCACGTCGTAGATCGTCGTAGTATCGCCGTAGCACGTCATAGCATATCGCATCATATCGCATCGGAAGAATACCCTCTGGAAGCACAAAGGGAAGGAATCGCAAAGGCAAAGGCAAGGAAGACTGCATATCACGGCATATCACGCTATAAGCTGAACCAAAACGTGACACATACTTCAAAAGCCTAGAGAACAGTACGTTCACAGTATACAAAAGTGTTGCTTGGTAACACGAAAAGTATAGACAGACATCGACGGAAGAAGGTAGGAGGCGAATCGGGAACATGACGAACACCCATAAACACTAGCTTTGCGCTTGAATCATCATAGTATCGTCGCGTGAGTCATCGTACTATAGCACATAGTTACGAATGTTCTGAAAATATGATATGTAGCGATACACGGGCAAAATAACATGATATATCGCCGTTCGCGTTGGTGTAGCGTTCTCGTGGAAGTGTTGCGCTAGTCGTAGCACACTATAAGCGAAGCGTAAACCAGCGTAGCGAGCTGGAAGGCCGCGTAACTATCGCCGACGCATATCGAAACAAAAAAGAACGGAGGGATATGACACATAACCTATAAAGGTTACGACTATATAAATGATGCTAGAGCCGAAATAGAAAACTTCCTAAACGCTTCCAAGTGGAAGAGTCGGTTGACGTTTTCTGTGAAAGATATTAAGGAAATGACAGGCAGACCAAAAAGCACTTTGAATGGTCTTATTCGTTCGGGTGAAATACGGGCTGTACGCTGCGGAAGAGCATGGCTGATTCCGCGAGAATCTTTGAAAGAATGGTGGGTAAACATGTCTTTAGAAGGGAGAAAAGGAATGATTATATAGCACTTTTATAGCACTTTCTCTGATATAATAAAGAAAGAACCCGCTATTTATAAGGAGTTACATACTTATAAGCACACTATCTGTGCAAATGGCTCGACGGTTGAGATGACGGCAACGAACCTGGGCGTAGATCCCTGCCCGCAATATGGGAACAGAAAATCACCCAAGGTGCGAACTTGGGCGATTTTCGTGTGCTTTAATGCTGATCTCGTTTGCCACGCATAGTATACCACATCCGCCGCACCTCATGCAAGCTGCATCGCTTTTGAAAAAAATCATCGCCCTGCTTAAGGAAAATGGAGGAAGCTACGATATAATTGCTGTAAAGTGATAGGGAGGTCGGCGGAGACCTCTGGGCATATCAGGGAAGACAGTCGCAGCGTAGGGAAGCGCGTCTCTTTGGCTGTGGCGTCAATGATCAGGGAGGTTTTTGCTGTGCCACTAGTAGTAAAGAACAATATGCAGGCAGCGAATACGCTGAATACGCTGAACAAGAACGAGAAAGACCGTGCGAAGAGCCTTGCACAGGTTTCCTCGGGCATGAAGATCACGAGCGCAGGCGACGATCCTTCGGGCATGTCGATCTCCGAGCGCATGCGCGTGCAGATTCGTGCGCTCGATCAGGACAACCAGAACACGCAGAACGGCAACAGCATGATGAAGGTCGCCGAGGGCGCTGTCGCCTCGACCGTCGAGATCTTGCGCACGCTCAAGGAGAAGTGCATCAACGCGGCGAACGACACGAACACCGATGACGACCGCGC
>ERZ773022.2748-NODE-2748-length-10319-cov-3.816348_pt1 | contig 10319 bp, 11 predicted proteins | sample MGYA00580839_ERZ773022 | MGnify/ENA primary metagenome ERZ773022 (study PRJEB29015, sample SAMEA2738020) | human oral metagenome | biome: human oral; feature: human-associated habitat; material: dental | place: China | collected 2044 ... | reverse complement strand
TGGTCTTTTTGGCCCAGGATGCAGCTCCTAATCTCAGCAAGAAAATCACTGATAAGAAGATACCAATAAAGAGGAGAGTCCCTGTTACACCTTGGTATTCTTTTTCAATCCTTTTACGTTCAGAAACACCAACGCCTCCTTTTTCTTGACCTTGCTGCTCATGAATCGCATCGAAAAGACTCTCTTGAAGTTTGACCTTTTTATCAGAAGATTGAATGCCTATAAAATAAGTGTAGGCTTCTTTAAGACCAATTTGATTAGGCTGATTAACCACCATATAGATAAATTTTTGTGATATGAAGTTAAAGTCAGTACTAATCTTTCCATGTGTGAAATCTGTTGTCAGATACTCTTTTATTTTCCAGGATTTTCCGTTGATTGTGAGAGCTTGTTTTTGATTGATTTGAAGATTTTTGGTATAAAGGAGCGCTTCATCATCAGCTAAATGAACTTTCCTTCCTGTCATTTTTTCGTATTCTTGACGACTGATAATAAGAAAACCTCCAAACATTTTTTGAGCTGCTTCTATGCCTAGTTGCTTTGTATTTTCAGAAACTGTTAATTGGTTTCCCTTAATTTTTGAAATAGTGGAAATTTGATAACTATAATCTTCATACTGAGCATTGCGTATTCCCTTTTTGCGCACGACGTCTTTCACCGCCTGTAAAATTGCAGCATTTTTATCTGTCGTTGTTTCACCTGTAATTGAGATATTGTAATCCTTTGGATACAAAGAAGTCATGTAATCTTTCCCGCCAACATAAATATTAAGCGAGCCCACCAGTGTTACTAAGAGCATGGTTGAAAGAATGGAAATCGTTGCTAATCCAGCTGCATTCTTGCGCATACGAGAAATCAAATTAGAAACCGAAATAAAATTCTGCGTTTTGTAGTAGTATCTTTTTCTTTTCTTTAAAAATTGCAATAGTGTAATCGTTCCTGCATTAAAGAGGAGATAAGTTGCTAGCACAACCATGAGAACTGCGATAAAAAAATTCAAAATTGCGGCAACTGGTTTCTCAACTGTGAGGGCAATGTAATAAGCCATAGCTAGCAGTCCCAGTCCTAGGAATGTTTGCAAGCCAAGGAAGCGTCCCTTTTTTTCTCCAGCTTTCTTTTCTCTCATCAAATGAAGCGAGCTGTAACGAAGCAAGCGTATAGAGTTTAACAAGAGAATGATCGCAAAGGCAACACTCAGACTGACTAGAACAGTAAAGACATTCAACCATTGAAAAGTTGAAGCAATGACGACTTTCAGACCCATAAATTTCAATAGAACAGCAAACAATAATTTGTCTAAAACGAGACCCAAACCAAGTCCTAGCCCCACAGTTACTAAAGCAAAATAAAACAGTTCAAAGAAGGTCATCAGAAGCAACTGGTGCTTTTCCATTCCTAAAATGCTGTAAACTCCCAGCTCTTTGGAGCGATTTTTCATGACAAAGCTATTGGCATAGGTCACGAGAATCAAGACGGCAATCTGAATTACCCAAATTCCAAATTGCAAGGTCGTACGAGCAGCCGATCCACCATAAGTAGATTCCAGATTAGGACTATAAGCTAACGATACAAAACTATATAAAATTGCTGTCGCTACAATGGTTGCCAGAGCAAAGGGATAGTATAAGCTCCGATTTTTTACCAAGTTTGAAAGTGCAAGTTTATTGGTTAGTTTGAACATAATCGCCCACCTCGCTTGCCATGACCGTTAAGGTATCAGAAATCTCTTGGAACATCTGCCGCTCCGTCTTGTCGCCTCGGAAAATTTGGTTATACAAAATACCATCCTTGATAAAGAGCACACGTTTAGCGCGACTTGCCGCCGCTGTCGAATGCGTTACCATGAGAATGGTTTGTCCGCGGTCATTGATGTCATCAAACACATCTAAAAGCGCCGCAGAGGATTTTGAATCTAACGCTCCAGTTGGCTCGTCCGCTAATAAAATCTCCGGCTCAGTAATAATCGCTCGTGCCACTGCCACCCGTTGCTTTTGACCACCTGAAATCTCATACGGAAACTTCTCTTGTAAGCTGTTAATCCCTAGTTCATTGCAAGTTACCACCAACTTTTTCATCATTTCAGAAATCGGACGGCGCGATAAGACCAAAGGCAGTAAAATATTGTCTTTCACAGACAAGGTGTCTAACAGATTGAAGTCTTGAAAGACAAAGCCGAGTTTTTCCCTGCGAAAACTAGAAGCTTGATTGTTTTTAATCGTTGCGGTATCGGTGCCATTAAGAAAGACGCGTCCTTCGGTTGGCTTATCCAGCATGGCAAGGATATTCAAGAGGGTGGATTTCCCAGAACCGGATTCCCCCATAATGGCGACATAATCACCTTTTTCCACTGTGAAATGAATGTCTTTCAGCGCTTCGACTTGATTCCCTTGAAAGCGCGTTTTATAAATCTTTTTAACATGTTGAACATCTAATAATGTCATCGTTTTCTCCTAATAATTTTTATACATCTATCATACTGAAAAGAAAAGCAACTTTCCATACTTTAACCTTTCATTTTTTCACTTTATCTTACATTTTTGTAAGATTCATTTTTGCACTAGATAAGCAATCAGAGCAATCGACCAGAGATGAGCAGGGTAAAATACATAAAAGAAATATTTACTCCACTTAGTCACAGGACCGCGCTCACCATTATAGAGCGAAATGAATGGCAGCACTGTAATAAAGAGCCAATCCGAATTATAAAGCATCATTGAGAGGGTTGTAACCCATGTCGGATAAATCTGAATGCTCATACAAAATAGGGCAAGCGCTAAAATACCATACAGCAGATTTCGTAAGTTTTTCTTTTCTCGACAGATATACGTAATCAGCATAAATGGAATCAAGGGCAGGCCACCTTCCGTTATGAAACTAGCTGCCAGCAAAACAAGAGTCCCCAGAAGAAAACGAATAGGATTTTCTTTCATTCGATAAGTATGATTACTCTTGGAAATGCCGAAAAAAAGATTGAGCACAAGCACGCCACATGCCAAGGTTAAGAAAATATTATTGTTGAGCTGAACGCTTTTTGCCTGGAAAAGAAAATTGATAACTGTATTTCCTATAAACATAATAGCAGCCCAAGAAAAGAGACGGAAATTGTAAAGCAAACGGCTGCGAGTATAAATAAAACCTTCCACTGCTGCAAAAGCAAACCAAGCCGCAACACAGCGTGTCAAAGCATGAAAAATACCAGCCCATTCCCCCGATAACAAACCTGGTATTTTATCCAGATGATCAAAGATCATGAGAAAAGCCATTAACAATTTTAGCTGAAAAGCATTTAAACCTTTTGTTTTCATTTTAGTTTCTCCTAAATATGAACTTATTTTCTAACTCTATGATACAAAAAAAAGAAAGGTTGCCACCATAACATAACCTTTCATTTGTATCGGTTTTTCTTACAGTTTTGTAAGATTGTCAGCTTATTCAAACAGCAGTTTCTGCTCTTTAAACGTAACCATGACGGTTGTCCCTTCACCTACAACCGACTGCAAGTGCAGTTCATGTCCTAACTCGTCCGCAATCTTCTTAGACAGGTAAAGTCCTAAACCAGATGATTGCTGGGTTAAACGACCGTTATAACCAGAGAAGCCACGCTCAAACACACGCAAAATATCACTGTTTTGAATGCCCAGACCTGTATCTTTCAGATAAAGCGTATCATCTTTAAAATAAATCTCAATGCCACCTTGACTGGTATATTTCAGACTATTTGAGAGAATTTGCTCCAAAATCACCACAAACCATTTTTTGTCCGTAATAATCGTTTGTTTCAAATCATGCAAGTCCAAACTTAAGCCTTGCTGAATAAAGAAAATGGCATATTTTTTGACAACTTCCTTGACCATTTCCTCTATGTTTTCTTTCTGGACACTCAAATCATCATGAAAACTCTCCAAGCGCAAATATTGCAATACCAGATTGGTATAAGAATCGATTTTAAAAATTTCTTGCTCCAGCTGCTTTTTCAGTGTTTGCTCACCCAAATCCTGCACCAAAAGCTTACTAGCAGCAATTGGTGTTTTTATCTGATGCACCCAAAGTGTATAATAATCCAGCAAATCATTCTGCCTAACCCGCTCCTGTGCTTTTAGCTCCTTTTTTTCATCCTCTAATTTTTCTATTTTGGAAAATAGCAGAGCTTCTAAAGGTGTATCTGCTTGTCCCTCGCCATATAAAGCAGCTCGTCGAAAGTTTTGATAGTGCTTAACAATATCAAACACAAGACCAATCATGCTAAGCAAACACAGCATCAACATGACATAGTACAATACAGCCTGCGCATCATCATACAGTAGACTAAAAGCAAATAATATCACATAAAATATCAGCAGAATAATAAAAGAAAATTGACGCGAACGCAGATAGTATCTGAAAAACAACCATTTATTTTGAGAATTCATTCGTCAATCCGTACCCAATTCCTTTCTTGGTTTCAATAAAACTTTTCAGTCCAGCATCTTCTAATTTCTTGCGCAGACGGGCGATATTGACTGATAAGGTATTGTCATCAATAAAGAAATCACTGTTCCACAGTTCTTTCATGAGATCATCACGCGAAACAATACTGTCAGAATGCTCAAATAGCACACGCAGAATTTGAAATTCATTTTTCGTTAACGCAATCACTTCTCCATCATACATCATATCCATGGACTTGAGATTGAGAATAACCCCATGGTATTCCAACAAACTTTGATCTGTCCCAAATTCATACGAACGACGCAAGAGTCCTTGAACCTTAGCCAACAAGACATTATTGTCAAATGGCTTCGTCACAAAATCATCTCCGCCCATGTTAATCGCCATGACAATATCCATCGCCTGATCACGTGAAGATAAAAACATAATAGGCACTTTAGAAATCTTGCGAATTTCTTGGCACCAATGATAACCATTAAACAACGGTAGACCAATATCCATCAGGACTAGATGCGGTTCTTCCTTGACAAAAATCGTCAGCACCTGCATAAAATCCTCTACAGCAATCACCTCAAATCCCCATTGTTCCAGCATTTTTTTGACTTGTTGACGAATGACGGCATCGTCTTCCACTAATAATATCTTGTGCATGCTATCCCTCTCTTCTGTTTCCTTTTTCTATTATAACAAAGACTTGATGAAATATGCTATACTAACAGTAAATCTACGAAAGAGAATGACTATGGGAAATATTTTTAACTATTTAGAAGACATACAATACGATAACATCTATGATCAGCCCTTTACAGAGCTGGATTTTTTGCTCCTAACCGAAATTACTTACTTAAACTACGATACAATCGTCACGGACAGTCTTGAACTACAAAAAGCGATCCGTTTAATTGATGTACCACAATATATGTCTGAAGTAAACTCCCTGATGAATACCAAACATCGCTTAAAGCTTTTGACGCAGGCTGCTATAGTGAAGCGTTATAAAAACCTCAAACTCTTTGGGTATGTAAACGATATTGATCTTGAGATGCAAAAGCAATTTGCCGCTATGGTTTATAAAATTAACTTAGACACCTATGTCATTGCTTTTCGCGGAACAGATGATTCCATTATCGGCTGGAAGGAAGATTTCCATATGACTTATATGGAACATGTCCCTGCCCAGCAAACTGCTGTGCACTACGTTCAAAAGGTTATGAAGGCATTTCCAAAAGCCACCTTTATCTTGACCGGACATTCCAAAGGTGGTAATCTAGCGACTTATGCTAGCAGCCAAGTAGAGCCTGCTTTGCAAGATAGAATCAAGCAAATCTACAGTTTTGATGCTCCAGGATTAAACCATACGATTATTGAAACAGAGGGATATCAAAGCATTGCTTCAAAAATCAAACGCTACATTCCGCAGGGCTCTATCGTCGGAATGATGTTGGAAACGCCTAAACAAGCTCACATTGTTAAAAGCGTAGCCATTGGTGGAATTGCTCAACATGACACTTTCTCTTGGCAGATTGAAAATAAGCACTTTGTTTTACTTAACACGCTCAATCCAGACAGCATTCAGACAGACAAAACTCTAAAAGAATGGGTGGATGCTGTTCCAGATGACGATCTAAAAGATTTCTTTGATGTCTTTTTCGGTCTCATTTTAGACGCTCAAATTACATCTATTGATGAATTTTTCCAGCCCAACAGTATCAAGAAATTACTGACTATTGTCCAAAATGCCCATGCCCTAACAGAACAAGAAAAAGAAATGCTGAACCGCTTAACTCGACTCCTCATTTCAATCCGTTACCAAACTTGGATTGATGATTTTAAAACACCCAATCCAGCCACTTTTATGACCGATATGCGAGGGAATTTTTCAGATTTCACTGACAATTACCATTTGTGGGTAAGGGAGATGAATAATAGATAAAAGGCAAGAACATTCAAATTGATATAAACTTTTCACTTATAATAATCTGTCCTCACCTATTTTAAAAAATAACTATTGATCTTCAATAATAATCTATTATCTATTTTAAAATAAAAATATCGGTACCAAATGGAACTAAATATCCCATTTGGTACCGATATTCATTTTTGCAACAGCAGCTAATAGTAACTAATTTCTTAGGAAAAAATACGTGCTAGAATGTATCTTTCAAATGTACTATCAATAACCTCTTCAAAAAACTCGTGTAGAGTGTTTTCTGGGAGCGAATTGATAATCTGATTTCCTTTTAATTTTTCTTGAAGTGCAAGAAAAATTATAATAAAAATTCTTGGCACAGTCATTTGTCTCAAAGATATTGGTAATTTTTTTAAGGCAAATTCTTTTTGGATATACTGATCAATTGAATTATCTTTAAGAGAATAATCACTTAAATATATTCGTATACTTGAAAGAATTTCTTCCAACGAACTTTTTATCCTATCCATATATAACTCAAGTTCATTCTTCCATGTAAAAATATCAATATTCGTTCCTATAAAGAGACTTTTTAAATAGTCTACATATTTATCAGGATAAGTCCCACTTACATCATTTCCCATATATAAACAATTTATATAGATCATCATTTCTAAAAATTCTATATGATTAGTGAAGTGTTGTCGATAGTGTTGATAATATAAAATATCAATGGGATTCTTTTCAGATATAAATGTTTTTCCATCATATAAATAATCTAAAATTAAATTAACTTCTTTTATTGATAAACTAAATGAAAAAATAGAGAGATAGACTAGAATTTCGCTTTTATCTGGAACTTCTTGCCCAGAAAAGACACTACGAACTCTGTTACCTAAAGCAGTTATGGACCGTTCATCATCTGATATAAAACCTAAATTTAAAAAATGATTTACAGACTTTTCAATACTTATGTTGTGGACAAAATAACTAAACTTTTGTATATCCAATGCATTTTCCTTTAACCTATTTTGAATGAGTAACTGCTAAATTTATATTTTCTTGAGTCCCCAATATTGTATTTTCATATGAATCTTTCGCAGAAATACGAACACTTACATTTTTACCAGCGATTTCAGTAGGAACTTGTAAAATATGCCGAAACTCAAATAAAGAATTTCTTACCCTATTGCTAATCATTCGATCCAAACCAACTTTTTTACTTTGTTTAAGATAAATATGTCCTGTAGTATTATCTACAATAGTATATTCTATACTAGTAATTTTATTAGCAATTTTATAGGTTCCATCTGAATTTTTTACAATGTCCTTTGATGAATTTTGAATCGGTGCCACAACACCATTAAATGCTAACACTTCCTTAGATTCTGTTGCAACACCATCTTTCATATCTACATCATAGGATTTAATTTTTGAAACTTCATTATCATCAAGATAATTATCTTTCAATGAACCAGTCGAAGCCTTTCCAAGTTTGTCAACACGAGTAATCTGCAATTTATCTCCATCTTTAAACTCTTCTATTTTACTCTTCATTCCATAGTGTATTCCGTCATTGGTTTTAAACGCCCAACTTCATTATTTCCCATGAAGCTCTTTTCAGATTGGCAGAGCCTCCTGTCCTTTGCGGTAACCCTTGTCACGGCTGCCCTGACTGTTTACCTGATTTATCTGACCCGCAATTTCATCAAAAATCTGCTTGAAGACAAGATTTTCGACCAGAGCAATACCAGACTGGCCAATCAGGCTTGGAAGGTCTTTCTGGCCCTGACTTTCCTATCCATCTTGACTGCGACCGGCAATCTCCTCCAGCCGCCCTTCTCCCTGGATGCCAGCATGAGCGCCATTCCCCTGCTCGGCGCCCTTATCATCTGGATTTTGATGAAAATCCTGGAAAAAGGCATGGAAATCGCCCAAGAGAATGAATTTATCATCTAGGAGGCCGCTGCTATGATTATCGTCAACCTCGATGTCCAGCTGGCCAAGAAAAAGATGAATCTGGGGGAGCTGGCCGACATCATCGGCATCACCAATGCCAACCTCTCTATCCTCAAAACCGACAAAGCCAAGGCCATCCGCTTCACCACTCTCAACGCCATCTGCCAAGCCCTCGACTGCCAGCCGGGGGACATTCTGGAGTATGTGGAGGAGGAAAGTGAGGAATAAAAAACATCCCAACTGAATCAAGGCCAGTTGGGATGTTTTTTTATTCAGTCGCCTTATAAGAACTAATATTCACTTCCATTTTTTGAGTCTTCTTTTCAAAGTCTGTGAATTCAAATCTAGTTTTTGTTCCTTTTTTCCAGTTGGTCGCCGAAGCGTAGCTTGTTTTAAAGGTTACGCCTTCTGCATCAATTAAATTGATAGAAAGGCTCAATGAGTCAATATCATACTTCGTCGTATTTTCAACAATTGCAGAATATACGGTAGAATATTCATCTGATTTTTCTTCATCAACTTTGAATGAGATAGTTGATACAAAATCTTTTATTATTTTTTCTTTTTCACTATTACTCTCGACTTCTTTCCCCCTCGCAACCAATTCAGCTAAAATATTTTCGTTTTTAACTGGGATTTTTTTGATGGATTGAATTTTACTTAATAATTCGGTCCTTCTATTTTCATGACTCCTCCAGTTTTCATCAAAGGAATTAGAGCCGTATGTATCTGCAATTTCTATTGCAGTTTGCAATTCGTTAACATAAGAAATGGCCAATTCCTGTAATTTATTATTCTCAAATTTTTTATCCCGAAATTCCTCAACCTTTTCAAGTTCAATTTCTGATATTTTTTTATAATTTTTGCCACTTGGAGACCAGTCAGTCGTTATTTTCCAACGGCTATCAAGCCCTTCTGCCAAAGCTGTAATAAACTCTTTATCATATGTTTTATCTTTATTAGTCGATTGACTCTCCGAACAAGAAGCCAATAATATAATACTAATGAACAAAACAAAAGTTTTAAAAATAAATGCCGCACCTTTTTTCATAAAAACCTCCTAATTATAAAATTATTTATTCAAGTTTTTAAATGTCACTTCTGCCTCTGAATCAACTGCCTGAATTAATCCAGTGTAATAATTCTCTGCTGATTGATTGAGACTGTCAGTCATTGAGTCTAGGTATCCTTCTTGGTCTTTATTAGTGAGACCTTTAGTGGCCGCCTCTCCCGTATCAACATCGGGAGTTAAATTACTCAATATTTCTTTATTTTCATGATATTTTTCATAAGGCTTCTTTTTATCTAATTCAACTCCAATCACTTGATATTTAGGAATGGTCACCTCATACTGATGATCGTCTTTCTTCTCAATTTTTACATTTTCTTTGATACCAAATTTAGCATTGTAATTTAAAATGATGACTGCCTTCTTTTCTGAAGCCAACACTTTTTGACCGAAAATTTTTGTACTATTAGTGACGGTCTTAATCTTTTGAATTCTTGTATTTAACAAGACAAGCTCATTTACCTTTTCCAACTTTTTTATCGTTGCATAAGTTGAAGTCTGTTGATTTTGCGATTCATTACCCGTTTTCGGATTCATTTTCAAGCCCTGAAAAAGGCCAAACCCAAGCACTCCTAAGAATACAATAACGATAACAAGAAGTTTCCATAAATAAACTTTTTTCTTAAATAATTTTTTTAACTTTTTCATTTTACCTTCCCCTAAACAATAAAAAATATGCCACAACTCCATCCAGAACAAGAAGCAAACTTATCACTGGATTTAGCAGTGCTAAGACAGCTGTAGCAAGCAAGTAGAGTGCGAGCACAATCATTTTCACTATTTTCATCATAAAAGCTGTTTTCACCATTACTGAACATAGAAACGTTACAGTGCATTCCTGATCCGTTAATACCGAAGATAGGTTTTGGCATGAATGTCGCGTGTAAACCGTGTTTTCTAGCAATAGTTTTTACGATTAATTTGAAAGTTTGAATATTATCGCAAGCTGAAATT
>ERZ773022.2746-NODE-2746-length-10329-cov-2.859743_pt1 | contig 10329 bp, 16 predicted proteins | sample MGYA00580839_ERZ773022 | MGnify/ENA primary metagenome ERZ773022 (study PRJEB29015, sample SAMEA2738020) | human oral metagenome | biome: human oral; feature: human-associated habitat; material: dental | place: China | collected 2044 ... | reverse complement strand
GAGGTCGATATTTTTGAGGGCGCTTTTGTGAGGAGTTTTCTTCACAAGGGCGCTTTTTTATAATAAACCTTTTTATTCCATTTTTCTTTAAATGAAGAAAAATTTATTATATAATATAAGCGTAAAATTTATCTTTCGTTGTTGATAGGAGGTTTTGAAATGAAGAAAGCAGTTATGACAAAAGAAATCGCGCAAGAAATTATCCATGATGGAAGCGAGTGGGATGTGGAGGGAAAAACTTACTGGGTTAGTACGTCCGAAAATTATACTCTGGATGGTCGTTTTTCTTACTTTAAGGCTTTGGAGATTGGTAAAGAATATGAGGACGAGGATGCTCTTTATGATGAGGATGGTGTTTATGTCGCTTTCCCAATTATTGAGAAAGACAGTGACTATTATAATCCCGATCCTAATGAGTGGTGTGACATCTATGACGAGCGGAATCCGGAGGTTTGGTACCATATGCCAAGGTGATTCGGTGGATGAATTAATAAAAAGATGATATTAACAACTCGATGCCAAAAGTACCGAGTTGTTTAAAATTTTTATTGTGTTTTCCTTGTTTACTTAACTTGTTTTTTGTATACTTTCCGCATAGTTGTTTTTTTGGAATTCCGACGAAATCGTCGGTAGAAGGAGGGGTTTGTTATGACGGAATTGGTTAAGCTTTGGAATCATTATTTTGAGCATGAGTTTGATCACCCGTCCCTCGGCTCGGGGGATATCGCGACCTTTGCTCGGCGTTTTAAGGATGCTTTGAGCAAAGATTGCAAAAATGCAGGATTCAAAGTCTTAAAATTCAATTATGATGGGGGCGTTGACATTTCTGCTTGGATCCAAAACATTTCAACTGAACGCATTGCGCACTTATCGATCTTTTCAATGAGTGGTTGTCATTCAAACCCTCTCGCAAGGGTGCGTTATGAACGCGTAGAAAATGTTGGTGATCGTTTTGGTGAGGATAGTAATACTTCTTGGCTCACTAAGCTCCTCGATAACATAAAGAGAATCACTGCTTGACCAAGTGGGAGACGACGCATTCGAACTATATAAAATAGTTTAGAATGTGTCGTTTTTTCTTTTTTAAATGATAAAATGTTATATAATAAATACATCAAGTTGGTTTTCATGGAAAGGATGTTCATAATGCGCCTAAAAGATAATAAGAAGTATCGCAACCTTCGCGCTCAAAAAGAAAAGTATCTGGCGAGAGATCGTCGAGAGTTCGAGCTTGGCGTCGATACGGGATATAAAGATAAGAATGGAGTCCCGATTTTATCTGGATCTATCCTCTGCGTTTATCCAACATCCAATTCTAGCGACACGATTTGGCTCGCCGCTGTCCTTTGGGATTCTCAGGCTTATCCTGCTTGTTATCGGGCTTTGCGTGGATGTTGGTATGGTGATAAGGTTTGGACCGATCCGCGCTCTCACGGAAAAGTGGAATATGAATTTCGTGGAAGGTCCGGATGCCGTTATGAATCTGTTGAAGTTGTTGGTCAATTAACCGGAAAGCCGCGTCGAGATGAGGCTTTTATCGAAAGTCTTGCTGATGAGTTTGGAGCTTCTTTTTAATAAACTAAGGACGTGAATCCGTTTACTTTACGTCCTTTTTTTTTATCAATTGTTTCAAAAACAAATATGTTTTTTGATAAAATGTTATATAATAAATACATCAAAAGAAGTTGTTGAATTTGAAAGGGGATATTAACATGGAGAAAACGATGGAGTCTCGTCTTGTGAACGAAATCATGGATGCCGTAAATACAATTGGTTTTAAGCCGAACGTTTTTGCCGACATGATGTGCCGACAGCATCGCACCTTGCAACAGTCCGCGTTTCGGGCGTTTCTTGAGTGGACTCGTGTGCTCGCGGAATCGAAGAATTATGACGGGCGTAATGAAAGATCTGTTCTTCTTGCGCGTGAACTTGTGAAAACAATGGATGCTCACGGCGATGCATTGTCGTTGATTTGAACGCCGTCAGGTTTGTTTAAATTTGAAGAATCTTTTTTTGTAGTTGATTTTAAATATTTCAACGAGAATTTTGAACGAAAGGGTTATTTAAAATGGATTTTACTGCAACAGATTTTAATTTCATTGAGCTTGAAATGCTTCGCCGTTGGGCGGATGACCGCGCTGAGATTAGTCGGCGTATTGCCGAAGGAAGCCTGATCGTTCCGTCAATTAATGGAGGGGAGATTTATCCGTCAAATGAGCTTTCTCGATTTGGGCTTTGAGCGGAGAGTTTCTAGTCGATAAGCCAATGGAAGCGGCTTTCGGTTGAGTGTTTCAAAAGGGAGTAGCAAATCGCGACTCCCTTTTTTGTTGCTCTTTTTGTGGGTGGTTGTTATAATTGGGATAGAGTTGTTTTGTGTCTCGCCTGAGTGTGGGAGAAGGAGGATTTTATGAAATACTTTAAAGTTCTTTCTGTTATGGATGGAAAACGTGTTTTCCGCCAGTTGGAGGACGGGAGTTTTGAGAGGACGTTCACGCCTGTACGTGAGCTTGTTCGCGACGAGCTTTATACCGAGCGAGAGCTTGGGAAGCTCGGTCTCGGCTATCTTAAGTATAAGCTTGAGTGTGTTGAGATTTCTCGCAAGAAAACGTTTTTCTCGTTTGGTGCACGGTTTTCCGTATAACTAACGAGAAAAAGAACAAAGAGCTGAACAAAAAATCAGCTCTTTGTTCTTTTTCAGGAACTTTACCTGTAAAAAGTTATATAATAAAATATAAGTAACAAACTAAACTAATGAGAGGATGAGCCCAATGAATCACACATATCGAGCTTTTCTTCAAGAAATCCAAGCTTCTCTTGATACGGCTGAATCTATAAAAATTACTTATCCAAGCTATACATATGATGAGTTTCAGCCAGAAGATGCATTGAACAACCTCGTTTTGACGATTAATGAAACATTTGGCTTAAAAGAGGTCGCCCGTGTTGTTTCGAGAGAACAACATCCTTGGGAATGTTCTCTTTGCTTTAAAGTTGGGAAAGAACGAAGGACTCTTGTTATTACACACATTATCCCAACTGAACGGTCTGTCTTGGATGAATTTCTTGTAAGAGGTTTCTTTGGCACATCTCTAGAGGTTCGATTTCACGTTACTGCATTGGGGAAGGGGCGCATTTTCGGCGATTGGTCCGGGGATCCTAAAAATGATGGCTCATCTGTTAATATGAGCACAATGCACCTTGCAACCCTTATTCAGCACACTTTTATGAGATACAAATACAGAAAATACGATCCTACAGAATCAAATAATGAAGAGGTGAATAGTAAATGATAAATAATGTGGATGCGGTTTTTGATGATTTTCTCCGAAGGCTCTGTCGTACGACTCCGATAAGTGTTCGTGGGCAGATTTGGATCAATAATACTTCTAAGCCGGTCTCATTTAAGCCTGATGCCGATAATGGAGAACCTTCTCTTCGTGTGTTTTTGCTTGATCTCTCTGAGGAGCTTTTAAATCTAAACAATAAAACGGTTGTATTTAATCCGCTTGAACTCTTTTTCCAATATGAGAAGAGAACTATTTTTATTCGAAGGGTTTTCTCTCCTGTTAACGGAAAGGAACAAGAAATTATAGAGCTCTGCGCTGTTTCTTTTGACGACGAAGGTTTAAAGGCGGAATCTGCGTCACTTATCCTTCGAGGGGGTGAGAACTCCACTTGGTCTATTGATAAAAACCATCTATCCGTCTTCTCTAACGGTGTTGAGCTTTGTTATGGCTCTTGTGTGGATGAAGCGTTTCCGGCGCCGATTATTTTGAGCAATTTTTTACAAATGTATTTCTACGCCTCTTCAAGGTGAATGTTACAGAATTGAAAGGATTTTTATTATGAAAACGACAACAACTTACGCAAAGTGGACCCCTGAGTATCGCAAGGAGTATGCAAAGGAGTATAATAAGACACACTATGATACTCTCCTTTGTAAGATTCCTAAGAGTGCAAAAACCCAAATCAAAGCCGCCGCTGAGCGTCGCGGTATGTCCATGACCTCTTTTGTGATGGAGGCTGTTTTTAAGGAGATTGCAGAGGAATCTATCTGATGCTTAATTTGCTATACAAGATTGCTCTTTCTTTCGGCGCTACGGGGTGGATGCTTGGAGTTTACGTTTTATCTTCTAAGACGAACCCATTTGAGCTTTTCCCTTTATGGATTACGGGTGGGAGCTTTTTTCTCATTTCTTTCCTTGTAAGCTTACTCTGTCTTTTCCTCGCCCGTTATCTTGGGCGAGACGAAATTCATTCTGTCGCAAAGATTTCTCTTGTGGACCAAGGCGGGTGTTTCCTTGCGCTTCTCCTTCTGATAATTGCGTCGATTGCGCCGGATAATATGTCATTCCTTATTTGTTATGTTGGCGTTTTTCTTTTACATTTTCAGACACAAAATCAATTTTTCAACCCTTGGTTTCTTCTTGTGGGATATCATCATTATCGTGTCTCCACAAACCTTGGTACCGAAATTTTTCTTATTATCAAAGGCGCCGTAATTCGACGCCCTGATGATTGTGCGTTTGATAATTTGCGACGCATCAATAATTCTACTTTTGTAAATCTAAACTGATTTGAAAGGAATCATATGAATAATTATTTCGTTTCTAAAGAAGAAAATGGAACTGTTATTAAGGTTGCTCTTTTTTGCGCCCTGTCTTATTCCGTTGCCGATTCTGCTCTCCATCAGGCTGTTGATCCTTTTGATTGGGATAGATACTCTCTGGAGGAGACAAATGGTACATCCTCTGATAGTTTGCCAACTTACTCTATTTCTCTCGACGATGATGGCAACGCTTGCGTCGAAGGAGAGATTGTTTCGTATAAAAATCTTCCTTTGGCATAGAAATAAATCTTATCGAATATGAAAGGAAATGAAAATACAATGCATCAATTCCTTCAGGCGATTCACTCCAAAATCTCTCTTCTTCCCGTCACTCATTTTTCTGTGGAGACCTCTGAGATGAATACACCAAACAATAAGGTCATCGATCTTGACTTTCCGAAACCGACTGCCATCGAAAGCGTTGATACGCTCAATCTTAAGATTACCGCCTTTCGCCGAGAAAACCCCTGCATTTAGGCATGGGGATGAATCGGCGTGCGTCAAGCCTAACTCATGGAAAATTTCTTATAAAACAACGAGGTTTTGGTATAATTGTAGTGTATTTGGATAAGCCAAAGGGAGAAGACTAGAAAGGAGGTCAACCTTCTTGATTCTTACAACCTCGTTGAAATTAGAGCTAAATTCCGAAGAAGAATCCATTCTCCGCGCGGAGATGGTGAAATACATTGCATGCGTCAATTTTCTCGTTGCACAGGATCTTTCGGGTGAATCGATCCGAAAATTCACAACAAAGGACGTGGACGCGCCGTTGGCATCAGCGGTACGCAACCAAGCGATTTTGGACGCGAAGTCCGTCTTGCGGAGGTACGCAAAGAACCAACGGAAAGTTGACCGAAAACGCGCATGGTTCACGGCGCAGGGAAAGACACCGAAGCACCTGATCCGTGACGCGAAAGTTCCAATCCTGCGTAAGCCCGTCTTATTTGTGAACAACCAGAATTTCAAAATTGAGTTGGATGCGAAAACGGTCTCCGTCCCTCTTTTTCTCGACGGAAAAATGACGCGTAAAAACTATCGCATCACGTTAACACCTCGTCAGCGGGAGATCCTAACGACAACATCCCACCTCGCGACCTTGCGCATCGTGCGCCGAGGAGACAAGCTCTTTGCACAGGTGGGCTATAAGGTTGAGGAACCCGATAAAGCCTCTCTCGATGCTCTCCTTGCCGACACGAACACGCTCGTTATGGGTGTGGATCTCGGCATCAAGTGTCCTGCTGTCTCGTACTCAACGAACGGAACGGTTCGGTTTTACGGGAACGGGAGAGAAAATCGTTATAAACGAAGGAAGTTTTACGCTCGTCGAAAGAAACTTCAAAAGGCGAAGAAACTCCGTGCAATCAAGCGTGTTTCTGACAAAGAGGCTCGTTTTATGAAGGAGCGTGACCATCAGGTGAGTCGCGCCATCGTCAATGAGGCGATTCGGCAGGGCGCAAAGGTGATCGCCCTCGAAGAACTCGACGGCATCCGCGAAAGCTGCACCCAGTCCACGAAATCCACTTCGACAAGAAAAAGTCGTAAAAACGTTGATAAACCAAAGGTGGATGCGGTTTCGGAGAGTGTAAAAAACGTAACGGATGCGGGGGCGAACGCGAGAGTCCACGTTCAACTCGACCTCTTTTCGGAGCCAGAAACGCTGACGAAAAAAGAACGTAGGAAGAAGCGGAAACTCTCGAAAAAGCAGATCGCAGCACGCAAAAAGAACAATCGTTCGCTCAACTCGTGGAGTTTTTACCGACTCACGAAATTCATTAAGTACAAGGCGTCTCTGGCGGGCATTCGTTTGGTCCACGTCGATCCGTACAAAACGTCGCAACGGTGCCCCACCTGCGGAAGGGAGCACAAGGCGAAGGATCGAAAGTACGTTTGCGAGTGCGGCTTCCACGCCCACAGAGACGTTGTCGGCGCGATCAATATTGCGAAGAACGCGCTCAAACGATAAAAAACTGACCATGCTGGCGGCGCGAAATTTATGGGCTAAACGTCCGTGAATCCGCGTCAGGCACGGTGCACGAGGGTCTAAACGACCTGCCTCGTGAGGGGTCATGACCGCCCTCAAGCTCGGGCTTGAGTTCGGCAGAAATGTACGAGCGGGGTTGAAAACTCGCGAGAGTTTTTAATCCAACGCCCCGAGAATCCCCCCAGATTTATCTGTGGGGAGGGTCAACGATATTGTGTCTGCATCCCATATTGATTGAACAATTCGAGAGACGGTTAAAGGGATTAATATTATCTTTCGAGGTTATCTATTTGCGCCTTCTCCCGTCTATTCCGTTGGGTGTGGTAATGTTTTCATGTCTTTTTCTCTTCTTGCCCCAGATGTTATAAAAGATGTATCGGTTCGTTCAAGCTTCTGTAGGTGGATCGTTCCCTAAAAAAGTAGTGAGGTTCTCAAGTTTTTCTTATCCTAACAATGGTTTTGTTATATAATGGAATTAAGAGGTAAGCACCTCTTAAAGCCCCAGATCTTGTGGTTCTCTGTACGGAGCGCAGAGTCTTGATACCCGCCGTAAGAGCAACGGTGGATGCTTTCTCTTGTATGGATGTGGACGGTCGAGGGGCTGAAAATCTTCATGCAGACGAAAGAAGCCGGAGAAATCCGACGAGCTCATCAGGCGCGGGTCTTTCGGCTCGCGCTATTTATTTTTTCAAACTGTTATAATATGAGTAAGGGTGTTTATTTTTTTATTGGAGGCGTTTTTATGCAAAAAACAGCAAAAAGTTTTCTCTTAGCTGGACTCGTTCTCTCTTCGATTTCGGCATTTTCTCCATCTGTGTCATCCGCACAGCTTCTTGATGACCGTGTGAGTGCGGACAATGCGAAGAAATACTTTGAGGTGAATGTTCCTGTGGAAAACGAAGATTATGATTCAGGTATGCTCGCGGAAGATCTTTCGAAGATTTTCAATAAGAAAGAGCAGATTATTTACGAAGGTGAAGTTTTTGAATTTCCCGCAAGAGAGACCTTTTTCTCCCTTGAGAACTTCACTGATAATGGGTCGCTTATCTCAGACCTTGAACCGTTTAAGCTTCCCAACGTGGATTATGATGGACATATTGTTCCGTCCGCTATGAATTGCCCTTGGGTCGCTGAGTTTATTGGCGCTGAGGATGGAGATTATTCTAACGTTTCCTTCTGGTATGATGAGAGCCATCCAACTGACATTCAGTTCAAGAACCACGCGACCGGAGAGGTTGGCTTTATGACGAAAGGCTTTCAGCTCCATAAGCACGATAAGGATTGGCACGGAGGTTCGTCTAAGGGAATGTCTCACTCCTTCAAACACCCTTCGCCTGATGATGTAAAGGTCATTATGTGTGAGGGTAAGGATAAAAAGGCATGTCTTGAAAAGGTTGAGAATGTGCATAGGGACATCCCTTTCACGCATTCTTCAACAAAATCTTCCCAGAAGTAAATAAAACAGGGGACAACGCAAGTTGTTCCTTTTTTTTATTTTTTATATAAATCATTCTTTGCTTCTTTTTCCCCTTTTCGTTATAATTTTCCGGTAAACAAATCCATTAAGAAAATTCAAGCAAGGAAGGTTTAAAAAATGCGTGTATATGAAATAGCAGATTCTCTTTCTGGACAGGAAATTTCCCCAAAAAGCACATTTTCAAAACAAACGTTGGAGGACCTTTTATCCTCTTGTTCTCCAGATAATAATGGCTTTTGTGGAAGTCGTTTATACTCTCTTGGGCACATCCTCTTAACGGGGAATATGTCTGCTGATCGCCTCATTGAGGTTTTACACAGCAAGAAAGATAATCATGTGGAGCTGACATTTTTTCATAACAACAAACATATCAAGGGCTCCTCTGTTAATTATCTTTCCAGATTTGATCTTCTCACTTTGAAGAGAAGTTCTCTTGACCAACAATATGAGCTGTTCCTAGACCGAGCAATTGACCGATTCAAAAAGGCTGTGGCTATAGCAATTTATTATGGCGAGCTTAAGGAAGAGGAGTTCCTTTCTCGCGTTACACAGATTTCCTTCAAAGAAAATAAGGTCGAAAATTATTCGTTATTGCAAAATGTAAAATCCTGTGCATCCTCCGCCTCTATTAATCTTGTCGCAAGAGATGAAGAAGGGGCGAACGACCGGTTTAAAGAGCTTCTGGTCCATGTGAATAAGCTGAAACAAAACGTTGGTGCAAGTGCATAAATTGATATTTTTTATAAGAAAATCCCCTATATTTAAAAGGAAAGGGGATTTTTCTTATGTCTAATATCTTTACGCCTTTTCGTTATCCCGGCGGAAAAAGTAAAATTTCACCTATGGTTCGCAACACGATTAAAGCAAACAATATAAAGAATGTTATCTTCTGCGAACCTTTTGCCGGTGGGGCAGGGGTCTCTATTGACTTATTGATAAACGGCTTCGTTGACGAAATTATTTTGAATGATTACGACATTGCCATTTATTCCATTTGGCACAGCATTCTCTATGACACAGAACGACTCTTGTCTGCGATAGAGAACGCTACGATCGACATTAACGAATGGAAGAAGCAAAAGGATATTTACAGCTCTTTAAAAGACTCAAGCGAATATTCCTTTAAACTCGCCTTCGCAACGTTCTTTCTTAACAGAACAAACGTCTCCGGTGTTATTACAGGCGGTCCTATTGGTGGAATAGACCAAAATGGTAAATATAAGCTTGACTGCCGTTTCAACAAAAAAGCTCTTATGAATAAAATCTCCGCTATCGCTTCGAAAAGAGATAAAATTATGCTCTATCATATGGATGCTTCGGAACTTATCTCTTCCATTTTGACCAAAATGGACCCTTCTCGCTTGTTTGTGATGTTCGATCCTCCTTATTACAAGCAGGGCGAATCTTTGTATAAAAACGCCTTTCAGAAAGAAGATCACGTAAGGCTCTCTCATTCGATTCGGATGATGAATTCCTTCTTCTGGATTCTCACATATGATAATGAACCAATCATTCGAGAAATTTACTCTAATTTTCCGCAAGAAACCTTTGATCTTCAATACTCTGCGCGAAACAAGCGTGTTGAGACTGAGCTTTTGATTCATGGATCAAAGGTTGTCTTTGAAAAGGAAGAACCTCTTTCTTTATTTTGATTTCGCTCGGCTTGAAATCTAAAACAGGTTTTGATAAGATCTTTTTAGGTCGGATTTACGACCTTGCTTTGGTATCGTGACGAGGGGATTCTCGACTATACTTATTTTTTACCTCCTATCACCCCTCGTCGCTTGTGTCTCCTTTCAACTGAAAAGTCAACGGGCAGATAAACCTCATCTTGGCGAGGCTAGTTGGTGCAATCTGCAAACTTAACGGCGTATTCATTGGATGCGCCGTTTTCTCATGCAAAAAAATATTTTTGTTTGATGAAAATATCTTTTTCGCCTCACAAAAAGTTATATAATAAACATATCAAAAACGTTTTGTTGGTTTGGAAAGGTGGTTGTTTTAAATGGTTTACCTGTTGAAAATTTTCCCGAGCGAACATAAAATCGCCGGAGAAGAGCGCATTGTCTTCGCCTTTTCGGATGGGGAAGCGAGTATTGATGTGGGGTGTGAAGAGGCGTTCCATGAGATTGTAGAGCGTGCGGATGAGTTCGGTTTGTTTATTGACGAGGATGATGCAAAGCGTGTCTATCGTCACGATGGTCTTCTGGGGTTGAGCCGTTATATGGATTTTGGATCTGTCGAGAGCTTCGATGAGGCTGT
>ERZ773022.2745-NODE-2745-length-10329-cov-11.818960_pt1 | contig 10329 bp, 8 predicted proteins | sample MGYA00580839_ERZ773022 | MGnify/ENA primary metagenome ERZ773022 (study PRJEB29015, sample SAMEA2738020) | human oral metagenome | biome: human oral; feature: human-associated habitat; material: dental | place: China | collected 2044 ... | reverse complement strand
TCTCCAGCATGAGCAGCGTCGCGGTGCCGATGATGGAGGCCCCGATGAAGGCCACGGCCACGCTCAGGCGCACCGTCGACAGCGTGATGCGCCGCCCGAAGGCCTCGATGTCCTGGTCGCCCCGGGCCTCGGCGGCGATGGCCAGCAGCAGGACCGCGAAGGTCGTCACCTTGATGCCGCCGGCCGTGGAGGCCGACCCGCCGCCGACGAACATGAGGGTGTCCTGGAGGAACCAGGTCGCCTCGCGCATGTGCTCGGACGCGATCGTGGTCAGCCCCGACGAGCGCGCGTTGACGCCGTTGATCAGCGCTGTCAGGAGCTTGCCGCCGGTCGGCAGCGCGCCGTAGGTGCGGGGGTTTGTCCACTCGAAGGCGGCGATGGCCAGCGCGGAGACGGCCGACAGGGCGGAGTAGGTGGACAGGGTCAGCTTGGTGTGCAGCGTCCACTGGCGCGGGCGGCGCAGGTGGCGCATGACGTCCAGGATCACGGGGAATCCGACGGCGCCCACGAAGGTGCCCACCGCGATCGGCAGGCCCATCCACCAGTCCGTCGCGTAGGGCGCCAGGCCCCCGGGCATGACGACGAAGCCCGCGTTGTTGAAGATGGACAGCGCCATGAAGAACGCGTACCAGCAGGCGTGGCCCGGGTCGAGCCCCAGGGACAGGAAACGGGGCAGCAGGACGAGCGCGAGCAGGCTCTCCGCGCCGATGGCGGTGTACATGACCGCTCGCAGCAGGGCGGCGACGTCGCCCAGGCGGGACTGGTTCTCACTGGCCGCGAGCATCCGCTGGGTCAGGCCCACGTGGCGGGACACGGCGAATGACAGCAGCGAGGCGAGCGTCATAATGCCCAGCCCGCCGACGGCGGCGCCCATAATGATGACCGCCTGGCCGAAGGGCGACCAGTAGGTCGCGGTGTCGACGGTGGTCAGGCCGGTGACGCACACCGCCGACGTCGCCGTGAACAGGGAGTCGATCGTGGCGGCGCGGTGGTTGTCCGCCGTCGCCACGGGCAGGCTGAGCAGGACCGTGACCACCGCGATAATGCCGGCGAAGACGACGACGGCCAGGCGGGCGGGCGTGAAGCGCGCGGCCCTGGCCAGGCGGGCGCGCAGGTCCCACCGCTCCAGGAGCGCCAGGAGACCGGAGGACTCGCGCCCGGTGGGGCTCTGGGGGGCGGCGGGGGAGGGGGGAGTCGCGGCCGGCAGGAGGGCGGAGCGCCGTCGGCGCCACCTGGCGAAGGCCGGCATCGGGGCGTGCCAGTGCCGGGGCGCGGAGGCGCGCGCGCCCTCCTCCCCGCGGGGGCGCGGGGAGCCGGTGCGTCCGGGGTGGCGGTGCGAGGGGAGCACAAGGCTATTCTTGTCCGCACTGCCCGACGGCGGTAAACCGCGCCACGCCCCGGCGCCCGCAGCCGGGTGTCGTCGTAACCAAAATGTGATATGCGACGCGTGTGGCTCCTGTGAGAGGAAATGACCTATGCGTCGCGAGAGGCTCAGGTTATATTGTGCACGGGGCCGCGGCTGCGCGGTCCCGCGCCGCGGAGGCAAGACCGCTGCGCCACCGACATCCGACGACGGGAAACTCACGACCCATGGCACCGGGCATCCCTTCTCCCTCCGGCGCTTCGAGCGCCCCCTCCTTCCTCACCGTGGCTGAGGTCGCCAGCATGCTGCGCGTCTCCAAGATGACGGTCTACCGCATGGTCCACTCCGGCGACCTGCCGGCCATGCAGGTCGGCCGATCCTTCCGCGTGCCCGAGCGCGCCGTCCGGCAGTACCTGTCTGCCGGGCTGGGTGACTGGGGACACGAGGAGTCGGAGTCGACGGGCTCCTGATACCCGCTAGACTCACGCAAGTCACCAGTGTGGTCGGAGCGCGGGTTGTCTGCGGACGCCCGCCGCCCGACCACCACGCTCGCTCATGGCTCGTTCATGCCCGTTCCTGCTCGCTCGGCCCCGGTCGGCGTCGGCGGCTGATGCTGAAACGTGATCGAGCCCCGGATGCACCACAACTGAGGAGTCCCCATGGGATCTGTCATCAAGAAGCGCCGCAAGCGCATGGCCAAGAAGAAGCACCGCAAGCTGCTCCGCAAGACCCGTCACCAGCGTCGCAACAAGAAGTGATGGTCGCCCCGTCGTGATCGCAGGCTCCGCACTGCGCCACGCGGGGCATTCTTGCGTCTGAAGGCCAGCCGGGGCCGCCAGGCGCCCGCCCGATCCCAGGAGTCAGCCATGAGTCAGCACCACGCACCCGGCCCCCTCGACCCTCATGAGCCGCTCACCGAGGACGAGATGTGCACCATGCCCCTGTCCGCTCACGCCGACCCCGCCGACTGGCCCGCGCCCGTGGAGGCGCTCGGCCGGGTCCCGGGCGCGCGGACGCCGGCGACGGCGCTGGCCGAGCTGACGACCCTGCACGTGGGCGGGCCGGTGGGCCGCTACGTCGAGGCCGCCAGTGAGGCCGAGCTCATCGACGTCGTCAGGCGGGCCGACGCCGAGGGCGGCCCCCTGCTCGTGATCGGCGGCGGGTCCAACATCCTGGCCGCCGACGCCGGCTTCGACGGCGTCGTCGTCAGAGACGCGCGGACCGAGGTCGAGCTCGTCTCCGACAGCGCCTGCGGCGGCGTGCAGATCACCGCCACCGCGGGCACCACCTGGGACGATCTCGTGCGCCGGGCCGTCGCCTCCCACTGGGGCGGCTTCGCCGCCCTGTCGGGCATTCCCGGCACCGTGGGCGCCGCCCCCGTGCAGAACATCGGCGCCTACGGCACCGAGGTCGCCGAGCTCCTCGCCTCCGTGCGCGCCTGGGACCGCGCCGCGGGGCGGACGGTCCACATCCCGCTGGCGGAGCTGCACCTGACCTACCGGGACTCCGCCCTCAAGCGGTCCCTGACCGATCCGGACGTCGGAGCGGGCCGCACCTGGGGCCCGACGGGACGCTGGGTCGTGCTGTCGGCGACCTTCCACGTGCGCCAGGCCTCCCTGTCCGCCCCCGTCGCCTACCGTCAGCTGGCCGAGGTGCTCGACGTCGACATGGGCGCCCGCGTCGATGCCCGCGAGGTGCGCGAGGCGGTCCTGGCGCTGCGCCGCTCCAAGGGCATGGTGCTCGACGCCGCCGACCACGACACCTGGTCCGCCGGCTCCTTCTTCACCAACCCGGTCCTCACCGCGGCCGAGGCCGCGGCCCTGCCCGAGGACGCCCCCCGGTTCCCCGTGACCGATCACACGCGGGTCGTCGCCGGCGTCCAGGACGCCCCCGTCGTCGACGGGCTGGTCAAGACCTCGGCGGCCTGGCTCATCGATCACGCCGGCTTCCCCAAGGGCTTCGCCGCACCCGGGGCGCACGGGCGGGCGAGCCTGTCCACCAGGCACGTGCTCGCTCTCACCAACCGCGGCGGCGCCACGGCGGCCGATGTGGCCGCCCTGCGCGATACGATCGTGGCCGGGGTCCGCGAGCGCTTCGGAATCACCCTGGTGCCCGAACCCGTTGCCGTGGGGTGGTGAGGCCACACCAAACCAACCACCTGGCCAAACCAACCGCCTGTCTATCCACCCGCCTCCCCGCGCAGAACCGAACCCCTCTCCGCAGTACCGACTAGGCCGCCCCGCGCCGCAGGCCCACAAGGCCGCGATCGGGTACGACGCGAGCGCCGTCGCCGGGCCCAGGGCCCTGACCCTCCCTCCCTGTCCCATCACCCCGCCTCTCCCGAGGAGATATCCCGATGAGTACGCGCGTCATGTCCCTTCTCCCGGCGTTCATGCGCCGGGGCCGAATCATCCCCTTCCTGGTCGTCGCCCTGTCCGGACAGGTCCTCTACAGCAGCTTCGAGTCCTTCAAGAGCTCCCTGATGATCCCCCTGCAGGAGACTCTCGGAATAACCCAGTCCCAGTTCGGCCAGCTCATGACCTATCTCGGTCTGGCCATGTTCCTGTACGTGCCCGCGGGCTGGGTGAACAACCGCGTCCGGGTGCGCACGATCATCCTGTGCGGCATGGCGTGGAGGCTGGTCACCTATCTCATCCTGTTCGTGATCATCCCGCCCTTCGTGGTCATGAGCGCCATCGCGATCTCCTGGGCGGTCGTCGACGCGATCATCTGGCCCGCCGTCGCCAACGGCGTGTGCATCCTGTCGGCGGACCAGGACCGCAAGGGCAAGGGCATGGCCATGGGCATGCTGGAGGCGGTCCGCCGGCTGACCGAGTTCGGCCTGAACGGGATCGTCATCGTGGCCCTCGTCCTCTTCCCCGAGTCGGCGACGACGACCGTCATGCGCAGCTTCGCCATCGCCTACGCCCTGCTCCTGATGCCGATGATGCTTGCTGTGGCGCGCTACGTCCCCGACACCAGGATCGCCACCGAGGAGCACGTCTCGCACTCGGTGGCCGCGCTCAAGGGTCTGCTGCACGTGCTCTCCCTTCCCCGCATCTGGCTCGCCGGCATCGCCGCGATGGCCGTGTACTGGTGCGACGTCAACCTCATGTACATCTCCGCCCCGTTCCTGCAGCAGGTCTTCAACGCCTCCCCCACCGTGGCGGCGACCTTCGGCATCTTCAACGTGGGGCTGGTCGCCATGGTCGCCGGACTCATCTCGGGGGTCGTGGCCGACTACGTCTTCAAGTCGTCCACCAGGATGATGATGGTCGCGCTGGGCATCGTCACGGCGGGGTGCACCATCATCCTCATGCTGCCGATCGGCGACGAGTCCAGCAGGCCGGCCCTCATCGTGCCGGTCGTCGGGCTGCTCATTCTGGTGGCGCTGGCCACCTTCCTCGGCAAGTCCGTCATCCTGGCGCCGATCGGCGAGCTCGAGCTGCCCGAGGAGATCGACGGCTCCGCCATGGCCGTGGGGTCCCTGCTGGCCTACGCCTCTATCCTGTGGGGCTACAACGTCAACGGCCGCATCCTCGACAGCTACGCGGGCGGCGACCCGGCTCCGGGGTACCGGATCATCTTCATGATCACTGCGATCGCTGCGGGGCTCGGCTGCGTCACCGCGGTGGTCCTGGACCGCGTCAACCGCAGCGCCGCCGAGCGCGAGCAGATCGAGCAGGAGGCCGAGGACACCGGGAACGCGGATGCGCCGGAAGCCGACGTCGTCGTCTCCTGACTCCGGTCGGGCCGGCCGTCGCCCGCCCTCCCGCTCGTCGCGGGCGGCGGGCGGCGGTCCGCAGGACCGATCCCGATATGGAGGCGAACCGATCTCGACGGAAGGGAAGGAGGAGCGCGTGCCGACTCCCCGTGACCGGACCCCGGCCCGCCCCGGCCGCCTCGTTCCCCGTCTCGAGCGCGCGGTGCTCGCCCACCGCGGGCTGCCCTCGGTCGCGCCCGAGAACACGATGGCGGCCTTCCGCGCAGCCGCCGACGCCGGGGCCGGCTGGATCGAGACCGACGTCGACCTGCTCGCCGACGGCACGCCCGTGCTCATCCACGACACCGCCCTGGAGCGGACCACCGACCGCAGCGGCAGCATCTACGGGCTGCGGGCCGCGGACCTGGGGGACGTCGACGCCGGGCGCTGGTTCGGCCCCGACTTCGCCGGCGAGCGCCTGCCCACGCTGGAGGCCTTCATCGACTTCGTCAACGAGCGCGGCATCAACGCCAATATCGAGCTCAAGGCCAACGAGCAGGGGGCGGCCCGCAGCATCGAGCTGGTCGACGCCCTCGCCGCGGCCCTGGAGCGGGTCGATGCGCGCAGGCAGGTCCTCGTGTCCTCCTTCAGCCAGCCCCTGCTCATGGCCTTCCACCAGCGCCACCCCCAGTACGCCACCGCCGTCCTGTACGAGTCGACGACCATCCGCCCCGACTGGCGCTCGGTCGCCGAGCTGTGCGGGGCCGTCGCGATCCACCCCGAGGACACTGGCCTGACCGAGGCGATGGTGCGCGCTGCCCGCGTGGCCGGCTACGGCGTCAACGTGTGGACCGTCAACCGGCCCGACCGCGCCAACCAGCTGTTCAACTGGGGCTGCACCGGCGTGTTCACCGACGTCTACCCCCTCCTCGCCGCGGGTCCGGCCCGCTGAGCGGACGGGGCGCTCGGGCCTTGCCGCTCAGGCCGGGGCGCCGGGTGTCGATGACGCCAATGGCCTGCATGGCGCTCGGGCCTTGCCGCTCAGGCCGGTGCTGCTCAGGCCGGGGCGCCGAGCCGGTCTCCGACCGGGTCCGGCTCGGCCAGCCAGGTGTCGACCTCGGCCAGCCAGGCCCGCTTGGAGGACTCCGCTGCCAGCGAGGCCCGGATGCTTCCCCGGGCCAGCCCGGCCAGCGCGTCGTCGTCCAGGCCCAGCCGGCGCGCGATCTCGTACTGGTCGGTCAGGCGCGTGTGGAACAGGAGGGGGTCGTCGGCGCCGAGCGCCACCTGCGCCCCGTGCTCCAGCAGGGTCGCCAGCGGGACGTCGTCGGCGGCGCGGTAGACCCCCAGGCACACGTTCGAGGCGGGGCACACCTCCAGGCTGATGCCAGAGGCGACCACGGCGTCCAGCAGCACCGGGTCCTCGCTCGTGCGCACCCCGTGGCCCAGTCGCGTCGGCCCCAGGGCGGTCACCACGTCGCGCACGTGCTCGGGCCCCAGCAGCTCGCCGCCGTGGGGCAGCGAGGCGAGCCCCGCCCGCCGGGCGATCGCGAAGGCCGGCCCCCACGAGCCGGTCCGCCCGGCGCGCTCGTCGTTGCTCAGCCCGAAGCCGACGACGGTGCCCGGCGCGTCCCCCGCGTACCGGGCGGCCAGGCGGGCCAGCGTGCGCGCGTCCAGCGGGTGGCGCATGCGGGAGGCCGCCACCACGACGGCGACCTCCACCCCCGACAGGATCGTGGCCTGGCTCGCCGCGTCCAGGACGATCTCCAGCGCCGGCGTGATGCCGCCCACGAAGGGGGCGTAGGAGGTCGGGTCCACCTGGATCTCCAGGCGCCGCGAGCCCTCTGCGGCGTCGTCGAGGGCCGCCTCCAGCACGATCCTGCGCATGGTCTCCTCGGCCGTGACCAGCTGGCGGGCGGTGTCGTAGGCGCGCTGGAAGCGGAACCAGCCGCGGTGGCCGGCCGGGACGTGGAGCGGGTCGCCGTCGATGAGGGACGCCGGCAGGCGCGTGTGCGAGGCCTGGGCCAGGTCCACCAGCGTCTCCAGACGCATCGCCCCCGTGAAGTGCAGGTGCAGGTGCGCCTTGGGCAGGAGGGACAGGTCGCGCATGGGCGGATTGTGCCATGCGTCCGGCGGGAGTCTTCCAACGGCTCCTGGTGCGGTCGTACCTCAGGCGCTGTTGCGAAAGCCGGGGCCGGAGGTCGGCGCCGGCGGCGTGCGACGGTCCGGCCGCTCCGGCCGGACGGAGACGAGCACCCGGACTCAGTCGTCCAGGCCCGAAGAGCGCACCCATGTGGGACGGTTGGTGCCGCTCGGTGAGGCACACTACTCCTATGAGCAGCACGCAGGCCGCCCGCGAGCCCGAGGAGGTCGCCCTCCTGACCGGGCCGCGCGCCGCGTCCGTCCTATCCGGAGCGCTGGCCCCGGCCGGCCAGCAGCTGCTGAGCTGGGAGGTGCACTCGGTCCATCACCGTCCCGGCGCCGGGGTCTCGGTCGGCTACACCGCCGTCGTGGCCTCTCCGAACGGGTCTCGCAGCACTGAGTACCTGTGCGCGACGACGGCGCGGCTGTCCAACCCCCAGGCGGTGGGCCTGACCCGGGTCTCGCCGCGCGGAGGGGACGGGCCGGTCGTCCACGTCTGGCGGCATCCCGCCGATCCCGAGCTGCCGGCGCTCGCGGTCGCCTGCACGCCCTCCCTGCTGTCCCGGCGCCTGGGGACGGCCATCAAGGCCGCCATGGTGGCCTACCGGCCCACGCGGCGGGCCGTGGTGCGGGTGACCTACCCGGACTCCTCGACCGCCTACGCCAAGGTGCTGCGGCCCGGCCAGTCCGCCGCCTTCGCGGAGCGGCACCGCATGCTGCGCGCCGCGGGCGTGCCCGCCCCCGACGTCCTGCGCGACGACCCGGACGGTCTCGTCCTGCTGTCGACCGGGCGCGGCGTGGCGCTGTCGGGCCTGCTGTCACACGGCATGGACAAGGGGCGCGCCGCGCGCGTCTTCGCCTCCCTCACCGCGCTCCTGGACGCGCTGCCCGCCAGCGCCCTGCAGCTCACTCCCCACCCGGCCTGGTCCGAGCGCGCCCGCCACTACGCCCACGCGGCCTCGACGGTGCTGCCCGAGCACGCCCTGCGGGCGCGCGCCATCGCCGACGGCGTCGAGCAGCTCATGGCGGCCTGCGACCCCGGCCCGGTGGTCCCCGTGCACGGGGACTTCTACGAGGCCAACGTGCTCATGGAGGGGGAGGGCGTGGCGAGCCTGCTCGACGTGGACTCCCTGGGGCCCGGTCACCGCGTGGACGACCTCGCCTGCCTGCTCGGGCACGTCAGCGTCCTGGACCACCTGGCCCCGGCCTCCTACCCGCACCTGCGCCCGGTGCTGGAGGTGTGGACGCGCCTGGCGGAGCAGCAGGTCGACCCCGTCTCCCTGCGGGCCCGCTGCGCGGGCGTGGTCCTGTCCCTGGTCGCCGGCGCCCGCCGGGAGGACGGCGGCCCGTGGCGGCCCGACGCCGAGGGGCGGCTCGCGCGCGCCGAGACCTGGCTCGCCCAGGCCCGGGAGATCCAGGCCAGGCGCGGCGCGCACTGAGGGTGTGCTGAGGAGGAACTGAGGGGCGACTGGGTGCCGGTAGCTTCGCGACGGTTGCTCGCGTCCACATGGCGGATGTCACATTGTCGTCATACGCCCTGTGCTTACGGTGCGGCGTGTCCCCATCCCGGAGAGGGAAAGGCGCCTCCCATGTTCGACACCGCTTTTGCGACGGCCCGTCTCGGTGCCGGCCCTGCGCCCGCCGGCGCCCTCAGCGACGGCCTTGCCGCCTTCGACACCCTCCTGTGGGGCCCATGGCTCCTCATCCCCCTCCTGCTGGGCACCGGCGTGGTGCTGACGGTACGGCTGCGCGGCCTCCAGCTGCGCAAGCTCGGCCCCGCGCTGCGCTTCGCCTTCCTCCAGCGCGACGGTGGCGGTGAGGCCGCGAGCGCCGAGGGGGACATCTCCCACTACCAGGCCCTGACGACGGCGCTGGCGGCCACCGTGGGCGTGGGCAATATCGTGGGCGTGGCCACCGCCATCCACCTGGGCGGGCCCGGGGCCCTGTTCTGGATGTGGGTCACGGCGCTGTTCGGCATGGCCTCGAAGTACTCCGAGGCCTTCCTCGCGGTGCGGTTCCGCACCACCGACGCCCGCGGGCAGCAGTCCGGCGGGCCCCAGTACTACCTCGGGCGCGCCGTGCCCGGGCGCCCGGGGAGGGCGCTGTCGGTCTTCTTCGCCTGCGCGGCCATCCTGGCCTCCTTCGGCATCGGCTCGATGACGCAGTCCAACGCCGTGGCGGCCCAGCTGCGCAGCTCCTTCGGCTGGGACGGCGCCGTCGTCGGCATTGTCCTGGCGATCGCGGTGGGCGCCGTCCTCCTGGGCGGGATCGAGGCGATCGGCACGGTGACCAGCGCCTTCGTGCCCATGATGATCGTCTTCTACGTCGGCGGCTGCCTCTACATCCTGGCCGCCAACGTCTCGGGGATCCCCGCGGCGCTCGGCCTGGTGCTCGCCGGGGCCTTCACCGGGCATGGCGCGCTCGGCGGTTTCACCGGCTCGACCCTCATGATGGCCATGCAGTACGGGGCGGCGCGCGGCATCTTCTCCAACGAGTCCGGCATGGGCTCGGCCGCCATCGCGGCCGCCGCGGCCAAGACCAGCCACCCCGCTCGCCAAGGGCTGGTCTCCATGACCCAGACCTTCATCGACACGATCATCGTAGTGACCTGCACAGGGCTGGTGATCCTGTCCACCGGGACCTGGACGGACTCGGACCCGGCCACCATGACCGGGGACGCCTTCACCCACGGCCTGCCGGGGGAGTGGGGCCACTACATCGTGTCGGTGGCCATCGTGTTCCTGGCCGCCTCGACCATCCTGGGCTGGGCCTACTACGGCGAGCGCTGCGTCGAGCGGCTTGCGGGCGTGCACGGCGTGCTGCCCTACCGGCTCATCTTCACCTGCGTCGTCTTCCTGGGCACCGTCACCGACCTGAAGGACGTGTGGACCTTCGCCGACATTGCCAACGGCCTCATGGCCATCCCCAACCTCATCGGCCTGCTGGTCCTGTCCGGGCTGATCGCCCGGGAGACCAGAGCCTACCTGGAGCAGGACCCGCACCTGCGGCGCCGCGGCGACGACTTCAGCTCCATCCCGCAGGGGGCCGACGCCGACGCGGACTGAGCCCGCTCGCGGCGGTGGGGCGCCCGCGGCACGACGGCGGGGCCGGGGCCTGCGGACCG
>ERZ773022.2743-NODE-2743-length-10331-cov-18.248735_pt1 | contig 10331 bp, 14 predicted proteins | sample MGYA00580839_ERZ773022 | MGnify/ENA primary metagenome ERZ773022 (study PRJEB29015, sample SAMEA2738020) | human oral metagenome | biome: human oral; feature: human-associated habitat; material: dental | place: China | collected 2044 ... | reverse complement strand
CAGACCGTCTTCAATTGAAGAAATACTCACCAAAACTTCGCAAACACGTTGTGTTTACAGAAGTTAAATAGTGGGTCATTACGTTTCAGTAGAAACGAAAAACCTTGATTTAATGCGATTCTTGAAATTCTAAAATTCATTACATTGCAATATAAATCACCTGAATGACTACATTTTTGACTACATTTTTTGTGAAATAAATTTAGATATTCAGATATACAAAAACATCCCAATCGCCAATGATTAGGATGTTTTTTCTGTATCCAGCTACTCTCTTTTTGGTATCTAGACCTACCTGTTAGATTAGTTTTAAATACGAACACATCTGACGGGTTACTATTCTTGAATAAAAGAGTATTAAATTTTCTATGGTAGTATAGCAAACTATACTCTCTACATACCTCCACTGAAAATCAATATTTAAGGCTTATGATATTTCCATTATAATCCACATCAACATCTAGAAAATTATCTTTATTCTTGTATGAGTTACCCCAATGAATTCCATTGCCTTTCTCTTTGATTTTTATATATCTATCAAGATATAAGACATCAGTATAATCATTATAATATGTTCGGAAATATTCGTATGTGTTACCTTTATATTCGATTCTATTTTTAAAGTTATTTCGGACTAGTTCTTCTAAAAGATGACTCCCATTCTTATCTTTATAGCGAATTGAGTCTTCATATGTAAAGTTAACATTATGTATTTCTACTGTCTTACCTTTAACATATGTGTGGTTTTTTGAAAATAAACCACTATTACTAAGTATAACTAATAAAAGTAGCAAAGTGGTTATAACACTAATAATTATAAGCCATATAGGAGAAAATATTTTTTCTCTTATTACGTATAATCTCAAAAAGACTCACTCCTTTTTTCTAGATTCTGACTCTTTTAGAATATATTTCAATAAATAATATCCACCAGTTATTACAAGTGTTATTCCAATCAACCACAATAAAACTGTAAACACTCCAGCTAATAATGTAACAATACCATTTATAATGGATTCTCTAAATAGATATAGAATAACTATAGGTATTGCAATACTGATACATCCACAACCAGCGCATCCAGGTTCTTCTGTAACTTCCTCAATTAATATTGCCATATTTAACAATCTCCTTTCATAAATAATTTTATCATCGTTTTAAATAATTGTAAATGTATTTTGATAAATATATACAATATTGTATATATTTTTAGAGGAATTATTTATACAATAGTTAAAAATAAGTATGTGAAAGGATAAATATTGAGTATTTTATCAGTTGGTTCTCAGATAAAAAAACTTCGAGTAAAACGAGGTTTTACACAACAAGAACTCGCCAATTTAAGTGACTTGAGTTTACCTTTTATAAACCTTGTTGAAAATGAAAAGAGAAATCTATCGGTTGACACACTAATAAGAATATTGAATGCTTTAAATGTAACACCTTCCGAATTTTTCTTGCCTTTTTCAGACAATTATAATAACGATTTATCCAATCTAATAAGCTCATTACAGGTCAACGATAATAGAGAACGTTATGTCAATCTCTTTTTAGAGATAATAAACCTAGGCAAGATTGAAAAGTGAATACTCCTACATATATTACCTAAGATAAAGAAATTGATTCAAACCAGTTCTGAAGTTTCAATATATTGCAGCAGCAATCGGCTAAATAATTATATATTTAAGGACTCATATACATAGAAAACGCCCTAACCAAATAGTTAGGACGTTTTTTTAAGCTCACACTATCAAAAATACAATTTCTATATGACCTTGTACAAATTAACTGCTAAATTTTTTATAGCATAGTCAATACAACACCTTCAAAATAAGAGGGTGTTTTCTTTTATCCAAGATAATAAAATTCCGCAATAAAATAATACTCAGCTAATTCTTTTTGTAGCTGTTCATGTTCGCTATCTAGTTTTAATATGTCAATTTTCTTACTGCGTAGTTTCTTGGTAAGTCGTATAAGTTCTCCGTCCAACGGTTGCGACTTTCCTATATTTTCCTCACTGTCTCCTAAAAATTTTGAATAAGTTTTCAAATCATTTATTCCAGAAAAATAAAAAAAGGATTCCGAATCATTTTTCTCTCCTATTAGCATATATCGAAAGTTTTTCTTAGTTGGAATGACATGCCATAAAATCTTCCTTAAACGTTCTTCTATTTTATCTCTACGAAAAGACTCTAGGAAATTATAATCTTCACGCTCTTTCAATTTCTTAATCTTTTTAATCGCTTTTTTTAGACTTTCTTGCTGATTCTTTGATACGAAATATGGTTTAAATAATTTTAAAGATTTTTTAAGGTAACACTCACCATCTACTTTAACAATGCCCAAAAATTTTTCAAGTCCAATTTTGCGTTTATCATAGTTATCAAAAAGCTCATGTAATTTCAAAATAAGTATCTTCTCTTTTAAGCTTAGTAATTCTTCAGTTTCATTATTCTTGATGTATGTTTTTATCTTCCGAAGCTCGATATTTTCAACATAGCGTAAATAGTAATGAATTGGTTTATTTTTCACTTTTTTTCTCTCCATATTCAAAAATTCTGTCAAGGTTTTTCCATGTCTTTTATATTATATCATGAAACTTTAACCAGTTCATCCTATATAGTTAAGTAGAATATCCTTGCTATAGTCTGTAGGGGCATCTCTGTAGATAATACTATTATAACGATATTATCTAATAACGTTATAAAAAAACATTGTCCTATATGATGCGCATCAAATGGACGGATTGAAACGAATATGAAAACTCAGACGATAAAGGTCGAGTTCTGCATATATCTGTTTATCCGTTTATTTGGTGTGCTTTTTTCACCTTTCGGTATTCAGTATGGCTCATAACAGTTTCTTTCTGTCCTTGGACTGGAAAGGACAACTTATGCTAAAAGCTAAAGTTAAAACCCTCTATTGCGAATTGCTCGGAGAATCTATCAAGCAACAATTGATTGAACAAGAAATCCCTCAAAACGAAGTGTCTTACTATTTTGGTGATAACATCCGATTGATTTCTGCCCCTGCAATTAGCCAAATCCTAAAAGGAAAACGCAACATCACCTTAGATACTGCGGATGCTCTACAAGAAACACTAGGACTAACCAATGTAAAAAGTATCTTCTTCCCTAATCTTGACTTCTGTGAGTTACTCATTAACCAATTGACAGAGTTAATTCTTACTAATGGTTCTAGCTCTACAAAGCAACTCTTTCAAGCAAAAGAGAATGACATTCAACAGAATCTCTCAACCTTGACAACTGCTCTATATGATTACTTCCCTGATTTTCCTAAAGAAGAAACATCCTATCAAATCGCTGAAAGCTTAACTGAATGGTTAATTGAATTTGTTGCTACTGTAGCACAACTTTAAGAGAAACACTTTCAAGATTTTTGAAATTAAAGATTCTTAAGATGCTTTACAATAGAAGTGTACTTAGCTAAGACAGTCTTGCTCACGACTTCAAATTGAGTAATTGCAAATATTCTTCATTTTTAAATAGAATATAATGTTTCTGTTGTCGTCATAGTCACTTTCACCAACAGACGGACAAGCTGAGACGCTTGTGTTGGTTTTCAATTTTTAGAGGTAAAAAAATGAAACTAAATCTTGGACTTTGCGAGAGTCCTAAAAAATTCGCAGAATTAGTTGCTTTAGTAGTTGAAATTCCTTCTACTATTATGATTGTTGATTCGAAAATTGGATTGTTAAATAAGGGAACGGAAAATCAACGTCCTTGGGGAAATCTTATAGGTGTTAATAGCGAGCTTTATGATCAGCTTGCGAGCATTGGACAAGAGAAACTCTGTCCAACCATCAAGATAAAGCTGAAAAACTATAACGATGAACCTCTAGACAACTACATAGGTTGTGAAATAACCTTCAGTAATTATGAGGTTGCTTTTAATCTTGATAAATTCAAGCAACCTATAGGGTTGGATCTAGTTCTTAAACTATCTGATATTATTGTAAATTAAGGAGGTATTCATAATGAAAATAATAAAAAAATGTTTTAAACAATTTCTTTCGTTCAAATGGTACCATCAAGTTTTATCTGTCTTAGTAGCTTTGTTATTACTTGTCTTGTTCATCAGGTTCTTAATTTGGATTGTCCCGATTATCGTAGTAATCTTAGCCATCCTCTTTATTTCAACAGAGGGAGAAATCTTCTCGACAATGTGGGAAAGTTATAAACAGAGTAAGCAAACACCTGCTAATCCGTTAGTCACAACGGTTTACCATTGGCTCACAGAAGATGCGGTTACAGAACTACCAGTTTCTACCATGGAGTTTGTGCAAGGTGTAGAGTGTTCTGATAGTAATCAAGGAGTATTCTTCATTCATCTAGATAAAGAAATCTCTGATGAACTACTTGCGAACTTTGAAACTAAAGTACGACAAGCAGTCAAGTTTATGTCTAATGGTTATACGGACTGTGTTGTTAGTCGTTCTAAGCGTGAACCTTTCCTAGCCATTAAGGTTCGGTTATTGGCTGCAAACGAAATGCTTTTGAAAAATCATCAAACGGAGGAAGATTTCTAGCATGATTAAGGATGTTTTTGAAATCAATAACAGGGGGCGACCCGTCCCTGTTTATATTGATATTAACCGATACTTTGCTTGGATTATTGCAGGACCATCAGGGTCAGGCAAATCTACTTTTTTGAGAAGGTTATTAGGTCTAATTTCATTTTATGATAGGACGGCTGAAGCCTATTTTATGGATTTCAAAGCAGATAATGAGATGTTCTCAATGACTGGTAATCATGTTGCCAGAGGTCTTGACTGCCTTGAGTTGTTCGAAACGGTCTATCAACGCTTTGAGGCAAGGCTCAATAAATCCGAACCTAAATCTCACAATATTTATCTGATATTTGATGAATGGCAAGCTTTTCTAGCGTATCTTGAGCAGATGGACAAGAAAAAACAAAAGGAAGTGCTTTCCAAGATGTTAATGATGAATAGCATGGGTAGGAGTTTGGGTTTACGGATTATCCTATCAAGTCAACGATTTTTAATGTCCGACTTACCAGGTAGATACAATTTTAACTGTGTTATATCACTGTCAACTAGCTTTCTGATGTCAGCTAATAACCGTCAGCTTCTTTTCCCTGATATGGAAAAAGATGAAGTAATCATAAAACCTAGGGGTTATGGCTATTTCCAATTAGAGGGAGAACCAGCCAGACTGTTTCGGACAATTCAGGTTAAAGATATGGAGCGATTAAACCAACGTATGCAAGAGCTGTTTTCTCGCTATGATTAGTTGGAGCGTTTTTCCTGCTATACTGGTTTTAGCGACAATAAACCTACTTTGAAGTTTCATCATCGGTATAGTGTCGGCACGACCTCCCCAGCAGGAAAATGACAACTTGCAAGGGCTTGAGGGGTGGAGATTTTTTAAGCGCAACGATGCCGATAGGCAAGAAGTGAAGCGCCAAAAAATACTACCCCGTACCTTGCTCAAGTTGGCAAGTATATTCTTGATGCGGTAGGATTTCATCGGGCAGGAGAGGCTGGGGGTTGGGGCAAAGCCCCAAGTGAAGATTTATTTAGATTTAATTTTTAACTATTCCTAACGCATGGTTAAGCCGGGCTTGTCGATGGTTTAACCATAGAATAGTTAAAAGAATATTTAGAAATAGGGGGCTAATCATTCCAATGCACTCAAATAAAAAAGAAGCTATCTTAACTTCTATTCTAGTGACCCAACAATTTCTAGCTGATTACTGGAAAATCGGTTGGGATAAAGAAATGATAGAATCAGAAGATATTGAGAATATTCTTTCAGAGATTATTGAAAGAGCTAACCAAGTAGCAACTGTATCAGAAGCCTATGCGATAAAACACGATAAAGACTTAATGCATTTCTTTGATACTGGAACTCAATCTGAACTAACTAGGACAGTTGAACCACATATCCATGCTCTATTAAAATTTTCTAAAGGTGCAACTCTAACAGAACTAGCTGTTGCAATCGGTCTTGAACCTCAATATCTTGAAAAAGCGAAGTCAGGACGTTATGGCTATGACAACTTACTGGCATATTTAATCCATGCTAAAGATAGCGAGAAATACCAATATAGCCCCAATGAAGTTGTGACACTTTTAGGGAAAAACTACATAGATATTTATCAGGAAAGGCAAAAATCTTGGTTACAGGGTCGAGCAAAAAAAGAAGCAAAAAAAACTCAAGATGATATTGATTTGCTTATTGATGATATTTTAAATGAGCGTATTACAAAACAAGAACTCTTATTAAAACAAAGATATAACTTGCTTTATGCTCTACATAAAACAAAGATAAATGAAACTTTTCGAGTGGTTGGAGAAATCAAGGGAACAAGGGCTAAACAAGATTTACAAAATGGCTTATTCAAAAAGACAGTTCTTTTTATTCACGGTAAATCAGGTCTTGGAAAAACTAGATTAGCTAAAGAATTGGCAGCATATATCGAACAACTAGCAATCGTCAATGGTCAAAAATGGCAGACAATTCTAACGGCTGGAACTAATGTTTTTGATGAAGTTAACGGGGAAGAAATATTGCTTCTTGATGATGTCCGAGGTGATAGTCTGACGGCTTCGGACTGGCTGAAAATTCTTGACCCCTATAGCATTAGTCCAATTTCTGCCCGCTATCAAAACAGAATAGGGGCAGCAAAGGTTATTATTATCACTAGTACTAAGCATCCATTAGAATTTTTTTATCATACGAAAGGAAACGAGAGGGAAGATTTATCTCAGTATATTAGACGGTTTGATAATCTGATTACTTTAACAAGTGATAAGGATAGCTTAATCTACTACGAAGCACACCCTGAAAAAGTCCATCAGCGCCGAAAAAAAATTCCAATTACCGACATTGATATTTATTTAACCCATGATTTTACAAACAATGTTAAATACAAGAACAAAGATTATTTACTAACCTTTTTGCTTTCGAAAATCGGGCTAAACAACCAATGGGAAAATTGGGATTATGACATTATAAAAACCTCATCAGACACTTTAGCAAACATTTCTGATGAGGTCGAACATAGTACAGAAGAAAATTAGCTTCTGTACCTCTATTATATAGAAAAGAGGTCTATATGACAAGTACAGTTAATCATAAAAAATTATTAGAACTAGGATTTCCTAAACATACGGCTAGGAATATCATTCATCAAGCTAAGGCGATTGCAGTCGCAAAATTTGAAGAAACTAGAAATTCTTCAGATAATTTGATAGAATTAAGAAAATCGCCCTTTGATAATTCAAGACTTGACCTTGCTCCGACTTATATCGTAGAAGATTTGCTAGGTTTTCAGTTACCTTTTGATGAATAGAAAGGAACTGAAAATGGCAAGTAAAAAATATCGTGGTGTATCTCGTGATAAACAAGGAAGAATTTACTATCAAACAGAGTTTAAGGCTAACGACTTAACTGGCAAGCGACAACGCAAGAAAAGCTATAAAGACCAGTTTGGAAATCCGTTTAAGAGTGAAAAGCAAGCTTATGATGAATTGTGTCGAGTAAGAGCAGAATTTCAAATGTCTCAAAATAGGAACGGAGATTATATGACCTTTGCTGATTATATGGAAGAAATTTATCTTCCTTATTACAGGCAAACAGTCCAATCGGTGACTTACAAAACAGCTCTAACTCATCATAAAATGTTTATTGAAGTTTTCGGACAAAAGAGGATATCAGCTATAACCGTTAGGGATTGTGAGCAATTCAGAGTACATTTGATTGATAAATATTCCCCAAACTATGCTAAAGGTGTTTGGATTCGCTTTAAGCAATGTTTGGGTTATGCTGAACGCCTGCAAATCATTGAAGAATTTCCATGTAAGATGTTAGATAATCCTAAAGGTTCAAGACCAGATACAAAATTTTGGACATTGGACGACTTTAGAAAAGTTATTACAACCTTTGACTTGATAGATTACGAAGAAAGGCATAGATTTACAGCGATTTGGCTATATTTCTTTACAGGGGTTCGAGTATCTGAGGGACTTAGTTTGATTTGGTCTGATATTGATTTTGATAAAAAACTAATTCATGTTCAGAGCACACTTGAATATGAGGGAAATGGTGTTTTTACTCGTAAAAATCAAACAAAAACTGAGGCGGGTAACAGGTGGATTGAGCTTGATGATGAGACAGTTGAGGTTTTGCGACGGTGGAGAGAAGTGCAAGTAGAAAATGATGACAATAGTTATGTTCTCGCACGATTTGGAAAACCATTAAGCAAATGTACTTTAAGTCGTATTCTCAAAAGACAAGCGAAAAAAGCAGGAGTTGAAGTGATTACTGGAAAAGGATTACGACACTCCCACGATAGTTTTTTGATAAATGTATTAGGGAAAGATGTTCTTTATGTATCGCAACGCTCAGGACGAGTTGATAAGGCAACGACACTTAACACCTATTCCCATTTGTATGATAGTCAAAAAGCGACTGGTGGAAGAGAGATAACTCAAGCCCTTTATAAATTTGGGGTATCGTCAAACCCCACCAAGACCCCACTAAACTAACTAAGAATAAGAAAAAACTGATTATATCAGCGTTTATAGGCATTTTGTAACTGTTACTCTTAAATAATCAATTACAGATTGTTTAAGGCTGAAAGCCAAGTTTTAAAGCCTTTTCGTTAATTGTTAAGGCGATAAAAACGGGGGTATTTCATTTGAAACCTCCCCATAAATACCCCCACAAAATTTTGTGGGGGTGTTTACAATTTTTATAAGATATTTATTTTATATTAAATCTTTTTTCCATTTATTAAAATTGAAACTGCTACATGATTCATTTCATGAGCAGTTTTGTTTTCATAATTTTTTAAAATTTCAATCTATATGTTTTTATAATTTTTTCATCAGAAACAAATGCTTCTTTAGGATATGTATTGAAGACCAATTTTGGAGTGTCAAAGAAATTATCGTAATTTTCTAAAGCATTAGACTGTTGACCTTTGTCAGCATCTTCTCGATACACTAAGGATGAATTAGTTTCGGGTTCATAATATTCATACTGACTATCCAATTCTTGGTTTTTATATTGTTGGTTTTCCTGATTGATTTGGTTTGATTGTTGTGGGAACGCATAATATGGAAGCAGAATTTCAAACGTTTTAGTTTCTCCTGATTTAATATCTTCTACAGGCATGAAGCTGAATAAAGAGGAATATTCATTTGCTTTTTCATAGAAACCGATATCACCACTATTTAACTCTTTACCCCTGTTTTTATAATAAGCATTAATGGCAATGGTAGTATTTGAATTGTAGGTGCTGTTTGTTTTTTTGTTTTTTGTCCCAACAATATCTTCACTATAATTGTTTTTAACAGTTATTTTCAAACGCTTTGTAGAATCATTGTAGCTTTCTATTTTTATTTTTAGACCCCGTAACTCTTTATCAATGTCAGAATAACTCAAATGGATTGATTTTTTTTCACGATTGGCGTTATCTCTAGCTATGGAGTAATTTAATTCTGCTTGGTCGTAATAGAATTTTTTTCGATAGTTTTCGATAGTTTCTAGTTGATTTTTTGTGTATTTCCTTGAATTTGATGATTGCTCAGTTCTAGCTTCTTTGTTTGGGCTTTTTTGTTGATTTTCATTGGAAGAACATCCAACCATCAAGAATAGAATGGATGAAGCGAGCAACCCAACACTAATTAATTTCTTTTTGTTTTTCATATTAAATCTCCTTGTTAAAAGAATATCTTTTTGATTATCCAAATGATAAATACAATAATAAGAATAGGAAACAGCAAAGACAAGAGTAGCCGAAGTAGTGATGGTAGAGAATACAAAAGAGCGAATCCTATAATCATTGCTCCGATGCATCCACAACCTGAAGCTGGTTTCTCTTGAATGTATTCTACAAATACTCGTCCAGTTGGTTTATAATCCATAATAACTCCTTATGTTAAATATCTTAAGTATGTTTCTTTATTAAAACAATGCTTAATTGTATTATATTATACCAAAAAAGAGAATTTTGTGTATTATTTCTGTTCAATAAAATACATTAAAACCCTAACAATTTTCATCAATAAAAGTTAGCCTATGTTTATAGGAATAACAAAGGAGGGGTCATAATGTCATTAAGCGAAAATGTATCAAAGCGTATCTATGAATTAAGGACAAATAAAAAGCTAACACAAGAGACATTAGCTGATAAAGCTGGTATGGATGTTAATGCTTTAGGGCGGATTGAACGAGGACAAAATGGGAATGTCAAATTAGAAACTTTGGATAAAATCATACGAGCATTAGAAATTGACCACAGAACATTCTTTTCATTTACGACTGATGAGGATTCTATAT
>ERZ773022.2737-NODE-2737-length-10351-cov-8.219600_pt1 | contig 10351 bp, 5 predicted proteins | sample MGYA00580839_ERZ773022 | MGnify/ENA primary metagenome ERZ773022 (study PRJEB29015, sample SAMEA2738020) | human oral metagenome | biome: human oral; feature: human-associated habitat; material: dental | place: China | collected 2044 ... | reverse complement strand
AGCTCGTGGGCCTGGAGCCGAGCCACGCCAACCGCTACCCGCGCAACTTCTCCGGGGGCCAGCGTCAGCGCATCGGCATTGCGCGGGCGCTTGCCCTGGAGCCCAGGATCCTGGTTCTGGACGAGCCGGTCTCTGCCCTGGACGTATCCATCCAGGCCGGCGTCATCAACCTGCTCGACGAGCTGCGTGCGACGCTGGGGCTGAGCTACCTGTTCGTGGCCCACGACCTGTCGGTCGTGCGACACATCGCGGACCGAGTGGCCGTGATGTATCTGGGGCGGATCGTGGAGATCGGCGACGTCGACACGGTCTTCGAGGCTCCCGCCCATCCGTACACCCAGGCGCTGCTCTCCGCGATCCCCATTCCGGATCCCGCCAAAGAACGCGATCGCAGCCGCATTATTCTCCAGGGGGATCTGCCCAACCCCGCGAACCCGCCCTCTGGCTGCCGTTTCCGTACGCGCTGCCAGAGGTTCGCCGACGAGCTGTCCGACGACCAGCGGCTGGCCTGCGTGGAGGCCATGCCTCGCTTCACCGGGCTCGGGGAGGACCACAGGGCGGCCTGTCACTACTCGGAGCGGGCGAATGTGTTCTGAGCGTGTTCTGGGGAGAAGAGCCGTCACGGCCCGTCGCCGGGAGCACAGCGCCGTGCTGCCCGGAAGGGCCGGGTCGTCCGCTCTCCCGAGCCGGGAGGAGTGTCTGCACCGGCATTTCCTCTGCGTGTGAGATATTTTGACGCCGTCCCCAACGATGAGGATATGCGCCTGAGACGCCCTCACCGAGCCCCGGCCCGGGCAACGGAACACGGGTCGACTTCCGAAAACCCATATGAACGGAGTTCCCATGATGATCAATCGACGCCTTTTCCTCGGAGGCTCCGCCTCCGCGGTCGCCCTCGCGATCGCCGCCGCCTGCGCGAAGACCGACTCAGGAGGCTCCGAGGGCGAAGCCGCCGGCTTCAATCCCCAGGAGCGCTCGGCCCTCAAGCAGGGAGGCGAGCTGAGATTCTCGATCACTGCGGCGATCGCCAACTGGAACCGGTTCACGGTGGACGGCAACAGCGTCGACCTGGACAATATCTACGCTTTCATCATGCCCTACGCCGTTCTGTGGGCGGAGGACGGCTCGCCGTCTCCCAACCCCGACTTCTTCACCACCCTGGAGGCGGAGGAGGTCGACGGGAAGACGGTGGTGACCGCGACTCTCAACGACAAGGCGGTATGGGGCAACGGGCGCTCCATGGACTCCGAGGACATCCGCGAGACCCTGGCCCACGGCACGGACCAGAAGTATGCCTGGGCGTCCAACGACGGCTACGACCAGGTTGAGAACGTCGAGATCGTGGACGCGCTCACGGCGAAGGTCACCTTCAAGGCGATCTTCCCGGACTGGACGAACATGATGTCGAACATCATTTCCAAGGATCTCGCGGCCAAGGCCGAGACCTTCAACACCTCGATGGCGGGCAGCGGGGCCTTCAACAACGACTACTTCGCCGGGCCCTTCAAGATCGATTCCTACGATGAGTCCCAGCAGCTGGTCGCCCTCGTCCCCAACGACAAGTGGTGGGGCGACTCCCCGCTGCTGGACAAGGTGACCTTCCGCGTTCTCGATTCCGCGGCCGAGGCCACGTCCTTCGCGAACAGCGCCATCGACGTCCTCACCTACATCATCTCCGCGGACGTCTATGACCAGGCCAGCGGCCGCTCCGATGCCGAGATCCGTCAGAACAACGGCCGCCAGTGGCGTCACTTCACCATCAACGCCTCATCCGGCCCCCTGTCCGAGGAGCCCGTCCGCCAGGCCATCCTGCGCGCCTGCGACCGCCAGGCGATCGCCTCCTCCGACCTGGCCGGGCTGCCGGTGGACCCCGAGAAGCTGCTGCTGGGCAACCGCTTCTTCCTCACCGTCCAGGAAGGGTACCAGGACAACTCCGGCGACTGGGGCCTCGACCCCGAGGCGGCCAAGAAGCTTCTGGAGGACGCGGGCTGGACGGAGGGGGCCGACGGCATTCGTGAGAAGAATGGCCAGCGGCTCACCTTCGCCTTCACCTTCCCGGCAGGGACCCCGACCACCGAGAACGAGGGCAACCTCCTGCAGTCTCAGCTCAAGGATGTGGGCATCGAGATGACGATGCAGTCCGTGGAGACGAACAAGTACTTCACCGACTACGTCAACGTCAAGAACTTCGGCATCACCGCCTTCACCTGGCAGAAGACCCAGTACCCGATGGCCAATATCAAGCAGATCTACGGCACGGGCAGCGAGTCCAACTTCACCGGCCAGTCGGTCCCCGAGATTGACAGCTACATTGTCAAGATCTCTACCACGAACGATGCGCAGGAGCGCTACCGGATGACCAACGAGGTCGACAAGCTCGTCTGGCAGCATGTCATGAATATCCCGATCTATGAGCGCCGCGAGCTCACCGCCGTGCCCAAGAACCTGGCGAACTACGGCGCCATGGGCCTGTCCTCGGTGTACGCCGAGAACATCGGCTACATGGCCGACTGAGCAGGCCGCGCCCCGAGCGCCACCGGCCCGGGCCGTATCCCGTATAATCCCGCGCACGCATGGCGGGGAGCGGCCCGGGCCGGTTCGCGTGGACGGCGGTGCTCGGGTCGCCGGTGGGGGAACCGTGACAGAGAGGTTACTGCGGGTGGGAGCGCAGGTCGCTCGTGCGGCTGGGAGACGGCCGACTGAGTAGGATCGGGGAGTGCCCACCATTATTGTCCGTTCGCTGCTCGGCCGTCTGGGAACGCTCGTTGTGGGCGTGGGAATCGTTTACGTGGTCGCCGCGGTCTGGCTGTCAGGCGGTGCCGTCCCCGGACTTAGGGCGCTGGCCTGGGGCGGCCTGCTGCTCCTGGCGGTGTGGGCGCTGTGGTGGGCGCCGCAGCTGCGTCTGGACGACGACGCCCTGACCGTGCGCAATGCCTGGCGCAGCCACAGTCTCGCCTGGGAGAGTGTGAAGACCTGCCATACCCGCTGGATCCTGGAGGTGGTCACCCATGATGGGACGATCGTCAGGGCCTCGGCGGCTCAGCGCGCCGGTGGGCTGAGCGCCTCGATGCGCGGACGGCGGGAGATGCTCCGCAGAGCTGGGAAGGGGACGCGGGGTACTGTCGGTACTGTCGATGCTGTCGCCGGCGCTCTGGGGCACCGCCCGATCCGCGACGAGTACCTCGATCCGGGTGAGTCGATCTATTGCACGCGCCTGGACGCCGACGCGGCCGGTGACCTCATCAGCGCCTACGCTGCCAGGCGCGCCGACCATCAGCGCCTTCAGGCGCGTCAGGCGCGCCGACGGGCGAGGATGGGCAGGCGACGGGACCCAGAAGGCGCACGCGCCGGCAGCGGCTCCCCTCAGAGGGCCGGGGACGGCAATGTCGAAGATAGCAGCGCCGCCGGCGCGGTGGACGGGGGCGTCACCCAGGGCGGCTGGGTCCGCTCCCGGATCAATCTGCTACCCATCGTCGTCGGCTGTGGGCTTCTGCTCCTGCTCGCCTGCACGCAGATTGTCGCGGCCTGAGAGGGGGGAGTGAGAGGGCGCACAGTGCCCGTGTCATCCCCGTCATGGCGGCCGCCGCGCCGCGACCTCTACCCTTGGCCCGCTGTGCGCCAGCGGCGGGCCCGCGCCCTGACCGCGCCCCGGCGCCCCTCGGACGGAAGAAGTGCCTTACATGACAGTGCGCCAGGACCTGCGCAACGTCGCCATCGTCGCCCATGTCGACCACGGCAAGACGACCCTCGTCGACGCCATGCTCTGGGAGGCCGGGGCCTTCGGCGCCCGCGCCACCGAGGAGAACACGACCGAGCGCGTCATGGACTCCGGCGAGCTCGAGCGCGAGAAGGGCATCACCATCCTGGCCAAGAACACGGCCGTGCACTACCGCGGTCCCGCCGCCGTGGCCGCCGGGCTCCCCGAGGGCATCACCATCAACGTCATCGACACCCCCGGGCACGCCGACTTCGGCGGCGAGGTCGAGCGCGGCCTGTCCATGGTCGACGGCGTCGTCCTGCTCGTGGACGCCTCGGAGGGGCCGCTGCCGCAGACCCGCTTCGTGCTGCGCAAGGCGCTGGCCGCGAACCTGCCGGTCATCCTCGTCGTCAACAAGGTCGACCGCCCCGACTCGCGCATTGACGAGGTCGTCTCGGAGTCCACCGACCTGCTGCTCTCGCTGGCCTCCGACCTGGCCGACGAGCACCCCGACATCGACCTGGACGCCGTCCTCGACCTTCCCGTCATCTACGCCTCCGCCAAGGCGCGCCGCGCCGACACCGTTCAGCCCGCCGACGGCGAGCTGCCCGCCAACCAGGATCTGGAGCCGCTCTTCCGCACCATTATCGAGCGCATCCCCGGCCCCTCCTACGACGAGGGCGCCCCCCTCCAGGCGCACGTGACCAACCTGGACGCCTCTCCCTTCCTCGGCCGCCTGGCCCTGCTGCGCATCCGGGGCGGTTCCCTGCGCAAGGGGCAGGTCGTGGCCTGGGCCCGGCACGACGGCTCCCTGTCCACCGCCCGGGTCTCCGAGCTGCTCGTCACCGAGGGCCTGGACCGCAAGCCCGCCGAGGAGGCCCATGCGGGCGACATCGTCGCCGTCGCCGGCATTGAGGACATCACCATCGGCGAGTCCCTCGTCGATCCCGACGACCCGCGCCCTCTCCCGCTGATCACGGTGGACGACCCGGCCATCTCCATGACCATCGGCATCAACACCTCTCCGATGGCCGGACGCGCCAAGGGCGCCAAGGTCACCGCCCGTCAGGTCAAGGACCGTCTTGATCGCGAACTGGTCGGCAACGTCTCCCTGCGCGTGCTGCCCACGGGCCGCCCCGACGCCTGGGAGGTTCAGGGACGCGGCGAGCTCGCGCTGGCGATCCTGGTCGAGCAGATGCGCCGTGAGGGCTTCGAGCTGACCGTCGGCAAGCCGCAGGTCGTCACCAGGATGATCGACGGCGAGCGGCACGAGCCGGTCGAGCGCATGACCATCGATGTCCCCGAGGAGCATCTGGGCGCCGTCACCCAGCTCATGGCCGCCCGCAAGGGGCGCATGGAGACTATGACCAACCACGGCACCGGGTGGATCCGCATGGAGTTCCTCGTGCCGGCGCGCGGCCTCATCGGCTTCCGCACCCAGTTCCTCACCGAGACCCGCGGAACCGGTATCGCCTCGTCCATCGCCGAGGGCTATGAGCCGTGGGCCGGGCGCATCGCCTCCCGCACCACCGGATCACTCGTGTCCGATCGCCCCGGCGCGGTCACCGCCTACGCGCTGATCCGCCTTCAGGACCGCGGTACGTTCTTCGTCGAGCCCGGCCAGGAGACTTATGAGGGCCAGGTCGTGGGGGAGAATCCCCGTCATGAGGACATGGACGTCAATGTGGTGCGCGAGAAGCAGCAGACCAATATGCGGTCCTCCACGGCGGACTCCTTCGAAGGGCTTGTGCCGCCGCGCAGGCTGACCCTGGAGGAGGCCCTGGAGTTCGCCTCCGACGATGAGTGCGTCGAGGTCACTCCGGACGCCGTGCGCATCCGCAAGGTCATCCTCGACTCCCAGGAGCGTTTCAAGGATGCGGCCCGGCGTCGTCGCGCTGACGCCTGAGTAAGAATGGCAACTATGACTGACGACCTCCCCGCCTCCGACGGCGCCCGCCACGACGAGGAAGCCGTGAACACCCCTCGGATGACCGGTACTCGCGTCCTTCCACCCCAGGACATCACCCGATTCAGCGCTGAGACGCCGGATATCGCGGCGGAGTCGTATCCCGCTGATGACGACGACGCGGGACCCTCGCACTCTCAGGTCGACGAGGTGGAAGAGGACGAGGGATCCGCTCCCGCGACCGTCGGTGACGTCGGGGGGCCGGAGGCGCCCGAGGAGAAGAGCCCGACGGGGGAGGGGCCGGCCGACGTCGATGAGCGCGCTGCGAGCTCGGCTGAGGGCTCGGAGGAGGCCGAGCCTGGGTCGGCCGAGCCTGAGGCTGAGGAGTCGGAGGAGGTCGAGCCTGAAGCTGAGGAGTCGGAGGAGGTCGAGCCTGAGAAGGCCGAGGTCGAGCCCGGGGCGGAGTCCGGGTCGGTCGAGGCCGTCGACGAGGACCGCGACTCCGAGCCCGAGGCTGTCGAGGGCGGGGAGGAGGCCGGATCATGCGAGCCCGAGGAGACCAAGTCCGGGTCGGCCGAGCCTGAGCCTGGGGACTCGGAGGAGACCGAGTCCGAGGCTGAGGAGTCGGAGGAGGCCGAGCCCGAGGAGACCGAGTCCGGGTCGGCCGAGCCTGAGCCTGGGGACTCGGAGGAGACCGAGCCCGAGGAGACCGAGTCCGGGTCGGTCGAGGCCGTCGACGAGGACCGCGACTCCCAGACCGCCGAGGACGACGAGGCGGCGGAGGTCCCCGGGGAGGGAGAGGAAGAAGCAGGGGCCTCTGAGGACCGGGACGAGGCGATCGCCCCTCCCGTCGATGAGACTCTCGCGGCCATGTCCGCCGCGACGCCGGCCGAGCCGGCCGCCGCGCTGTCGGCCGCCGACGCCATGTCGGCCCAGACGCCGGCCGAGCCGGCCGCCGCGCTGTCGGCCGCCGACGCCATGTCCGCTGCGACGCCCGCCGATGCCGTGAGCCCGACGGATGACGCCCCGGGCGATTCCGAGGACGGCGAGCCCACCGCCCCTGCGCTCGCCGGTGTTCTCTCGAAGATCAAGGAGGCGCTGACGGCGCTCGTGCACGGGCATCCGAGCCGCGGCATGCTCGCCTGCGTCATCGGGGCGGGGCTGCTCGTGCTGATTTGGGGCGGCGCCGCCGTCGCCACTACTCAGCATGTCTTCTCCGGGACGGTTGTCTCCGGCGTCGACGTCGGCGGTATGAGCCCCGACGAGGCCCGTCAGACCGTGGACGACCGGGTCGCCACCATGCTCGCTCAACCCGTGACCCTCACCGTCGGCGACCTCACCGACACCCTTGTGCCCGCCGATTCGGGTGTGAGCGTCGACGCCGACGCCACCGTCGACCAGCTGGTCGGCCCCACCATCAACCCGGTGACAATCATCCAGCGCCTGCGCGGCATCGACGTCAACGCCGTCACCTCCGTCGATGCCGACGAGCTCACAATCGCGCTCAATTCCCGGCTCGACACCCTCGCCGTCGGCACGGCCGACGCCGTCGTCACCCTCGATGGCACGACCCCCGTTGTAACACCCGGCTCCACCGGAACCGGCCTCAATGTCGCCGCATCCGTGATGACCCTGAGCACCAGGTGGCCCCTGGGCCTGCAGACCATCGCCCTGACCGACGGCGTCGCCGAGCCAGCCATCACCGACGCCGATGCCCGATCTTTCGTCGACTCCGTGCTCACGCCCCTGCTCTGCGGCGACCTCACCATCACCGCCGCCGGGACGGATGCCGAGCGGACCGCTACCGGCACGCAGCTCGTCCTTACGCCCGCCCAGATCGCCGCTCTGACCACCATCGACACCACTGACGGCAAGCTCTCCGCCGTCCTCGACTCCCAAGGTCTTCACGACGCCATCATCGCCTCCATGGGCCGGATCGAGACTCAGGCGGTCAACGCCGGCTGGACCATCGACGGCTCTGCGACCGGTGCCGCGAGCGCCAGACCCCAGTTCGTCCAGCCCGTCTCCGGCGAGGGGATCGATATGGACGCCTTGACCCGCGGGCTCCTCGACGCGAGCGCCAGCGGATCCACGCCCGCCGACCGCACGGTCGCCCTGCCGATGACCGTCCTCGAGCCGGAGATCGACATGCCCGAGTCGGACTGGGGCATCACCGAGGTCGTCGGAGAATACTCCACGCCCTTCACCTCGCAGTACGGCCGCGATCAGAACCTCATCCGCGGCGCCGAGCAGATGAACAACCAGGTCGTCATGCCCGGGCAGACCTTCTCCGTTGAGGAGGCCCTCGGCCCGGTCGACTACGACCACGGCTTCACCGACGCCGGCGTCGTCTCCAACGGCGAGCATGTGGACGCGCTGGGCGGCGGTCTGTCCCAGATCGGCACCACCATGTTCAACGTCGGCTTCGAGGCCGGCATGGACGACGTCGAGCACCACCCGCACTCCTACTACTTCGACCGGTACCCGGCTGGACGCGAGGCGACCATCTGGACGGGTCAGAAGGACGTCAAGTTCGCGAACTCGACGCCGTACGCGGCCCTCATCCAGTCCTGGGTCTCCGATGGCGAGGTCCACGCCCGCATCTGGTCGACGCACTACTACGACGTGTCGATCACCGACTCGGGGCGCTACAACAACCGCCCCATCCAGACCGTCACGCGCTCGGGCGCCGGCTGCGAGGCGTACAGCGGCGGAAACCCGGGCTTCGACATCGAAGTCACCCGCACCCGCAAGGCCCCGGATAAGACCGTCCCTGACGACGTTCTGACCACGACCTACGACGCGGACAACAACATCCAGTGCTCGTCCGGGGAGACGGGCGCGACGGGAGGGGGAACGTCGGGAGCGGGGACGGGAAACCGCCCGACCGGTTCGGACCAGTCCTCGCCCTCGACGCCGGGTCGGAGCTCGGGCGCCGACGGGCAGGCGCCCGCGACGACCAACAGGCAGCCGGCGACCTCGGGCCAGCAGGGGCGGGGAACCGGCCAGTCCACCGGGCAGGCGCCCGCGACGACGGATAGGCAGCAGCCGGCGACCACCGAGGAGCAGCAGCCGGCGGCGCCGTCGGGGGACCAGGGCGCCAACTCGGGCGCGAACTCCGGGGCCAACAACTCGGGCGCGAACTCCGGAACCGACTCGGACGCCAACGCGGGTGAGGGGCAAGGCGGCCGTAGAGCGAACTGAGCGCTGCGGACATGAGAAGAGAAAGCATGTTTGCAACCCCCGATCGTGGTCTGCTGTAGCGTCCACGTTTCCTGAAGGCAAACGGCGTGCTAGAAACTGAGGTTCGTAATAGAACGGTGATGGCGGTACGATGGCCTCCTGGCCTCGCAGTCGTTTCGACCGGGTGGAGTCTCGGACTCCGCCGCGTGCGTCTCGACGCGGAGGCACCGTTTCCCCCTCACCGCCGCGAGGAGAGCGCACATGACCGTGACGACGCCGGACCGCCCGTCCGCTCTAAACGCCTCGGGACAGACAAGACCTGCTCGAGGACGTGCAGCAGCTGAGCCCGACCCCCGAGGGCGTCACCGTGCCGCCGCCCCCCAGGAGATCAGCCCGGAGATGAGCGGGGCTGAGCACCGCGATGCGCCGTCGGTCGTTCCCGCCGGAGCGGGGTTCCAGTCCTACTCCATGTTCTCGGGCGGCCGTCCGGCGAACGCGGTCCCGGTCTACCGCAGCGCCGCCGGGCATGGTTCTCGGACCCGGTCCGATGCGGCGGGCGCCGGCGGGTCGTCGGCCTCGGGCGGTGAGGCCGCTCGAGTTCCCGGACGGTCCCCCTCTCCGGGGAGGGCCGCGCGGTCCGGCTCGGGCAGGGGTCCCGGGGCCCAGCGCCCGTCCGCTCCCGACAGATCCGCCGCGATGCCGCGTCCGCGAGCGGCCGAGCCTAAGGCGGGAGACGCGGATTCCTCGGCCTTCCCCTCACGGCGGCGGGCCTCCGCTTCATCGTCGGGCACTGCGACGACACGAGCGTCGGCCTCTCCGAGGACGGGTGCGCGCCGGGCGCGCTCCGACGCGGTGTCCGGCGGGTCGGCCCGGTCGACGACTGAGGCCGAGCTCAGCGCCCTGCTGCTCGGTGGTGCACCCACCCGACCCATCGGCGTGACGCCGTCGCCGTCGACGCGGGCGGGGCGGCGGGAGGGCACGTCGGGCAGTGCGTTCACGACTTCCACGACCCACTCCGCGCCCACGGCCCCGGCGCCCGTGACGGGCTCGAAGGGACGCTCCCATGCCGCCGCTCCGAGCACAGTCTCCGCGCGGCCCTCCGCTTCTGCACGGTCAGCGGTTTCCTCCATCGGTGCGCCCTCCGCGAGCGCTCCCGCGCATCCGCGTCCGGCCGCTCAGCCTCCTTCCCGACCGGCGGTCGCGACGCAACAGTACGGGACCGTTTCGACCCCGGCGCCTGACAGCGGGTCGCCGTCACCGATCGCGACGGGTTCGCACGGGAGCCGGCGGCGCCCCGTGCTCGCTCCGTCGGCGCCGTCCGCCGCGGCCTCCGGCCCGGTCGGCGTCCTCTCCTCGTCGGTCGCGTCGGAAGCCGCGGACGGCGGCGGTCCGACTCTGTATCGGGTGGTCGTGGCCGACCAGCGGGTCGCCGTCACCGCCGCCCACGAGGCTCCGACCGCATCCCGAGCGCCGAGCCGGGCGTCGGCGGCCTCCGTGCCGGTGACGGTCCCGCCCGCCACGGTCTCGCCCGCCCGCCCAGCGTCGCCCGCATCGGCCGCACCGGC
>ERZ773022.2735-NODE-2735-length-10353-cov-5.402797_pt1 | contig 10353 bp, 9 predicted proteins | sample MGYA00580839_ERZ773022 | MGnify/ENA primary metagenome ERZ773022 (study PRJEB29015, sample SAMEA2738020) | human oral metagenome | biome: human oral; feature: human-associated habitat; material: dental | place: China | collected 2044 ... | reverse complement strand
CTGGCGGCGATCCGGCCCTGCGTCCAGTGGGCTAAGGAAGTGACGGGAAGTCAGGCTCAATGAAGCCCATGTCTCCTATAGGCAACGTATCTGCCTTGGTGCTGATAGCAGAAGTGGTCAGTCGCATCAAAGAGCTCGTCTATGTCGTGCACGGATGGGGTATAGTTCTAGATACTCACGTGACGTCTTAGCTCTTGGGTTTGCGGCCTTTGGCACCAATTTTTTGATGCTGTGGCCCGTTTTGGAAGGTGATGTGGTGATGAAGGCGTCAGGTAAGATCGTAGTGATAGTGATGGGCATCCTGATGGTTGCCTCAGGTGTGTACTGCATCGCAGTCCCGGGACTGACGTTCATTGCCCTTGGGTGGGTTATCGGATTCAACATGATCTTGGATGCTATCGGTAACATCTGCACATGGGGTAGCCGTCGGGAGCTTGGACTCGCGGATGGTTGGACCTTGACAGGTGCCATTGCCTCGCTGTGCTTTGGCATCATTCTTATCGTCAGCGAGACGATGCAGCTCGCAGTCGAGCTCTTCGTCGCGTACACGGCCGCCCTGTGGCTTCTCTTGATCGGCCTTTTCCGCATCGTGCGCTCCTCACACCTGCATCGCATCCATAAGGAGTTCGATACGCGGGTGATGGCGAGGAATTGGTGGGTCGTTATGCTCACAGGTATACTGATGGTCATCGTTGGCGTCATGAGCTTCATGAACCCCGCCATCGCAGCTGTCGCGATCGGTACCATGGTCGGTGTCGGTATCTTCTTCGCTGGCGTCAATCTGCTCGCAACGGCATGCATCGTCTAGATCCGGCACTGGGCGTGGCCTCAACGGCGCGTCTGGGTGCCGCTATGATCCGACTGCCGTGAGTGCCATGAGTGTCTCACGTATCCTGCGCCACCATTGATCGCAGCTTCTCGAGAAGGGCCGCAGAGGCTCGCGAGAGGCTGCGATGGCGCTTCCAGATGACGGAGGCACCAACACGCACTGTGGGTTCCAAGGGCACAAACGCAAGGTCTTCCGAGGTGAGGGATGGCAGGCCGTCTATGCAAAGCGCATTTGCCACACCGCTTTTCACGATGGGCATCGCGTTTGCGATGAGGTCAAAGTGACCCGCGAGCCTCATCCTCCCAACGTCTAGGGTTCCACCCGACCACGTTGTGAGGTCAAGAAGCTGCCTGTTGATGTGAGACGAGCGTAGCAGTGGCATGTCCTGCAGGTCTCGTGGGGTGACGCACGACCTTTCTGCCCAGTCGCTGTCGCTTCGGGTGACGATCCCGACCAGCTCTGTCGTGGGCAGACGCAGGCATTCGTAGCGCTCGAACTTGACGGGTCCGAGTAAGAGCCCGAAATCAAGCAGGCCGTGCTCGAGTCTCTCCTCCACCGTGTCGGCATCTCCACTGAGGAGTTCGCAGGTCACCTTGGGATGGCTCTGTAGTAGCGATGCGAAGGCCTCGGCGATCATCCTCGTGGCACAGGTCTCGACGGTACCGATGCGAATGCAGCCAGAGAGCTCGGCCTCACCGTCCTTCGCCTCGTCCTCCATCCGAGTCACGAGGGAGAGGATCTCCTCTGCCCGCTGGCGCAGGCGCAGGCCTACCTCGGTTGGGATGGTACTTCGGTTCGTGCGCGTGAAGAGCCTCGTGCCAAGCTCCGCCTCTAGCTCGGAGATTTGCCTGGAGAGGGTCGGCTGCGTGACATGCAGGGCGATCGCCGCCTCGGTCATGTTCCTCTTCCTGGCTACGGCCAGAAAGTATCTGAGGGCCCTGAGTTCCATACTGCGCCTTCCTCGTTCGAGCCTTCTACCTTCGATGTAACCAAGACAACCAACAGGAGTGTATCTCTCCGTTGGTATTGCACTCAGCTATTTCTATATATCTAATATAGACATTTTACATCTCGGCTCATTCCTAGGCGTACACCCATTAGGATAGTTCTGACAAACGGATAACGATGGGGGCCATGTCAAAAGACGCGAGTTCAGCCAAGGGACGCCACACTATGATCAGCGTGCCACCGCAGGTGTCCTGATGTGTGTCGCAGCGCAAGAGGTCATGATGGACGTTGCCTCCTGAGCTGGTATCGTGCCCGCATCGTTTGGCAAGGTAATGAGGAGAAGCATGCTGCTGAGTGAGAGGTACACGCTCGCCGACGGGACGGCCATTCCCAAGCTTGGGCTGGGGACGTGGCTGCTGGGCGACGACAAGGCGTACCAGGCCGTCGTGAACGCGACGGGGGTGGGCTACCGCATGATCGACACGGCCCAGTCCTATGGGAACGAGAGGGGCGTGGGCGAGGGTGTGCGCAACTGCGGGATCACACGTGAGGAGCTCTTCGTCGCGTCCAAGGTTGCGGCGGAGCGAAAGGACTATGATACCGTACTGAGGTCCATAGACCGCTCCTTGACCATGATGGGGCTCGACTATCTCGATCAGATGATCATTCACAGTCCCCAGCCCTGGATCGAGGTGAACCAGTCTGACAACCGCTACGAGGCGGAAAACCTGGAGGTGTGGAGGGCGCTGGTCGACGCAAGGCAGGCGGGCAAGGTGCGCGTCATCGGTGTCTCGAACTTCAACGAGCATGACCTTACAAACATCCTCGATAACTCTGATGCCACGCCCCAGGTCAACCAGGTGCTGGCGCACGTGAGCAACACACCCTTCGAGCTCATCCGCTTCTGCCAGGACCATGGCATCCAGGTCGAGGCATACTCACCGATCGCCCATGGCATGGTGCTCAAGAACCCACAGATAGCGAAGGTAGCCAAGAAGTACCACGCGTCAGTCGCACAGCTCTGCGTGCGCTATGACATCCAACTTGGCCTGGTGGCCCTTCCCAAGACGACGAGCGTGGAGCATCTGAGGGATAATGCGGACGTCGATTTCACCATCTCTGACGACGACATGCAGAGCCTGAAGTCCATGGAGCGCATCAAGGACTACGGGGCCAGTTCTCTCTTCCCGGTGTATGGGGGTAGGCTGTAGCGATATCATGCCAGGCAGGGACGGTACCGTGGGAAGGAAGCCAGGCATGGTTACGCAGACGGCAGGACACGACGCGCTCGGAGACTTTGCCCCAAAGTTCGCAGAGCTCAACGATGACGTGCTCTTTGGGCAGGTGTGGTCGCGAGAGAGCGAGCTTCCCCTAAAACTCCGCTCCATCGTCACGGTCAGCGCGCTCATAGGAAAGGGGATCGTCGACGATTCGCTCAGATATCACCTGCAGTCGGCGCGCGAAAACGGGGTCAGCAAGACGGAGATGGCCGAGCTCCTGACGCATGTGGCCTTCTATGCGGGCTGGCCAAACGCCTGGGCGGCGTTCAGGTTGGCGAAGGAGGTCTACGCCGATGCGGAATCCGAGGGAGGGGACGTCGAGGGACATGGCGGCTTCTTTGGTCTGGGCGAGCCAAATGACGCCTACGCGCAGTACTTCATAGGGAACTCCTACCTAAAGGCGCTTACGACGCCAGATGATCCCATTGCCATCCACAACGTGACCTTCGAACCGGGTTGCCGCAACAACTGGCACATCCACCACGCCACCACAGGGGGCGGGCAGGTGCTCATCTGCGTTGACGGAGAGGGTTGGTACCAGGAGTGGGGCAAGCCCGCCCAGGGCCTGAGGCCGGGTGACGTCGTCGAGATTCCTGCCGAGGTCAAGCACTGGCACGGAGCGAAGGCCGACAGCTGGTTCAGTCATCTTGCGTTTGGGATTCCCGGAGAGGGCCTCTCGAACGAGTGGTGCGAGCCGGTGAGTGACAAGACGTACACGGCGCTGTAGCCCGGGATCGGGGCGGGCGGACAGGGGTGTCGTGCCGCCTTGCTGCAGCTTATCTAGAGTCTATGGCCTCGTCGTTTGCGTGGTCTGTGGCTCGGCTCATCGTAGTCCTTTGCCCTTCCTTGTCGGTGATGCGGCTGTGGTTGTATGGTCAGTCATGACGGCGCGCCCCCTTAGATGTCTCTCCTGTGCCCTTACCGGATTTCTCGACATCTGGTATGTGAGCTTGTAGTCGCCTGCTCATGAGTCGCTCGTTGAGGACTTCGTCGCTGTCTTTCGGGACTGCGATTCAGAGCTTTGATCTCTTTCTGGGTGGGTACACTGCCTCAAGATAGTTCTACATGGGTTTCCATTATCTGTTCTCCATATGGCTACAACCAGTTCAACCATAAGAGTCGAGACAAGGAGGGAAGTATGTCAACCCATACACACGATGGAGGTTCTGTTCCGAATGCGGTGCGAATCTGCCCAGAATGCGGCAGCCCCATCCCTACTGCACAGCCTGCTGCGGGGATCGCGACACCTACGAACACATCCTCCGCAACAGACACCACGCCCACACTCACAGAGACAGCTACCGTGGTGACGCAAGACTCACAGGGGGATACAGAAGAGGGGGGCGTCCAGGACGTTACGACAGGCGATGTCATTAGTTCAGTGGATGAGGGGGTTGCCAGGGAGGTGGAGTCGCCCACGGATCGGGCAGATTCACGTGGTACGTCGTTCTTTGTGCCCGATGATTCCAAGTCCATAGACAAAGGGGCGAACGAGAGCTTGGGTGAGGGGCAGGAGGATGAGGGGCCACCGCTCTCAGAGGCGGTTACTCAGGAAACGCGTTTCAACCCGACACATGAGGTGGCCTTTTCCCAATCCCAGGAGGATGACTACCAGGCACAGCTAAATCCACAGTCACAGGGACCACATCCTCGGGGGCAGGACGCGCAGCAGGGACCCTACGCCACCTACGCCCAGCCGCAGGGGCAGGACGCGCGGCAGGGACCCTACGCCACCTACGCCCAGCCGCAGGGACAGACATATGATCAGCCCGGAGCATCGACTACGCAGGCATACCCGCAGCAACCAACATCATATACGCAGGTACAGGTGTTTACGCAGCCCCCATACTCCACTCGGCCAGTATCTCGCAAGAGCAGAGTGGCGGCAGGATTGCTAGCGATATTCTGTGGGATACTCGGTTTTCACAAGTTTTATTTAGGATACATAAGTGCGGGTATCATCATGTTTTTGCTGACCTTCTTTCTTTGGTGGACCATTGTGGTGCCTCTCGCCATGCTTCTCGTGAGCATCATTGAGGGCGTTATGTATCTCACGAAAAGCGATGAAGAGTTCCAGCGAATCTACGTGCAATCCCAAAAAGATTGGTTCTGATACATAGAGCCCGGTTCTTTAGGTCTTTCTCGGCAGTGAGAAGAGCGTCATCCTGAGTCCGACGCGTAACTACGTGTCGAGGAGGAGTATGGCAGGTAGGCGGCATGAGGCCTTGGGGTGCAGAATCTTATGGGCTTATCGACTTTTTTGGGGAGATCTTTAGCGCGTAATTGCTATATAATTAGTAAGGATTAACTGCACCCTCTGATGGGGGTGCAGCATCTCTGTTACAGTACGCTTCGACAATTGTTGATGTGGCAACATGTCCCGAGGGGCAGGTCTGCCTCAAGAGAAGGAGTCGCAGATGAAGCGCAAGACCGAGAGCATGATGGATCACGTTCCCGAGCATGACATGGATAAGCTCAAGCTCATCCTCGAGGTAAAGGATGCCTACAATAGCGGCTCGATCACCCTCGAGGAGGGTCAAAGGCGCCTACGCGAGCGGGTGGACTCCATCAAGCCGTACGAGGTCGCCTTGGCGGAGCAGGAGCTCGAGGAGTTCGAGGAGGGGCAGTGCCAGAAGGAGGATATCCAAAGCATGCTCGCCCTCTTCGATGGCCTCATCGATCGCTCGCGCCCAGAGCTTCCGGCTGATCACCCCATCGCGCGCTACTACGCAGAGAACGACGAGCTGGAGAAGATCTGCCTGTCCATCGAGGATCTTGTCCAGTATCCTCCCATCAAGAACCAGTGGCTCAGCATATACGATAGGCTGAAAGAGTATAAGAAACACCTGTCCAGAAAACAGAACCAGCTCTATTCCATGCTCGAGAAGAAGGGCTTCGACCGGCCCACCACGACGATGTGGACCCTGGATGACTTTATCTGGGAGGAGATCGGCACGGCTCGTAAGCTCCTCGATACGGACGAGGAGAGGTTCATCGACATGCAGCCGACGCTCGTCGCCGACATTCGCGACCTCATCTCGAAGGAGCAGAACGTCCTGTACCCCACCTCGCTCATCCTGCTTACACCTGACGAGTTTCGAGACATGGCTGCAGGCGACCACGAGATAGGCTTCGCGTGGATTGATGCGGGAGAGAAGCCCGCGAAAGACGATGGCGCCAAGGGGGAGGGCACCACGTCCGATCTCTCGCAGGACCTTCTGGAGCTGCTCGGCAAGCATGGTCTGGGCGATGTGAGCGCCTCCTCCAAGCTTCATGTTGCCGAAGGCTCGCTCACGCTGGAGCAGATCAACCTCATCTACAAGCATCTGCCGGTCGATCTCTCCTATGTGGACGAGAACGAGCTTGTGTGCTTCTACAGTGACACCAAGCATCGCGTCTTCCCCAGAAGCAAGAATGTGATCGGCCGCGACATCATGAACTGCCACCCGCGCAAGTCTGCCCACATCGTGCGCGAGATCATCGACAAGTTCCGTAGCGGCGAGCAGGAATCCGCCGAGTTCTGGATCAACAAGCCAAACCTGTTCATCTACATCACCTACCTGGCAGTGCGCGACGAGGACGGCACCTTTAGGGGCATCCTCGAGATGATGCAGGACTGCACCCACATCCGCAGCCTTGAGGGCTCCCAGACGCTACTCACGTGGAGCGCGAAGGAACATGGCGGTGAGTCCGCCGACGGCGATGGTGAGCAGGCGCGGGACTCGAAAGCGGAGGGATCTGCCGCCCGTCCGGACAAGCAGGCTGCGGCGCCCGCTGAGGGGTCGTCTTCCACCAAGGAGTCGTCACCTGAAGAAGATGAGGCACCCGTCCCATCCGCCCAGGCGACAAGCTCGATCAATGGTGACACGCGCCTGCGTGATCTCCTTGCAGCCCATCCCTGGCTCAAAGACGCGCTGCCGCAGGTGAACGAGAAGTTTGCGCTGCTCAACTCCCCGCTCGCGCGGGTGATGATTCCCAAGGCCACCGTTCGCATGATGGCGGAGCGCTCTGGCATGAACCTAGACGAACTCTCGAGGAGGATCTCCGAGCTCATCAGTGCGCACGGCGAGTAGTCGTTGTAGGTGTCCCGTCCGCTGCCGCTCGCCCCGTCCATCTTGGCGGAACGTCTGCCCCGCTCGTGCCGGCCTGCTCGCCATGTGGTGCCGCGCGGGTCGGATGCCCTCGCACCCCAAAGCCTGTAGGGTGCGAGGGCGCAGCGTCTTGCCAGCTCAGGGCCATATGCCACGAAGCGTGGCAGTCAATACGCCCCGTGCAAGCCCTTGTTGCTGGCCAATCTCGCCCTCAGCCGATACCTTGTGCTCGTTCGGTCACACCCAATGAGAGGACAAGGAATGGACGCAGTCGAGTACACGTTTCAGACGGACCCGCAGGCGGGCCCAACAACCACCGATGCGGTAAGGAGCGACATGCTTTCCGACAGAATCAGAGAACTTCGCAAGAGGGCTGGGTTTTCCCAGGACGCGCTTGCCGAGAGGATTGGCGTCTCTCGGCAAGCCGTCACAAAGTGGGAGACGAACGCTGGTCTGCCTGATATCAGCAATCTGACGGCGCTTGCGCATCTCTTCGAGGTCTCGGTCGACGAGCTACTCGAAAACACACCGCTTGCCAGGGCGGACGAAAAAGGATACCTTTTCACGAGCCTTACGCAGTGCGATGTGAAGGACGCGAGGAGCTTTGACATCAACGTCTGCGGGTCGCGCCGCATCGTGGCGGAGCCGAGCCCTGACGGTCGCGTCTGCGTGCTTCTGGGCAGCGACACCATTGGCCTTATGGACAAACTGAGGGTGTATCTGGACCAGGGTCGCAACTTTGATGTGGACGTGACTCGTCTGGAGGGCGTGACGGATGCGGAGTGCCGGGAGGGCCTCGACGTCATCGTGCGCCTGCCACAGACCGATCGCGGCGTTGAGCTTACGGGCAACACGACTGAGCTCGTCCTTCGGGATCTTGACTGCCCACACGTGGAGTTTGGCGGTAGGGTGAGCACCGTTGTCATCGATGGGCTTGTCGGCCACGTGGAGCTGGACGCTAACGGAGACGTGGACGTCAGCTGCGCCTTACTGCCCGACAAACTCGACCTCAACCAGCATGGTGCAGCATCCAGGATCGTAGTTCCAAAGGGAGCCGAGTTTACCACGCGCACGCGAGGCATCCGCAACAGGATCGTTCTCGAGGGCGTCGAGGAGGACGAGGACGCATGTCACGTCATCGAGCTCAACGGCTTTGCGAGCGAGCTTACCGTTGTCGGCGCCTGAGGGGCGACAGGCAGGCGACAATCGCACGCGACATTGGGCGCCGCAGGGAGGCAGGCGCCGCAGGGAGGCGGTGCAGCGTGCCCCGGAATCTGCCGGGCACTATCCCGTGGGCGTTTGCCCAGTTGGCAGCCAAAACTCGGTACCCCTCAATCTGAGAGGGGGGGTTCGGATCCTGACAGGGCTGGCGGGGTTCGGGGTCTGACAAGACTGGGACTCTCGCCCTCAGACGATGGCGCCGTCTACGAGCGTGAGGCTTCGGTCGCAGCATGACGCCACGCGCTCGTCGTGTGTTGCGATGAGGGCTCCGGCGCCACCTTTGCAGGCGTCCCTCAGCAGGCCCATGATGACATCTATCAGCTTCCCGTCGAGGGCGGCCGTGGGCTCGTCGGCAAGGATCAGCCTTGGGCCGACGACGAGTGCCCGCGCGATGGCGACGCGCTGCTGCTGGCCTCCGGACATGCTTGCGGCCCTTCTGGAGTAGACGTCCTCACTCAGTCCCACCTTGCCCAGCGCCTCTCGTGCCAGCTCGCGCCTTCGTCCCTTCGGCAGTCGCGGCGAGGCGTACTCCAGGGGGATCTCGACGTTGGCGATGCCGCTGATACAATCTTCCCACCAGATACGAAGGAAGGGACCGCGCCATGGCAGGAGAAGCGAGCGAAGAAACCACGACATCAGCCCCCGGTCCCGGCAACGAAGAGACGGCGATCGCCCCCATCAGCGACGCTCGGATCAAGAACATGATCTACACCGTGCGCGGCGAGCAGGTCATGCTCGACAGCGACCTCGCAGAGCTGTACGGCGTGGAGACGAGGACGCTCAACCAGGCTGTCACGAGGAACCCCGACCGTTTCCCGGAGCGCTTCTGCTTCAGGCTGACGAAGGAGGACGCCGAAGTCCTAACATCACAAATTGTGATGTTAGGGGCTGAGCTGGGGAAACGCGGCGACCATTGGACCCATATGCCCCGTATGTTCACCGAGCAGGGCGTCTCCATGCTCTCGGCGGTGCTCAGAAGCAAGACGGCCGTCGCCGTCAGCGTCCGAATCATGGACGCCTTCGTCGAGATGCGCCACTTCATAGCGGACAACGCCCACATGTTCGAGCAGATACGGGAAGTGAGTCGCCGGCAGGTAGAGTACCAGACCGAAACCAACGCTCGTCTCGACGACATGCAGCGCTGTACCGACGAGCGATTCGAGCGCGTCTTCGACTACATGGAAGCCCACGAGGAGCCTAGGCAGAAGGTGTTCTTCGAGGGGCAGGTCTACGACGCCTTCGAGCTCTTGGTCTCGCTCGTGCAGCAAGCGGAGAGGGGCATTGTCCTCATCGACGGCTACGTAGATGCCGGCACCCTCAACATCCTTGCCAAGAAGCAAAAGGGCGTGTCCGTTACAGTGTGGACGCACCCGAAGGCAAAGCTCACGGCGAAAGACGCGGAGACCTTCAACACCCAATACCCCGAGCTTGCAGTGCGGCACACAACGGCGTTCCACGACCGCTTCCTGATCCTGGACGGCGCCGAGGGCTACCTCGTGGGCGCGTCGCTCAAGGACGCGGGGAAGAAGAGCTTCGCGATCTCCCGCATCGAGGACGCCTCCATTATTGAGTTGATCCTAGGCAAGCTGTCGGAAAAGCCTTGATCGTCACGAGCCTGCAGACGCGGGGGTCCGGACGGCGTCGACAGGCCTCTTCCCCGAGGCCCTCGCCGTCGCGCGAGAGGCATTCGCCGAACGGGACTCGGCGCGTATCCTGCGCCCTCCTCATACAGTATCCACAAAGTAATTGGACTGCAGGTGCGGCATGCTGCCGTTGACGGGGGCGAGGACGGGAGGCACGGTTTGGCGGGGTCGAAGACGGCGGTGGCGCTGGGAGCAAAGGACAGGGAGATGCCCGGGCAGCTGGCCCGCATGCGCACGGCACGGGCCCAGGCCGCCGCCAGGGCCCGGATCCCGCCGCCGCGCGACTCCGACGAGACGCCGGCCCCTGTCGCCGGGAGGGTCGGGCGCACGTCCGACGGCGT
>ERZ773022.2732-NODE-2732-length-10363-cov-16.400272_pt1 | contig 10363 bp, 8 predicted proteins | sample MGYA00580839_ERZ773022 | MGnify/ENA primary metagenome ERZ773022 (study PRJEB29015, sample SAMEA2738020) | human oral metagenome | biome: human oral; feature: human-associated habitat; material: dental | place: China | collected 2044 ... | reverse complement strand
TGCGTTCGCCGGTCCCCCCGGAGTCGCCAGTGCACCCAGGGCCGCCAGTGCGCCCGGGACATCCAGCTCGCCCAGGGCCGCCAGCGCACCCGGGGCCGCCGGTGCGTTCGCCGGTCCCCCCGGAGTCGCCAGTGCACCCAGGGCCGCCAGTGCGCCCGGGACATCCAGCTCGCCCAGGGCCGCCAGCGCACCCGGGGCCGCCGGTGCGTTCGCCGGTCCCCCCGGAGTCGCCAGTGCACCCAGGGCCGCCAGTGCGCCCAGAACCTCCAGCGCGCCCGGAGCCGCCAGTGCGCCCGGAACCGGGGACCCCAGCGGCAGGGCCCCCTCCGGTCTCGACACCCTCGCCATCCCCCAGTCCGCCCCCGCTTCCGCCGCTGCCACCTCCGCCGCCCCGACCGGCTGGGCCGCCCAGGCGTCCGCGGACGACACGATGGTCCTGGACGCGCCCGACACCCGCACCCGCCGTCGGACGGCGCGCCACCGGCGCCGCACCGATGAGCAGACCATCGTCCTCGTGCCGGACACGGGCGGGGAGTCGATCCCGCTGCCCGAGCCCACGGTGGTGGGCCGCGACCCGAGGAACATCTCCGCCTACCCCCAGGCCCAGCGCGCGAGCATTTTCGATCCCAGCCGGTCGGTGTCCAAGACGCACGCCCTGCTGGTGCCGGTGCCCGGCGGGGTGTGGGTGACCGACCTGCACTCGACCAACGGCACCCGGATCGAGTCGAACGGCGCCGTGACCGCCCTCGTGCCCGAGAAGGAGGAGGCGGCGATGCCCGGATCGAAGGTGGTCTTCGGCAACGCCGTCTACCGGGTCTCCGTTTCCGAGCCCTGACGGTGACGGGCGGGGCCCGTCGTGTTCGCGCGCCCGATCGCGCGCCCGCCCTCCCCGCCGGCGGCGCACCCGCCTGTGACCGGCGCGCGGCTGCTTCGGGCCGGGGCCGTACTCCCCGCCAGTGGCGCACCCGCTCCCACCGATCCCACGGACGCACTGCGGAACCCCTTCTCCTTAACGACCCTTCTCGCTCATCATGCAGAGGGGGCGGACGAGGTCATGGTGAGACGCGTGGGGCTCCTGGGGTTGGCCGGGGCGAGGATGTGTCCGAATCTGTTGCAAAGGCGTCTCGAACCAGGATCGGCCGCGAGAAGAAGCGCGGAATATCAACGATTCTCTTCACGCACCCCGATGGAATCCAGGCCTTTGCAACAGATTTGGACAACTGGCGCCACCGCGGACCTCTCGGGAGCGGCTGGAGTGGCTCCGCCTGACCGGAAGGTTATTCATAGAGCGGTGATGCAGGTGCGGGGCGGCGGAACCGCCCCACCGTCGCCCAGTTCGTCTACGCTGACGCCGACGCCCAGTCCGTCACCGACGACCAGCCCCGGCCCCCCGGCCGCGGGACCGACGCTGCACGGCACCCACTGGGTGCCGGCGTCGTCGGCCCGGCCCCCGTCCGCGGGACCGACGCGAACGAGCGCACCAGAGCCTCCCGCCGCCCCCGAGCCGGCGCAGACCCGGCGAAGATCCTGAACGACGGCATTGACGTTCTCAAGCCGACTTCCGGGCCGGCCCGAACCCGGCCCGGCTTGCGCAATGCGAGCCCAGCGCGACGCAGTCCACCTCACCTCGCGCCGTGCGAGCCCAGCGCGACAAAATCCGGCTGCACTCGATCCGCGCGAGCCCACCTGGCGCAATGCGAGCCCAGGTGACATCACCAAAACGACTCCCCCGGGCGCCCTCGGCGCGGACTCCCGGTTAAGCCCCTTGGTGTGGTGCTCGATCAAACCCCTTGGTGTGGCGTTCTTCAGGTCAGGTGGTGATGGCGGCGCGCAGGGCGGTCCGGGTCGGGGGACGGTCAGGGGGTGGTGACGCAGCTGCGCACGGGCTGGGACATCCTCCCGTCCGTCTGGACCGCGTAGACCTCGATGCACGTGGAGCCGGGCTGAGCGGCGATCGTGGCGCTGGGCTTCGTCGTCGGCTCCAGGTCCTCGTCCTCCTGACCGGCGACGTCGGAGCGGTAGAGGTAGGTGCCCCGCCAGCCGTCCTGCGGGGACAGCCAGGTGAAGGAGACCGTCCCGTCGCCCAGGCGCTCGCCGACGACGGTGCGCGGCTGGGGGATGACGGCCCCCAGGGGATCCGAGCCGCCCGGCGCGAGGGTCGCGAAGGTCGCCCTCGGGCGGGCCTCGTCCGCCCCCTGCGACAGCAGGACGGCGCCGATGACGACCGCCGCCACGACCACCGCCGCGATCGTGCCGACGAGCACGGGGTTCCACCGCCTCCTGGTCGGGTTCCCGGTGGAGGACCAGGTCGAGCGGGCGGCGTCGGCCTTGGACGGCACCTGCGCATCGACGCGGCTGAACACGCCGATACGGGTGGCGGAGTCGTCGTCGGCCCCGTCCTCCGCCACGGCCCCGGTGGCGGGCAGCGAGTCGGAGTAGAGGTCGACCGCCGTGATGGGCAGGCCGAGCTCGCTCTCCACCTGCTGGAGGGCGCGGGCGAAGGCGAGCACGGTGCGGTAGCGCCGGGACGGGTCCTTGTCCATCGCAATGCTCAGGACCCGGAAGAGGGAGGGCGGCGCCTCGGGCCGGCCCAGCGGCGGCACGGGGTCCTTGACGATCCTGCGGGCCAGGTCGAAGACGGACTCGGCGGATCCGGGGGCCTCGAAGGGGCTGTGCCCGGCGAGCATCGCGTAGGTCGTGGCGGCCAGGGCGTAGATGTCGGTGGTCGGCTCCGCGTGCCGGGAGCCGACGAGCTGCTCGGGCGGCGCCCAGGGCACGCTCATCCCCCGCAGCTCGTCGGGGGACTCGGCGGGGCCGCGCATGGCGGAGATGCCGAAGTCCGACAGGACGGGGCGCTGATAGGAGGTGAACAGGATATTGGCCGGTTTGATGTCCCGGTGGATGATGCCCACGCGGTGGGCGGATTCGACGGCGCCGGCGATCCTGATGGCCGTGTCGAGGGCGTCCCCGACCGACAGGGGCGCGCGCCGCACCCTCATCTCCAGCTGCGGGGGTGGGCAGTACTCCATGACGATGAAGGGGCGCCCGCCCTCGGAGACGCCGGCGCCGTAGATGGACAGGATCGCCGGGTGCGAGGAGACCTTCGCCATGAGATTCGCCTCGTGCTCGAAGCGGCTCGTGGCGCTGACGGCGACGTCGTGCATGACCTTGACGGCGACCTCGCGCCGGGGCATGTGCTGCTCGTAGAGGTAGACGCGGGAGTAGCCGCCCGACCCCAGGGCCCGCAGGAAGGTGAATCCCGGGATGACCGGGGGCGCGGGAGGCCGCCCCGATGTCACGGAAGGTCCTCCATGGCCAGCGACTGGCCGTCGCCGAGGTCGAGGACGTCGCCGGCGCGCAGCAGGACCGGCTCGGAGGAGGGGATCTTGCGGGCGGGCTCGCCCTCGCGCAGCAGGAGGGTGCCGTTGCTCTCGGAGAGATTGCGCGCCAGCACGGACCACTCGTCGAGCTCGATGAGCAGGTGATTGCGGGAGACGAGCTGCTCGGGGCTCGGCACGGTCAGGACCGCCGGGGCGGAGTCCCCCGGGCCGCGGACCTCGGAGGGGACCGGGGCGCGCCCGACCAGGACCGGGCGGTCCAGCTCGACGACCTCGCCCGTGGAGGTCCGCACCCGGCCCAGCGGCGGGCAGATGATCACCCGGGCGGGCTGGGCCAGGGCCCTGCCGCACTCGCGGCACTTGACGTAGTTCGTGGGATTGGCGTGGCCCTCCGGGCAGATGGCGGACAGGGCGGTGCGGGGGGCGGTGGGCGACTTCTTGGGCGCGTCGATGACGGGCCGGTCGGATCCGGGCTCGGAGCCCGTCAGGGTCTGTCCGAGCTCGTTGACGAGCTCGGCGGGGAGTTCGGCGACGGTCCAGCCGTCGTGGTCTCCGGCGCGCGGGACGCGGTCGGCGTCCACGAGCTGCGGCTCGTCGCCCGTGGAGCCCCCGGCCGGGGCCGCGTCGGTGTCGTCGGGGTCGTCGTCGCCGGTCCCGGCGGGCGACGACGACTCGGCGAGCGGGTGATCGACGTCGGCAATGATCTGGGGGGTCGAGGCGGAGTCCTCCACCGGGCTCGGGATGTCCGTGGGCACGATGATCCCGGAGACCGGGGTCGGGTCATCGTCGGCGAAGGCGGCGGAGGCGGCCGACGGCGCGGGCTCCTCCTCCGGCTCGGCGGGCGGCGCGGCGTGCCGGGGTGCGAAGAAGGCCGGCGGCGCGGAGAGGGGCGAGGGCGCGAAGGGCGCGGAGGCTGCCGAGGGCGCCGACGGCGCAGACTCGTCGGTCGAAGCCGCCGAGACGGTCGAAGCCGCCGAGACGGGCGAGGGCGCCGAGGCGGCGGAGGCGACCGGGGACGTGGCGAAGACCCGGGGCGGGAAGAGGGTCGGCGGCACGGAGAGGGCCGGGGGCGCCGAGGGCGCGGAGAGGGGCGAGGGCGCGGGCTCGTCGGCGGAGGCCGCCGAGACGGGCGAGGCGGAGGGGACGGAGAAGACGTCGTCATCGGCCGAGGGGACCGAGGATGCGGACACGGGTGAGACGACGGGGGCGGGCGGACCGGCGGGCCCGGCGGGGGCGACGTCGTCGGCCGAGGGAGCCGAGGGAGCGGATGCGGGCGGGGCCGCGTCGACGGCGGAGGCGGCGGAGTGGGCGGACGGGCCGCCCGCGACGTCATCGGCCGATTCGGCGGAGTGGGCGGACCCGCCGACCGGACCCTCCGGTTCGGCCGGTTCGGCCGCCTCATCCCGTTCGGCCGCTGCAACCGCCGCGAGCGCTTCGGCCGCCCGGGCCTGTGCGAGCGCTTCGGCGTCTTCGGCCTGCGCGAGCGCTTCGGCCTGCGCGATCGCCCGGGCGACCCGCGCGGCATCCTCGGCCTCCTCAGCCCGTGCGACATCCTCGGCCTCTTCGGCCTGCCGCGCGGCCTCCTCGGCCTCTTCGGCCTGCCGCGCGGCCTCCTCGATCTGCGCGGCCGCCGCGACCATGGCGGCCATTGCGGCCGCCGCCGCGGCCGCCTCGGCATCCTCCTCGACCACCGTGAGCACCGGCTCCTCGGCGGAACCGGCGAAGGCGGCGGAGTCGGCTGAGGCGGACGGGAGGGCCGACTCGGCCGCGGCCGGGCCGACGCTCAGGTGGACGGCGGAGGCGGGGAGCACGGCGTCGCGCACCGGATGCAGGCGCGCCGACGCGGAATCGGCGGCGCCGGGGGCGTACAGCGCGAGCGATTCGGCGGAGGCGACGCGGCACTCGTACCAGGTCACCACGCCCTCGGCGTCGATGCGCGCGCCGTCGACCTCGGCGACGACCCCGCCGCGCAGCGCCAGGTGGACGCGGTCGCGGCCGAGGATCACCAGGCCGAAGTCGGGGATGCGCGCCAGGCGCCCGCCCGCGCCCATGACGAGGGTGTCGAGCACCGAGGCGAGGCTCACGCCGTCGGTGTGAATCTGCTCCCACAGATCCTCGTCCAGGGTGCCGGGCGCCTCCGGCGACAGGAGGATCGCTCCGTGCGGGGCGACGACGAGGATCCAGTCCCCCACCGCCCATCGCGCCTGACGGGTACTCATCCGCTGATCGGCCACTGGCCCCTCCTTCGGCTCCCGGCCCGGGCGTGTGCGCCGGGGCGTCACCGCGGTTCGTGCTCTCACCGAATACTGCACTCGGCCTGCCCGAAGTATACCGTCGACCCCCGGGCCACGAGCTCGCCGCGACCGGGTACTAGTTCCCGGAAGTGGCCCACCTCGACCACGAAGGTCCGGTTCGTCGAGCGCAGGTCGGTGACGATGACTCCCGACAGCGTCGGCTCCAGCAGCGCGTGGGTCTTGGACAGGGTCGTCTCCTCGGGCAGGACCGCCAGCCGCTGGGCGCCGTCGAGCTCGGGCGGCGCCTCGGGGTCGCGCCCCAGGACCGTCGGCGCGCGCAGCGCCAGGGGCCGGCCCTCGATGACCAGCGTGTAGCTCGCCCGCGAGCGCGTCGAGACCACCGAGGTCGTCGATACGCGGTCGAACCACGTGGTCTCCCACCCGGCCCGGCCCGCCGTCCTGGCCACCATGATCAGGGGGGCCGCGCCGAGGGTGGCCAGGGAGGCGATGAGGAGGAGGCCGGCGCGCTTGAGGGCCGCCCGTCCGGGGGGGCCGGGGGGCGGGGCGGTGCGGCGGAGTCTGGTTCCGCACACCGCCCCGCCGGGGCCGGCCCCGGTCAGGGCCTGGCTGACGACGCACACGAGGATCACTCCCGCTCCGGCGCCGACCCGCCCCGCCGGGGGCAGGGGGACCAGGGCGCAGACGGCGCAGACGAGTGAGGCATTGATCATTCCGCCCAGCAGGCGCTGGGAGACCGTCGCGGGGACCGACGCGTGGGGGAGCACAGCGGCAGCATAGAATATGCGCAGATCCACAATCGAAATCCGTATTCGCTTATATGAAGCCCACGAGGAGATCACGGATGCAGATCGCTGCATATCCGCCGTCGGAGCAGTGGCTCACGATTCCCGAGTTCCCGCCCCCCGGTTGGGAGCGCGAGCGGGCCCGCCGTCAGAGCCTCCGCCTGGGGCTGCACACCCCCGACCGGAGGGCCGAGCTGGAGCGGCTGCTCCGGGAGGTGCAGCGGATGGACCGGCCGTCGGCGCTGGCCCGGCTGCTGTACCTGGGCGATGACGCGCAGAGCCTGTTCGCCGTCGACATCGTCCTGGTCATCGCGCACGACGACGGGACCAAGGCCGCCCGCCACTGGGCCCAGCAGCAGCTCCTCAGGAGGATCCTCGGCCCGGTCCAGCCCGTCAGGCTGCGCCCCTCCCCCGACATAGCGGGCTTCTGGGGCCGGGCCGACGGCGAGGCGGTGGGCACGATCTCCCACCCCGGCGTCGTCGTCGTGCTGCGAAAGGCGGGGCTGCCCACCGTCGCCGTCGACATCGTCATGAAGGTCTGGGCGGCGCGGCCCGCCGAGGTCGTCCCCCGGATCGACGAGATCGCCGCCCTGGCGCGGGGGGTCGCCCCGGCCGGTCGCGCCCCGGCGTCGGCGCGCGGCTTCGCCTGAGCCGCCCGGGCCGCCCGGGTCCGGGGCGGTCCGCCACCCGAGACGCGTGGGGCGGAAGGTGCGATGATTCGCCCTGGACACATAGGCCATGGCGCGCCTCATCCCGATCTTGGAGACCCACATGACACCTCCCCCGCCTCCGCCCGCCCTCTCCCCGCCCCTGGCCCTGCCCGGCGCCTCCTTCACGCCGTCGACGACGGCGGTGGGCGGCAATGTCTTCCTCACGGCCGCCGTCGGCCTGCTGCCCCTGGTCGCCTTCTTCGTCCTCATGGGGGTCTTCAAGGTCAAGACCCACTGGTGCGCGCTCATCTCGCTGGCGGCCTCGGGCCTCATCGCCGTCCTGGCCTTCGGCATGCCGGCGCCGATGGCCGTCCTGAGCGGCGCCCAGGGCCTGGCCATGGGCTTCGTGCCCATCATCTACATCATCATCGCGGCGGTGTGGCTGTACAACCTCACCGAGACCTCGGGGCGCAGCCAGGACCTCAAGGCCGTGTTCAACGCCATCGGCAAGGGCGACCAGCGCGCCCAGGCCCTCATCGTCGCCTTCTGCTTCTGCGGCCTGCTGGAGGGGCTGGCGGGCTTCGGCGCCCCGGTGGCGATCACCGGCGCCATGCTCGTGACCCTGGGCCTGCCCCCGGTCAGGGCGGCCATCGCCACCATTGTGGGCAACGCCATCAACGTGGGCTTCGGCGCCATGGCGATCCCCGTGACCACCGCCGCGAGCCTGGGCGGGGCCGGGCCCGTCGAGGTGGCCGCCGACATGGGGCGCCTGACCTGGATCCTGTGCCTGTTCATCCCCGCCCTGCTGCTGCTCATCCTCGACGGCGCGCGCGGCGTGCGCCAGCTGTGGCCGCTGGCGCTGGTCGCCGGGGGCGCGGCGGCGCTGGGCCACTTCCTGACCCCGGGGGTGTCCTACGAGCTGACCGCCGTCGTCGCCTCCCTGCTGGGCCTGACCGCCTGCTTCGTCTTCCTGCTGGTGTGGACGCCGGCCACGCCCGAGGAGCACCGCACCGAGGTCGCCGCGGCGGACCGGCCCGACGGCGGGCGCGTGGCCCTGGCCCTGCTGCCCTACGTGCTCGTCGTGGTCATCATCGCCGTCACCAAGCTGTGGCGGATCGGCTTCGATCTGTCGAAGGCGCTGTCGGGCACGGACATCAAGATCCGGTGGCCGGGCGTGTACGGCAGCCTGCTCAACGCCGAGGGCGGGGCCTCGGCCTCGGCGGTCTACACCCTCCAGACGCTGTCCAACCCGGGCACGTGGATCTTCCTGACGGCGGCCATCGTCGCCGTCGTCTACGGCCTGGTCTCCTCCGGCGGGCGCTTCCCCGCCTCCGTGGGCGCGATGTTCGCGGTCCTGCCCCGCACGGTCCACGCCCTGCGCTGGTCGATCCTGACCATCGCCACCGTCATGGCCCTGGCCTACGTCATGAACTTCTCGGGCCAGACCACCGCGGTCGGCGCGGCCCTGGCGACGACGGGGGCGGCCTTCGCCTTCCTGTCGCCCGTCCTGGGGTGGATCGGCACCGCCGTGGCGGGCTCGGCCACGAGCGCGGGCGCCCTGTTCGCCAACCTGCAGGCCACGGCGGCGGCCGGCGCGCACCTGGATCCGCGCCTGCTGCTGGCCGCCAACACCATCGGCGGCGGGCTGGGCAAGATCGTCTCGCCGCAGAACCTGGCGATCGCGGCCACCGCCGTCGACGCGGAGGGCGCCGACGCCGAGATCCTCAGGCGGGCGGCGCCCTTCTCCATCGGCCTGCTGCTGGCGCTGTGCGCGCTGGTCCTGGCCGCCTCCCAGGGCCTGCTGGGCCCGCTGGTCCCCGTCCCCTGAGCCGGGCGCGGCCCGGGCGGGCGGGGCGCATTCCGCGCGGCGCGCATGACGGATTGGCCCCTCCCGCTCTTCCGGGCCGCCGTCGTTTTCGCGCGCCGCGGCGCCGAAGGGCGGGGGCGCGAGCCGGGAGGGGACGGCGTGCCATACCGTGGCCGGTGCCATCGACTGACGCCTCGAGGAAGAAGGTCAACCGTGCGCATCGCCCTGTTCGCGACGTGTCTGGCGGACACCATGTTCCCCCAGGCCGCCCAGGCCACCGTCGCCATCCTGGAGCGCCTCGGCCACGAGGTCGTCCTGCCCGAGGGCCAGACCTGCTGCGGCCAGATGCACGCCAACACCGGCTACTTCACGCAGGCGGCGGCCATCGTCCGCAACCACGTGCGGACCTTCGAGCCGGTGCTCGACGGCGAGTGGGACGCCATCGTCGTGCCCTCCGGGTCGTGCACCGGGGCCGCCCGCCACGAGCAGAGGCTCGTGGCCGAGCACGTGGGCGACGCCGCCCTGGCCCGGCGCGTGGAGGAGCTCAGCCGCCACACCTACGACATCTCCGAGCTCCTCATCGACGTCCTGGGCCTGACCGACGTCGGCGCCCACTTCCCGCACACGGTCACCTACCACCCCACCTGCCACTCCATGCGCGTGGCCCACCTGGGGGACCGGCCCTACCGCCTGCTGCGCGCCGTCGAGGGGCTGACCCTGCTCGACCTGCCCGACGCGCTGGTGTGCTGCGGCTTCGGGGGCACCTTCTCCATCAAGAACTCCGACACCTCCACCGCCATGGTCGCCGACAAGGCCGCCAACGTCATGTCCACCGGCGCGGAGGTGCTGTGCACCGGGGACTACTCGTGCCTGATGAACATCGGCGGCGCCCTGTCCCGGGTCAACTCCGGCGTGCGCATCATGCACATCGCCGAGATCCTCGCATCCACCGAGGACGCCCCCTTCGAGGGGCACGTCTCCTTCCAGCCCAGCAGGGAGTCGGTGAGGCTCTGATGACGCGCACGTTCCTCGGCACGCCCGCCCCCGCCCCGCAGGCCCGCACCGGCGGCTGGCGCACCGATGTCGACACCCCGGACGACCCCCTGCGCTGGGGGCACACCTTCCCCGAGGGCGCCCACAGGACCCTGGCCAACACCCAGATGCGGCGCAACCTGGGCCACGCCACGCGCACCATCCGGGCCAAGCGCGCCCAGCGCGTGGAGGAGATGCCCGACTGGGAGGACCTGCGCAGCGCCGCCGAGGCGGTCAAGTTCGAGGTGGCCTCGCGCCTGCCCGAGCTGCTCGAGCAGTTCGAGGCCAATGTGACCGCCCGCGGCGGCGTCGTCCACTGGGCCCGCGACGCCGCCGAGGCCAACCGGATCGTGACCTCGATCATCAGGTCCAAGGGCGTGGACGACGTCGTCAAGATCAAGTCGATGGCCACCCAGGAGACCAACCTCAACGAGCACCTCAAGTCCGAGGGCATCACCGCCCACGAGACCGACCTGGCCGAGATGATCGTCCAGCTCGC
>ERZ773022.2718-NODE-2718-length-10403-cov-16.408485_pt1 | contig 10403 bp, 7 predicted proteins | sample MGYA00580839_ERZ773022 | MGnify/ENA primary metagenome ERZ773022 (study PRJEB29015, sample SAMEA2738020) | human oral metagenome | biome: human oral; feature: human-associated habitat; material: dental | place: China | collected 2044 ... | reverse complement strand
TCTCCAGACTATGACTATATAGTAAACTACCCTGCCGATAATTGCAAGTAGCTTACGTTAGTCCTGGTATTACTGCATGATTTAGACTAAACAGTGGCGGGCTAATACTCTATTATGGTAGGCCATCACAACAGATGAGAGTACTTGTCCTGAGATGATGTATGCAACAAGATTGCGCCAGTTCTCTTCTTACTCTTCATTTGTCCCAGCCCTTTCGAATGGGATAGGGATCCGTCCCGCCGTCATCGGTTACTATTGGTTCAAGTAGATCGTTACTAAAGCTGTCGGCCATCTGCCGCAGATCATCCACCGATACTTTAAGCTCACTACTCCATCCGCTACCCTTATACTGTTTGATGAAATAGCATAGCCACATGCTATCCGGCCTGCCGTCGGGTAGATATTTAGCCATCTTTTTGAGTCGCTTAATAATCTTCGCTTTGTCACCGGTAGTCTTGATCGACTGCCCGTCTAAGGCGTAAATATAGACGCTGTAGTCGTGGCTTAGCCCACTGTCATTATGCAATGAAGAGTCAATTATCTCTTCTTTGGTCATATTTGCTGTCTTCTCTTTACAAATACTCATTGCCTCGGGTAGGCCGACCATTCCCTTCATGCTAGCTACACCCCGTTTGCACAGTCGAAACTCCACCCCGACCTTAGTGTTCTTGCCGAATATGCGCTCTGCATAGGGTCGTAGGCGATCCTCCTCGGCGGATATCTGCCTAACCTTAGCGTAAGTATCGGATTTATTGTATCCATGTTCTCTGTTTCCGCCATTCAGCACCACCTCAAAACGCAGGTGAGGATTGTCTACTGGATGAGCATCGGACTCATAGTAATTCTTCCGTGGAGCAGAGGCACCATGGGTACGCCTCATCTCACCCACTAATTTGAAATCCTTGCCATATTTATCGTGCAGATAACGCACCATGATATCCTCAGGTGAGTTAGGACGATAGTTATTGGGTGAGTTAGGTTTCTTACTGCCGACGATTGCCAGACTGATCAATATGACGACGGTGACCACCACCAAGATGCCGCAGATGATTAGTAGTCGTTTACATCGATGCTTCGGCTTGCTTGGCTCGCCTTCACTGACCTTTCTCACCTGAGCACTACTCAGGCTTGGCTCAACATTCAACTCGGCACTAGGTTCAGCATTTAGCCTCATCCTCGACTCAGCATCCGGCTCAATATTTGACTCAGCACCGGTAGGTTCAGTACTTGGCTCAGCACCCGACTGAACGCCTGATTCAGCACCCGGCTTGACCTCCGGCTCACCTATCGATCGACCCACTTATCTACCCTCCTTATTTTTATTACCCAGTTGACTCTCTAAGTAGGCTAGCTGAAAACCACGCAGGTTACCGCCCAGGACGGCATCAACATTCTTCTCTTCGTGCTTCGTCCTGGTGTCCTTGACTAGCCGATAAGGGTGCAAGATATAATTACGAATCTGAGCTCCCCAGCCGGCACTGTCACCCGCCCGGAGTTGATCCAGGCTCGCCACATGTTGCTCCTGCTGCAAGGTTGCCAGCTTACCCCGCAGGATTTCCATCGCCTTCGCCTTATTCTGTATCTGCGAGCGCTCGTTCTGAATGGTCACCACTATACCTGTCGGCAAGTGGGTTAGCCGTACAGCAGAATCAGTCGTATTGACACCCTGACCGCCCTTGCCACCACTACGGTAGATGTCTACCCTCAGGTCTTTATCGTCAATCTGAATGTCATCAGGTCGGTCAATGTCCGGCAGTACTTCCACCAGGGCAAAAGATGTTTCTCGTGACTCGGCATTAAAGGGGCTCAGGCGCACCAGCCGGTGCACGCCATGCTCGCTTCGTAACCAGCCGTAAGCAAACGCTCCGCTAATCTCAATCACCTCGGTCTTGACGCCGGCCACCTCGCCGGCACTCCGCTCGATGATATCCGTCTCGAAATCATTTTGTTCTGCCCAGCGCAAGTACATCCGCTCCAGCATAGCCGTGAAGTCCTGAGCATCATCACCGCCCGCCCCGCTGCTTAGACGCAAAATGGCGTTGCCTTGGTCGTATTTGCCGGTGAAGAGAAGCTGCTGCTTAAGCCCGGTAAACGACTGCTCAAGCGACTTGACCTGACCGGCAAATTCGTCGACCAGCTCGTCGTCAATGATCTCGATCAGCTCACTAGCATCCGCCACTTGAGCTCGTAGCACCCGCCAGGGCTGAATGATCGCCTTTAGATTTGCCACCTGTTTAGTCAGTGTCTGGGCTTGAGTGGGATTGTGCCACAACTCCGGTCGAGCTACCTGTTCCTCCAGCTCAGTCAGCTGAGCTTGCTTTGCCTCCAGCCCCAGCTGATCAGTCGCCCGATCGATCGCCCGGTCCAGCTGAGATAGTCGTTTAGCGAGCTCGTCCTGCATATTCCTTAGTCACATTGATTAAATAGTTGACAGGCGATCGCCTGGTTGATCACATCTTGGACGTCTCGGGGGTCGGTCTGGTCGGCAATCTTGACGATCTCGTCGATATCGTCAGTCAGGGTGTAGAGGTCTCGGGCTTTATTGATCATGCCGTAATCAGCCGCCTTGACATGCGCCATCTCGTTCATCTCATCTTCCATACCGGTCTCGATCAAGTGCCATTCGCTCATGATGCCGCTGAACCATTCGTCCAGCCCGCCCCAGAACTCACTGCCGAATAAGATGACCGGTGAAATCGGCATCTTGCCGGCGTGGATCAGCTCCAGCACCTCGGTGAACTCGTCCATGGTACCAAAGCCGCCCGGGAAAAAGACAAACATCTTTGAGCTATAGGTCAGCATCACCTTACGGGCAAAAAAATAGTGAAACTCCATCGAGTCAGTCGTCCAAGGGTTAAGATCCTGCTCGGTCGCCAGCTTAATATTCAGCCCGATTGACTGACCGTGATTCTCGAATGCTCCTCGGTTTGCCGCCTCCATAACGCCGGGGCCGCCACCGGTCGTCACCGTGTGACCATGCTGAGCCAGCTTGGCTCCCAGCTCATAGGCTGCTTGATAATATTTGTGCCGATTATGAAAGCGAGCCGAGCCGAAGATGGTGACACCCTGCGGATAAGTACGGATCATCTCCAGACCACGCACCAGGTCTTTGGTATAGCGGGCGAAGCGCCGGTCATCCGAAGGCGGCATCTGCTCGTTAGCCAGAATCTCCTCCCACGGACGCTCCTGGATGGCAGTCCGAGCAATTGCTCTCGACCGAGCCAACTTTTTGATACGTTTACTATTTCTTTTCTTGATTACCATATCCCCATTCTAACACAGGCCGATGGTCAGGCTGGTAATTTTCAGCTACTCTTCCGGGCAACCTGCTAATTCGTCGACTGCCTTGATAAATTGTTCCCCTCGGTCGGCGTATGATTTGAACATATCGAAGCTGGCGGCTGCCGGTGACATGATGACTACATCACCCGGACGAGCCAGGTCATAGGCAGTCTGGACGATCTCTGCTATATCGGTCGTCGGTAGCATGACTACCGGCTTGTCGGTCTCATCCATGATCTGCTCAGCCACCTTGGCTCGGTTGGCGCCAATAGCCAGAACCGCCCGCATATCACTCTGATCAATCACTTTACCCAGCCCATGATAGTCAGCTCCTTTATCTGAGCCACCAACGATCAGCACTTTAGGCTGAGTAAATGACCGGATAGCAGCAATCGCTGAGCCAGGTGTCGTAGCGATACTGTCGTCATAGAACTTCACCTCGCCCGCCTCATTCACGAGCTTCAGCCGGTGTGGCAACCCCTCGAAAGCACCCAGCCCCTTAGCGACGGCCTCGCTGTCGTGATCAGTTATCTCCCAGGTCGCCGATATGGCAGCACAGGCATTGAGTAGATTATGCCGACCGGGCAGCTGTAGCTGACTGACCGGACAAAGCTTGGTCTCACCCATATATAGATATTGCTCGTCGAAATGAGCTCCTTTACGATAGGGGTAAGGTAAATCATCCGCCTGAGTACTGGCCACGATATGCCCGATCAGCTCAGCCGATTCGCTGTCCGACTGATTATAGACCGCCGTGTCGCCATCGTGCTGATAGTCCAGGATATGCAGCTTCGCCTGAACATAATCTCGGTAATCTCGGTGAACGTTCAGGTGATCCGGCTCGATCATGGTCACCACGGCAATGGTCGGCGACTGAGTGCAGTCCCATAGCTGAAAGGATGACAGCTCGTAGACGACAATATCGTCCTCTCCGACCGAGGGTAAGACGTCTAGCGCCGGTACACCGATATTGCCGAGCAGGTGGACATGGCGCTCGGGTCGGTCAGCCAAATACTGACGCAAGATCGAAGCGATCAGACTACAGGTAGTCCCCTTGCCCTTCGAGCCGGTCACCCCGATGATCGGAGCAGGACTCTGGCGCAGGAACTCTCTCGTCGCCGACCAGTGATGGTCAGCTTGCTTAATCCGATCCGGCGCAACCGACGGACTACGCAAGACCAGATCAAACCCTTTGACCTGAGCAAAGGCTCTGCCACCCAAGACCAACTGTGCTCCTTCGGGCGTATCATCCAGCTGAGTACGCTCGTCAAAGATAACTATCTCCGCCTTAGGATATTTCGCCCGATAATACCGATAATTAGAGCGCCCCTCGACGCCATACCCCACAATCGCAATCTTCATAGGTCTATTGTAGCACTGCTGAGCTAAAATAATTTGGCGAAACGATCATATAGCTGATCTGCCATAGTCTTGTCGGTCGAGCCGTATAGCCCCAGTGTCCAGCAATTGTGTCGGATGATATCCCGCGCCGTCTCAATGATCTGCTCAGGGGAAATGGCATTAATTCGAGCCGGCACCGCCGAAAAGTCGTCGATAACTCCGTCGAAGAAGTAGCGATCTGCCAGCCAGCCGGCAATCTGCCCCACCGTCTGAGTGCCCATCTGATAGCGTCCCATCGCATAGGACTTAGCTTCAGCCAGCTCCGTTTCGTCGACCAAGCCATCTTTCACTCGTTGCATCTCGTTAGTCACTAAGTCAACCACCGCCGGCAGGTTACTGACGCTCACTTGCGCCCCAAAATCCCACGACGAGTTGTGCTCGAAAGTACTGAGCTGTGACCACATGTAGTACAGCAAGCCGCACCGCCGAGCTTCACCCTGAATGCGTGAGTGCAAGGTGCCATTTAGGATGTGGTTCAGGAGCGACATTGCCTCATTCTCGGCATCAGACAATTTACGAGGTACGACCAGCGAGATAGCCAGTCCGATCCCCGGTACATCTTTACGCCGAATAGCGAAAGCGGGAGCGGAGTGCATCTCGTCGACGGCAATCGGCAGACGGTCACCCACACCAAGCTCGAAGGAGTTGAGGATTTCCCTCAGCTGACCGATCCTACCTACGAAATTACCCGCCACCACGAAACGCAAGTTGCCCGCCGTATGAGTTCGCCGCCAATGCTCCCGGATATCCTCGGCAGTGATATTGGGGATAGAGTCCAGTCCCTCTTGAAAGGTCTTCGTATCATCACCCATCGCTTGTGCCACTCGTGGCCATAGCACCCGATCAGCCTGTGACAAATAACCAATCAACTCACTCCGTACCGCCCCAACCTCCGAGGCAAAGTCGTCTTGATTAAAATGAGGCTGACAGATGGCGTATTTCTGTAGCCCCAGCACCCGACTCCACTCAAAGTCGGCACAGGTTGCCTCGTAGACCATCGAGACGTCATCAGTGTAGGCATTATAGATTGCCCCGTTCTTGGTAAATGTAGCATCGTACTCATGCGCCGTAGCGAAGCCATCGCTCGCCCCGAAGGCCATATGCTCCATGATATGCGCTGTCTGCGACTTGTGCTGATAATCCAGCACATAGCGATTCCCGGCTCGGAACTGAAACTGACTCGCCATGACCGGGGCGCCCGGCACATTGACGATTAGCCCCCTACCGCCACTCTTTAGCTGATATTCACTGACCTCATGCTGCATAACTTATTTGTTCACCTAGAAGAGCTGCTTCAGCTTCGCTCGTAGCTGATTAGCCATTTTATTGTCCGTTGCCCCATATAGCCCAATCGTCCAGATATTAGCATCAAAGAACTGTCGAACCAGCTCCACTATCTGCTCCCTAGTCACACCATTAATTTTATCCGGCTCGTCGTTATAATCTTTGATCAGACCATCATACAACCAGCGACCGGATAAATATCTGGCCAGCTGCCCCGTCGTCTGGATACCCATCCGGTAGCGTCCCATGGCATAAGATTTGGCGTCGGCTAACTCCTGCTCAGTAATATCGCCTCGCTTGACCTTATCCAGCTCTCTGACAGCTAGGTCAAAGAAAGCCGGCAGCTGCTCAGCATTAGCCCGACCGTCCAGGTACCACTCGGTATTATACTTACTACTGCTACAGCCGACCGTACAACCGTACAGTAGTCCCTTGTCCCGAGCTTGCCCGTAGATCCGAGAGCTCATCGTCCCGCTCAGGATGTGCTCAAGTGCCGACATAGCCTCGCACTCCTCGTCGGTTAACTCTCGATTCTGCTCCATACAGAAAGTAAAACAGATCGCCGGTACGTCCTTTCGCTTGATCACGGTGGGCTTGGCGCTATGAAGCACATCACAAGGTAGCTCTCGCCACTCGCCGCCTGTCGGCAGATCAAACTTCTCCAGCTCGGCATAGAGCCGGTCAAGACTATCCGTGAAGTCACCCGCTACGATAAAGTGCATATTCTCAGCCTGGTGAGTCAATCGGTAATGCTCCTTGATATCTTTAAGCGAGATGTTATCCAGCGACTCGATGTGCTCAGGGTAAGTCTTTTGCTTGTCACCCAGCGTCTGTGCCACTTTAGGATTAAGCATCCGCCAGGGCTGCGACAAGTAATTAGTCAGCTCACTCCGAACGGTACTCATCTCCGCCTTGAAGGACTGCTCAGTAAAGTAGGGTTGGCAGATCTCATAACGCATCAGCTCCATGATTCGCTGCCACTCAAAGTCGGCACAGTAGGCATCATAGCCTATATAGCAGGAACCGGTGCCGGCATTGCTGCTCGCCCCGTTCTTGGTGACAGCCAGTTCTTTCTTAATCGGATCACGGTATTTATCATTGACTCGGCACATCATATGCTCAAGTAGGTGCGCCACCTGTGACTTGTGGTCAAAGTCAGCCCCGTAACGATAACCGGCTCGAAACTCAAAGTCCATTGAGACGACCGGGGCATCAGCCACGCTAATGATCAGCCCCTTGCTACCTCGCTTGGTAGTATACTCAGATACGTCGTATTTCATAGCTTAACATCAGGATAAATCTTGCGAGTAACCCGGTCAACCTCGTGGCGCATCATCGGGAAAGGTACACCCTCACGAGCCGTCACCCCCTCAAAAACCCAGAAAGTTCTCTCAGCGTTGCCCCAACCGCAAGCCGGCGGCATGCCGTACTCCAGCATCTCGACGAAATCAATATCCATCATCATCGCCTCGTCATCGCCGGCATCACGCATCTGCTGTTGCTCCCGGAATCGACTTAGCTGATCTAACGGGTCATTCAGCTCGGAGTAGCCGTTGCCCAGCTCGGACCCGGCAATGATCGGCTGAAAGCGCTGCACACTCCGACCGTCAGGGTTAGCCTTGCTAAGCGGCGAGATAAACTTGGGCGTATTGACCAGCCAGACCGGCCCGGCGACTGTCTTTCGGACTTTCTTCCATAGCTTGTCTATACCGCGAGAGATATTGTCCGCCTTGCCCACCTCCAGTTGGTTCTCCTTAAGCTTGAGCTTCACTTCGTCCAAGTTGGTATGATAAACATCCAGGTCGTAGTGCTTCTTGATCACCTCGGCATAATCCCAGACCGGCCAATCCCGATCCAGATCGACATCGAAGTCACCGATCTGAAACCGCATCTTACCAAAAGTCTGCTGGATCACGTAGCGATACATCTTCTCCATGAAACGCATGCCGTCCTGCCAATCCCAGTAAGCATGGTACCACTCCATCGCTATATGCTCCGGTAAGTGCTCGTCGTCAATCCCTTCATTACGAAAGCGCGGTCCGATATCGTAGATCCGTTCGTACCCTGCCCCTAGCAGTCGTTTTAGTGGTAGCTCATGACTTATTCTCAGGTACAGATCCTGATTCAGAGCATCCATATGAGTACGAAAAGCCGTCGCATCCGCTCCGCCGGTAGTATGCTCAAGCACCGGAACGTTAATCTCGATAAAGCCATGTTCGTTTAAGAAGTCCCTGGTCGCCTGCCAAAACTTTGACCGACGGATAAAGCGCTGACGCACCTCAGGATTGACATTCATGTCGATGTAGCGTCGGCGCAGACGCTCTTCCTTATTTGTGAAGCCTTGCCGCTCGGGCATGGGACGCAGAGACTTGACTAATAAGCGGAGCTGAGTAGTTGCTAGCGACACTTCGCCCGTCTTCGTCTTGACCACCTTACCCGTTGCCTGGACGAAGTCGCCCGTGTCCAGCAGGTTGAGCTGCTTGATGCCGAGCTGTGACTGTTCGGGAGCTAGCTCCTCCAGCTGCCCTGCCTGGATGAATAGCTGCAAGCGACCGGTCATGTCGCCGATGACGATGAAAGCCAGCTTACCGAATTTGCGCAGTCCGACAATCCGCCCTACCACCGTCTGAGTAGTATTCGCCAGCTCATCAAACCGAGATGCCACCTCGCCGGCACCAATCGTCCGCTCGGTATGAGCCGGATAAGGATCAACACCGAGCCGGCGCAGAGCCTCCAGCTTTTTTAATCTCTCATCACGAAAATCTGCCAAAGTTGCCATAACAGAGTACATTATAGCATGTAGATACTTAATACCTGCGCCATGACGCAGGTATTAAAATAATAATATTGTCCGTCGCATAGTGCATGATCCAACCGCTTAGTTGATTTCCGATCCTGTAGTAGCACCAAAGGACAGTGCTATTCGGCGCAAGTCCTTTGGCTACTCCTGTTCCTCCGCCTTCTAGTCTCTCCTCTCTTTATTTCACTTGCCTCTTCGCATAGACCTTTCTTCCATTTCCATTCTATATATCTACACACCCCGCCAAAACTCGCATGTTTCTCAGTAATTTGACGAAGCCTGTCCTCACTCAGTCTCATAGTTTCGTATTCGGAGCTACAGGTGGAAACCCACCTATACAACATATTCCCCTTGCCGCCAAAACGACCTAGCCTCTTTGCAGTGAAGCACCTGTAAGGATCCTCGACTCCGGCTTTATCGAAATACTGATCAATCTGATCAACCATCTCGTCTATCAGCTTTAGCTTTTGATCGTATTCGGTCACGTCATAATAGTCGTCGGCAACTTCAGCGACATCGCTCCCACCCTCTGTGAGTTGGAGGATCTTCTTTATAGACTCGTCGCCATTAGGATTCTTTCTTAAGTGATACAGAGCAATCGCACCGACACAACCACTGTCTTTGAGTTCGTCATGCTCCGCAAAATATTGCTCAAGATCAGATAGACCATCACGAGGTAAATCATGCTGCGCTATTCGTGATATATCGTGCGGCCCTACATTGCCACTATGACCGTCACGACCTACACCGAATAAATCATGAACGGTATCCAGCGTCTCAGCCAACCGGGCTTTGTCCGGGCTTTCCTCAATATCCAACCGCAATAATTCCTTCTGCAATAGCTCATCGGGCGACCAACCCGGATTTGCATATAGCTGTTTGACTAAACCATAAGCGTCATCAGCACGTTTTGTCGCTAATGCACGCTCCTGCTTAATGTCTCTTTTTGACCCATCACTGCTTCGCTGATATTTGTTATACGCAGCTGAAGTACGCATTTCCATCATTTCCATCATTTCCGCCCGAACTTTATTGCCGGTTCGTTCGCCCAGCTCTTGCCAATCAGGATCATCAACAAGTCTCTCGACAGAAGGTTTATCGGAATTAGCTTCCTGCTCCTGAGACTTCATCAACGCCAACATCACCACGAATAAGACCACCGCATTAAGATCAGCTTTCTGCTCTTGCAACTCCATCGCCCTCTCTTCAGCCTCTTCCAATTCGATCCAATCTTCATCCTCTTCCAATTCGATCCAAGAGGTATTAGCCTTCTCTTCTTTCCGTGCCGTCTGTCCGACTTGCCCAGCCAAAGCAACCTCAGCGATAACTTGCTCTCTGGCTAATCCAGGAACTGCTTTGACCTCCGGTGTTTCGGTCGCACCTACCATCTCCCCCTCGTCCTTAGTCCTAATCGGTTCAATAGCTACTTTAGCCTCCGGTTCCGACTGTTGTTCTTGATCAAACTGCCTAGGTTCTCCGCCGACACCCCGGTCGTCATCAGGCTGATCTGTTTCTTCCGGATGCGCCAGCATCGACCAGTCATTGACGTCTAGATTATAGAGAAAGCTGTCATCAGGTAGTTGGTAGTCACGACTGGGATGGTTCATATTATTCATAAGCCTTGCCCGATAATCCT
>ERZ773022.2715-NODE-2715-length-10407-cov-12.203053_pt1 | contig 10407 bp, 10 predicted proteins | sample MGYA00580839_ERZ773022 | MGnify/ENA primary metagenome ERZ773022 (study PRJEB29015, sample SAMEA2738020) | human oral metagenome | biome: human oral; feature: human-associated habitat; material: dental | place: China | collected 2044 ... | reverse complement strand
TTAAGGTAGGAGTCTTAGACTACAATCCCGAAACAGCTGAAAAAGCTGTTGCCGAATTATCAGCTGAAAATGCTTTTGCTGTCGTAGCAGATGTCTCAAAACAAGCAGAAGTTGCCCAAGCATTTCAAAAGGTTGTTGACCATTTTGGTGACTTGAATGTTGTCGTAAATAACGCTGGTGTCGCCCCAACTACTCCTCTTGATACGATTACAGAAGAACAATTTACACGTACATTCGGTATTAACGTCGGTGGGGTGATTTGGGGTTCCCAAGCTGCTCAAGCTCAATTTAAAGCACTTGGTCACGGTGGTAAAATTATCAACGCAACCTCTCAAGCAGGTGTCGTCGGAAATCCTAACCTGACAGTTTATGGTGGTACAAAATTTGCTGTTCGTGGAATTACACAAACATTGGCACGAGATTTGGCAGACTCAGGCATTACTGTCAATGCCTACGCACCAGGTATCGTAAAAACCCCAATGATGTACGATATTGCTCACCAAGTTGGGAAAAATGCTGGAAAAGATGACGAATGGGGAATGCAGACATTCGCAAAAGATATTACCTTGAAACGTCTATCTGAACCAGAAGATGTGGCTGCAGCTGTCAGCTTCCTTGCTGGACCAGATTCAAACTACATCACAGGTCAAACCATTATCGTTGATGGTGGTATGCAATTCCATTAAGATACATAAAAAGAGGTTGGGATAAATATCCAACCTCTTTTACTATCTGCACCATTTCGATTTCAACACTTTTTCAAAACGATTAGCTAAACTATTAGAAGAACTTCCCATACAGTAACCGTATAAAATTTAATAGTGAAAAGATTGAATGATTTTTTTCAAGTCATCTTGTAAAAGATTATGACAGTCTAGTTGAAGGTAAATTTCCAGCAAACAAGATCTGAAATTGGAAAATTTATGGAAATCGTTTGCTTCTTTCAGGGGGAATTCGACTGTTTGCAGCCAAGCAGTGAATAGAGACGGTTCGATTTTCCCTCGTAAGATTGGTTCATAAAACGCTCTGGCTAACCGCCAATCTTCATCATTTGTAAAACGAATCTCAACACGTTTAAAGATTTTCCCAATGATTTCAAATGCTTCGGCTATATCCGACTTTGGAAAGCTAGGATGGCAGATAACTTCCGTCAAGAGATCACCACCATGCGCAAATGCGTGGATCCAACCAAACTGAGGAGAGCAGCCCGTCGTCTCTTTTTCCTTTATAAGATAGTGTAATCCTTGATTTAGCATGGTAGCCCTGATAGGAGAAGACAACTGTCGATAATAAAGTGAATCCTTAGTACCATCGCAGGACAGTAGATTGGCATAAATAAGTGCCCTAAAAGAACGTTTAAGAGCTGAAACTCCTCTACTAGCAATCTCTTTGTATAGACCTTCATCAGATGAGACTTCTTCTGCGATAAAATGAAACTGCTCAAGGGTAAACAACTCTTCTTGAAGGCCCCTGGCTAAACTCGTAAAAACAAGTTCGTCTCGAATTTCTGGCGAGGGATCTCCCAAATGCTCAAGCAACCACTGAATTTCATCTCGGCTATAGCTTGGTTTTGCTTCTGTCACTTTTCTTTGTAACTCTTGATACATGGTCAATACCTCTACATTTCTAGTAACTTATCAAAAAGCCAGCCGCAGATGACTTTCTTTCCTATTCTGTTTTCGATGGACGTTTTCCTGCAGCAATCGCATCTGCTTCTGTCATCTCAACAACATTAGCTTTATTAGTTTTTGGAGGCATTCTATCCTTACTATACCAATAAACTTTCGCATTCCCATGGTTTGCAACATAGACAATTCTATCTTGCTGTTGGGCTTTGGTTTCAGCTTCACGTGCAATTCTTTTTTCTTCCTCCTTTTGAGAAATTAATGACTCAACTGCACCTATTCTATCAAGCAACTCTGTCTTTTTATCATTATTTTCAATCTGATTAACTGTCTCTTTAACAGACTTTACTTGACTCGCATCTTGGCTTTCTTCCAATTGTTTGACTAAGGTTTCACCTTTTTCTTGCAACTCCTTTGCAGCTTTTTCTTTAGCAATTCTCTCTTCTTCTGCTTTTTCTTTAGCTTTTTTCTCTTCTTCGATTCGTTTTGCTTTCTCTATACTAGATGAAGTATCTGTGGTTGAAGATGTCGAAGCAGTAGATGCCGCAGTCTGCTTAGTTTCTGATTGAGAAGATGAAATTTTCTTTGTGACTGTTGGAGTTTGGAGAGATGCTATAACAAGACTGACAACGAAAAGTCCTATCATTAGATTTCTTTTTCGAATATCTGGTGCTTTCTTTACAAAATACCAAATACCAACTCCACTCAAAACAAGATAGAGTGTAGGGAAGGCAATCAATAAAATAATGCCCAACAAGACTAGACCTATTTTGATAAAACGCATTCTTTGAGGATCTTGCTCCAGCCATTTTTTGATTCTATTCATATTATTCTCCTAGAAATCTGTCTAATCCCTACTCTCCCAACTCTGCACTGTAGGCGATAATCTGGTCAACCGTGTCTGACAAGAACTGGATGGTATCACGGAGTGGTTTGTCCGTTGAGATATCGACTCCGATAATCATGGCTGACTCAAGCGGTGTTTTGCTACCACCTGATTTGAGAAGATTGAGCCAGTCTTCGGCTCCAGTTTCTGAATGTTTCAGATGAAGGTAACCCGCAGTCGAAATGACAAGTCCGGCTGAGTAGGTGTAGCTATACAAGCCCATATAGTAGTGGGCCTGGCGCATCCAAGTCAAAGCCGCATCGTCGTCAATTTCAATGGCATCTCCCCAGAAGTCCGTCAAGACTTCCTTCATAATGCTGTTAAGTTTGCTTGCTCCGAAGGTTTCTCCTTCTTCAATCAATGTATAAACCTTGCGCTGGAAGGCTGCTTCCAAGAGGTGGGTGATGAAATTATGGAAGTAGGTGTCTGTCAAACGATGAGCTAGGGCAAAGCGTTTTTGACGCGGATCATCAGACTGGTGTTCCAAATAATCACTTAAAAGCAATTCATTGAAGGTTGATGGAGCTTCGACATAGTAGGTCGACATGTGGGCGTTGAAATAGCTCTGGTGGTTGTCTGAAAAGATGAATTGACCAGAATGCCCGATTTCATGAATCAAGGTATAGACATCACTCAAACGACCTGTCCAGCTCATAAGGACATAAGGATGCACACGATATGGATCCGTTGCATATCCCCCAGAATCCTTGCCACTATTGGCAGCAAAGTCTACCCAGCGCTCTTCTTGATAGCGAGCAATTTCTTGGGTGTATTCTTTACCCAATGGTGCGACTGACTTCATGACCAAATCGTAGGCATCATCAATGCTCACTTCAGGATTGAGGGCGCTATCCAAGTCCAATTTCCAGTCTGCAAAGGTCATCTTTTCAAGACCATTGACCTTGGCAACATGCTTGAGGTATCTCTGAGCAACTGGCGCAAAGTCCTTCATGATGAGGTCAATCTGGCGGTCAAACATGGCACGGTCCACTTCTTGCTCAGCTAGGAGATAATCAAAGACTGAGTCATAACCTTTCATATCTGCCAACAATTTCTCAGACTTGACCTGAGCAAGATAGGCTGCCGCAGCTGTATTTTGGTGCTTACGAAGGCCTTCTGAGAAGGAACGGAAAGATTTCTCACGAACCTCCGCATCCTCGTGGTTTTGGTAGAAATTCTCATAGGTAACAAAGCTGTTTTTGTAGGTCTTCCCATGAGCTTCAAAGTCAGCCATTTCAAAGTCCCCAGCTCGCATCTTAGTATAGATATCCTGTGGACTGTAGAAAACTTCACCGAGATTGGTCAAGGCCTTTTCCACATCCGCCCCTAGATAGTGGGCTTTTTTGATTTTAGCCTGACGAATAGCTGCCGTTAAGTGTGGCAGCTCACCCAAACGGTCCAAAACTTCTTCGTCTGCTGCCACCAAGGCGTCGTCAAAGAAGGTCAAGGCTACGCTGGCATCTGTTTCAAATTCCATCCCAGCTTGAGCGATATTAGCAAAATCTTCATTGCTATAATCTGTCGTCTGAGGCATAAAGGCGTAATTGCCGATATGGCTCATCTGGATATAGATTTGTTCCAATTCTGCAAAGGCCTTCTCGAAATCCTCAAAAGTGTGAAGATTGCCCTTGTAGTCACGGCTAAATTGGTTGATGTCTTCGCGCGTTTTCTCGATTGCACGCAAGAAATCCTCACGGTCTTGGTATAGGGCTGTTAAATCCCAAAGTTCCTTCTCTGGAAATTCTGAACGGTGTTTTTGTTCCATTTTCTTCCTCTTATTTCTCTAATTCTACTAAAACACTAAGGGCTGATAAGGCGTAAAGTGGCGCTGTTTCTGCTCGCAAAATGCGAGGTCCAAGGCCTGCCAAGACGGCTCCTTTAGCTTCAAAACTTTCAATTTCTGCTGGTGAGAGACCACCTTCTGGACCAAAGATAAAGAGCAGTTTGGCTCCTTTTTTAAGGCCACTAACTGCTTGTAAGAGCGCAGCGGCTTCTCCTTCTTTAGCCGACTCTTCGTAGGCCACGATGATAGAGTCAAACTGGTCCAGCTGGGCTAGAAAATCTGCTTTTTTCTCGAAAAGCTGGATACTTGGTACAATATTACGCTTGCTTTGTTCTGCTGCTCCAAGGGCAATTTTTTCTAGTTTTTCAATCTTTTTACCCAATTTCTTGCCATCCCACTTGGCAACTGACCAGTCGGCAGGGAAGGCCCAGATTTGACTAGCGCCTAGTTCCGTCACTTTTTGAGTGATAAACTCCAGCTTGTCTCCCTTGGGAAATCCTGATGCGATAGTCACTTGGACTGGCAGTTCCACATTGTCAGCTAATTCTTGGACCAACTCAAACTGACGATTTTCCACATCCAGAACGCGCGCCAAGCGCTTGATACCATCATCAAAGACCAAGGTCACTTCATCATTTTCTTTTAAGCGCATGACCTGAAACATATGCTTGCTGGTTTCCTTGTCCCCGATAGTCACTGGAGAGATAGCACTGCCTTTTACAAAATACTGTTGCATGCTAGCCTCCAATCACACCTGAAATATCCTTGGTCTTCTTAAAGACACAGGCATTCCATTCCCCTTGAATCATGTGGGTTTCAAGGAAAAATCCAGCTGACTCAGCCGACTCGCGCACCATGTCCCACTTGTCCTTGATAATGCCACTCATGATGAGGTAGCCTTCATCCTTGACCAAGCGATAAGCATCCTCTGTCAGATGAATGAGAATATCTGCCAAGATATTGGCCACGATGACATCTGCCTCAATTTCCACATCCTTAAGCAAATCGCCTGCCGCTACATGGATATTTTCCATGCCAGGGTTGAGTTCAATATTTTCTTGAGCAACACGAACTGCCACATCATCCAAGTCATAGGCGAAGATTTCCTTAGCACCCAGAAGCGAGCTGGCAATAGAAAGGACACCTGATCCAGTCCCCACATCTAAAACCGTTTCCCCCCCACGAAGGACCTGCTCCAAGGCGAAGAGGCTCATCTTGGTCGTTGGATGCGTCCCAGTACCAAAAGCCATGCCTGGATCCAGCTTGATAATCTTTTCTCCCGCAGTCGCCTCGTAGTCTGTCCACGACGGCACGATGGTCAAGTCATGAGTGATGCGAGCTGGCTCATAATATTTCTTCCAGTTGTCTGCCCAGTCTTCCTCAGCCAAGGCAGTCGTGCCCATCTTGACCTCTCCCAGATCCATAAAATCTGTTAATTCTGCCAGACGCGCCTGCAAATCTGCCTCAACTACTGCCACATCAACCGTTTCAGGGTAGTAGGCTGTCACTACGATTTCTTCTTGTTGCTCAACCTCTGGGAAGATCTCACCAAAACGATCCACATTCCCCACATAGTCCATGCTGTCTTCAATCGCAACACCTTGAGCACCTAGCTCAATCAAGAGATTGGAGACCAGCTCCTCCCCCTCACGCTTCACTGTAACTTTTAACTCTTGCCATGTTTCCATTTGTTGCTCTCCCCTTACTTAAATATTAATTCTTTTTCGTCTGCCCAGTCTTTTTCGATATCATCTTTCTTTTCTTCGTAAATTTTACTATCTAGCATCACCTTCAACGATGATTTTAAAACTTCGTATTCAATTGCATAGCCTAGCAGAGCATAATCCCTTGGACTTTCAGCTTTGTACTCTTTTAAAAATGTTTTATACAATGTATCAATCTGGTATTTATATAAAATACTCTTTACTACACCTAATATATATTGACCAGAAAATAATATTTGAATAATTGAGAAGAAAATCTTCAAACCATTATTGATATTTATAGATATAATTAAAATTATTGATACTATAAAAATTATTATATAAATTATTAGTCTGAAACATATCCTAGCAAAGCTGTAATTTAATATTCTCTTTGTATAGAAAATATTTTCGAAACTATTAGCGATAAATTTTTGCAAAGATGGAGGAATGTTATTGTCGTAATATCCTTCAATAGAATCATCACCGAAAGAAATACTGAAGCTATCTTCCATATTTCTCTCCAAATTTCTTTGTTCTGCTCGAGGAAAAATAAAAAAATCATTAATAAAATTACCTAAAATTAAAACTAGAGATGCAATCATTTGCATTGCGATAATAAGATTACAACTAATTATAAAATTAAGGATTAGCAACACTAAATTAACATAAAAAATTATCTTCAAAGCATTTTTTATTCTTTTCACCCATGTATATAAATCGTTGTTATTTCTTTTTCTAGACATTTACTCCTCCTCTTCTGGATAATAATTTGAGAAATCATCAATTTCTTGTTTGGGTACGACATATGAAATTCGATTTTTTTCGTTCATATCAAAGATATCTTGATCAGAAAAGTTAAATTCTTTCTTAATCCATGTAGAATTCCAAATTGAAAACTCATTTATATTTGAGAAAGTACATATCTTTGGTGAAAAGTTATGATCAAACTCAGATAACAGCGCAATTCTCTGCAACCAGATTTCTACAATATCAGTATTCACCTTACCTGAAAATTTAGAAATAATTTTATCAAGAACTTCATTAACCAATGACTTATCTTCAGCAAAAAAACTAAGTAATTTACCTAAAATCACTACGCAATGTTGTATTGTTGTTGGATTATCTAACATAATTTGAACAACAATACTTATTAGCTGTTCAATATCTCTTGGCTTTACTGACATATCATAAATTCTATATTTATACAAATCAGTCAAAGCTTTTCTCAACTGACCACAATTAGGAAATTTTTTCCCTAAAATTTTTATTTGAAGTAAATGTTTTTGAATAGAAATTTTAAAATAAGGTTTTCTTGAAAATTTATTATCAAAGAAATCATCAATTTGATCATCCTCATCTTCTCTAATATCTTCATTAACTTTTTCGAGTTCACTAACAATTTTTTTATATTCCTTCAAATTAGGAAAATACCCTACAAAGCTTTCATATTGTGTCGTCCAGTAAATTTTATCTGGCTTTATTCCATCTAAAATCATATCATCGTACATAAGAGTTTTAGATGAGTTTATTTTCAAATTCAGTTCATATAAAGACATTGAAAGTAATTTCATGATTTTATTAGCTTCTTCAGAATTATTACTTAATATTTTATAATCATCCCTATATCTAAAAACTAGATAATTAGAAGAAATTTTATTTTGTAACAAAAGCTCATACAACTGAGAATCTGCATAATCTAAAACAACTTCTGCTAAAAAATCCATCAAAATACTTCCCTGGGGGATACCGCAAACATTATCTCCTTGCATCTGTTGTAATTTATGATCAATTTGAGAACCGAGTAATTCTTTTTTATTTATATCTTCTTTGGCAACCTCTTTTCCATGCAAAGCCCATGCTATTGAAGGAGTATAGATTGAGGGATAACAATCAGTAACATCTGTTTGAATACAACAACTGTAATCCAATGCGTTTTTTATTAATGCTTGTTCCGAGTTAACCCACCAATTCAAAATAGTGTCACGCATCTCCTTTCCTTCTGCTTTAGGGGTTCTAGGAATAGAAATGCATCTAATATATTTTCCAAATAAATTTTGATTACTAGAAAATTTATTTTTTATTAATTCCCAGTTTTCTTCCTCCGTTATCAAATTAACCAAATCAACATAAAGAATTGGGTGAATAATTTGAAGTTGTCGCCAAGCATATTTCCCATCTTTGTTAAACATAATCTTATAATTTATATCGCTTTCATTATTAAGAGTTCTACCTTCTACTAAAATTTCAGATAATGATTTTTGTCTAAGGATATTTTCAGCTTTCAATAAGATAGTTTTGAAATTAAAATATGATGGCAAGTTCCCAGAAAAATATGATTTAGGACTCAAAAAAAATTCTCTAGCTTCTTTATAAGACATGTCTAACAGTGATTTATTATACTCCATATATAAACTACCTCTCCTCCAAATAATCCCTCACTCTATCCTGCAACTGGGGTACAACCTTATCTGAGCCAAGAAACTCTTCAATGCTCATCAGTTTGTAGCCCTGCCCTTCGTCACCAAAGACGATACTGTCAAACTGTTCCTGAGCCAACTTGCCAACTAGAAAGACGGATTTCTTCCCCTCAAAAAGCATACTGGGATACACCTTACTCCAAAGCAGACAATCTTTAGGCAAATGAATCCCCAGTTCCTCAAAAACTTCACGCGCCGCGCACTCAAAAGGACTTTCATCCCCTTCACGGCCACCACCTGGCAGTTCCCACGTATTGGGCCACGGGATATTTTCCTTATCATCCCGCAAGATAGTTAAAATCCTATCCTCGCAAAAGAGGGCAATCTTGCAGCCTGTAAAATCAGTAATTTCGATTTCCATGTTAGACTCCTTCGACTAATGCTTTTTCCAGCTCTGCTAACCAGTTTTCATAGTAACATTGCTCATCCCGTAACATTCGGCTACTATTCATTTTCTGTCTAGCAGTCTTCATAGCCTTGCGAGTTTGAGCTACATCATTCTTAACTTTAAATTGATACCATGCTTGAATCATTTGCACATCTGCCATTTTTAGAGATAAAAAGGATTTGACGCTTCGAATACTTGCATATTTCTCCGCTTTCTCATTATCTCCTTCCAGCAAGGCGATTTGAAGAAGGTATAATTGCGAAAGAGTTTGAGACATCGAATTATCTGTTTTATCTAATAAAGACTGAAACCGTTTTTTTGCACCTTCTATATTATCATCCAATATGAAAACCACTCCCTCAAGAGTTTGAATACTTTCTGCAAAGCTCCCACTTGCATCCTCAGGAACAGGCATGGTAAAGTCTTTCAAATCATACTCTTGAGGAGCCAGCAAAGTTTGGGCAGAATGCCTCAACACCAAGTAAGCGTATTTGGTATTTTCAGGGTGTTGTAGCAATTCCCAGATTTTCGCTCCATCGGTAATGCCGACTGGCAAAGCATTGTTTAGAAAGAAAGACAAATTAAGAAAAATCCAAGTACCAGCAAAATACCAACTTTTTGTCAAAAATCCAAACAATATCGCCAATAACATCAAGCTGAGATGAACCAGCAAACCTCCTGAAAGCATCAGAATGATTCTTTGATCACTTTCGTCCTCTTTTAATCCAATATACTGAGCACCAACATTTTTCAGAACGGCTGTTCGACTAAGATGAAACCTACCTGACTTTTTGGTCAAAAGAAAATGTCCTAATCCAAAAGCCACCAGCCGATAGCCTGTCAAGTAGCCACAAAAAGCATGACCCAGCTCATGAAGAATAAAGATTAAATACATGCTTAGAAGAGCAAAGGCATAACCAAAAGTAAAGACTAAAACTGCGGAATACCCCAACTCTGCAAATGCGATGGTTCCACAAGCAAAAGCTAGCATAATAAAGACAAAAGCTAGCACATAGATCAAATAAGTCCCAATTTTTTTCATAAAATCTCCAACCAACTCCTAGTATCTCGGATAAGGATAAAACTCCCCTTCCTCCAAGCCAACTTTTCCTTCTTCAAAGACTTCTTGGTTCCATTCCATGACAAATTCTTCTGCTTCTGGGTCTTCCAAAAAGTCCATGAGTGCATCTAAGCCAATCTCGGCAGTGTCTTTGAGGAAAAGCGCAAAATAGTTTAAAAATTCACGAGAGAAGCCTTTTTTAGGCAGGTAAGGAATGACAGTCAAATAGTCTTCCTCATTGACGGTTGACTTAGCAGGATTGTAAAAAAGCACTGCTTCTTCAAAGAGAATGTCATCTGATGAGACCTCCCCGTCCTCATCCATCATCTCCACACCAGCAGCATTTTGCGCCTCTAGCAAAAAACTCACTTCAACCGCATGATTGCGCTTGTCCCAGCTAATCTCAAAGTCAAAGGGAAAGTTCTTGTCCAACTCTTCCTCTAAAACATCTAAAAATCCGTATGTTGCCATTTTGTCCTCTT
>ERZ773022.2714-NODE-2714-length-10409-cov-7.890767_pt1 | contig 10409 bp, 12 predicted proteins | sample MGYA00580839_ERZ773022 | MGnify/ENA primary metagenome ERZ773022 (study PRJEB29015, sample SAMEA2738020) | human oral metagenome | biome: human oral; feature: human-associated habitat; material: dental | place: China | collected 2044 ... | reverse complement strand
ATTCCAAGAAATGAGTTTCATATAGATACCTTTTCTAGATTCATTTTTTTCTATTGTATCAAAAAATAACTGACTCGGCGAATTTGAGGTTGTAAAAAGGAGAGTAAAGTGTATAATACTGGTGAAAGGAGATATAATGGGAGGACTATTGTTACATATTGTTTTATTCATATTCTTTATTTGGTACCTTATTAGGTTACTTCGTTTGAAGGGAAAGCAATCTTCTACTGAACCATTTTGGATACCTAAAGAAATCGGTGTGGGAATTGGGATCAATCCAAGGAACACAGCTGGTTTTTGGGTAAGTCTGGCTGTGACACTTTCTATTCTTACTGTTCTTCTTGTTTTGATAGTATCTTTGATTTTGTAAAAGAGATTTGGGAAAATGTTTTTATAATAATATTGTTTGTAAAACGCAGTTTAGTGTGATTTACTCAAAAAATGTGGCAGGTGATAAATAGATCTTTCGTAGAAAGCAATAACAAAGTTTTAATCAAGTTTATTGACGCTGATCTCGTTAGCTGTATTTGTAGCCTTCAACAGTTCCTCGGACTACTGGAGCTAATCATTGCTGCTGCGGAGCGGAATGACAAAATCCAACTCTTTAAGTTATTGATTTTGTCCTGCCCTCTTTCTTTTTTAAAACTATTTAGAAAAAAATCTAAATAGGTCTTGTGTTTTTTAAAAGAAAGAGTATAATTCTATTTAGAAGATTATCTAAATAGAAAGTGTAACTTAAATGTCGAAGAAAACGGATATGCTTACTTTTATTTTTTTATCTTATAGCTTAGCTTGGTTGATTTGGATTGGGCTATGGTTAGCTGATGTCAAGCTTGGCGAGCCTATCGCTCAGGCTGGAACTATTCTTGCCATGTGGATGCCAGCTTTTGCTTTTTTTATCTTAAAGAAAAGGAGATCAGCAATCATGAAATTACAGGCTCAATTTTCAACAAATCTCAAAGGATGTTGGCGCTATTATTTATTAGCGCTTTGGTTGCCTGCGGTATTGAGTTTTTTAGGAGCAGGACTGTATTACATCGTCTTTAGCAAACAGTTTAGTCTTGGTTTTGAGACGTTGCGAGAAATGCTGGGAAGAACAGGTAGTCCTCAAATAAATCTTCCCATACAGATCGTTATTTTTGCACAACTATTTTCAGCTTTGACGTATGCGCCTTTTCTTAATAGTCTGTTTGCTATTGGTGAGGAAATTGGGTGGCGTGGTTATCTTTATCCAGCACTACGCAAGCGTTTTTCAATAGTTCAAGCGCACTTATTAGTTGGACTTATCTGGAGTATTTGGCATCTGCCGATTAATTTGCAGGGATATAATTATGGACTAACTTATTTTGCATATCCTTGGCTGGGAGCGCTTGCAATGTTTGTTTTTTGTTTTAGTTTAGGCGTTTTATTAAGTTGGGTGATGGAAAAGACGAATTCTATCTGGGCTCCAGCACTCTTGCACGGTGCTGTTAATGCCATTGTTGGCGTGGGTCTTTTATTTCAATTGCCAACAGAAAAAGCATTAGCCTTGCGTATTCTAGGTCCGACACCCACAGGACTTCTGGCAGTTTTACCTTTCTTGTGTTTAGCGCTAGCCATTTTACAAAAAGAAAAGAGGGAAACTCATGAGTTTCGCTAATACCTTTAAGGCCTTATCTCATCCTGTGAGAAGAGCAATTTTAGATTTGCTAAAAATGGGCAGTCTGTCCGCTGGGGAAATAGCGGAACATTTTGAGCTGACGGGAGCTACCATTTCGCATCATCTTAATATTTTAAAAAAAGCAGATTTGATTTTGGAGACGCGCCAGAAAAATTATATCTATTATGAACTCAATACTTCAGTCTTGGAAGACATTGTAGTTTGGTTAGCTGAATTGAAAGGAGATAAGACTAATGAAGATTGATAAAAAACTATTGATACTAACAAGTGCTAGTATTTTGGTGCCTATGTTGATAGGCTGCCTTTTCTGGCAACAGTTGCCCCAAACAGTCGCAACGCATTTTGATTTTTCGAATCAAGTAAATGGATTCAGTAGTCGAGGGTTTACTGTTTTTGGTATTCCTAGTTTTCTGCTGCTTCTACATTGGTTTTGTTTATTTGTGACTAGCAAGGATCCTAAATCTAAGAATATTAGCTTGAAAATGTGGCATTTGGTTTATTGGATTATTCCTTTGACATCTTGTTTAGTCATGACAGCTATTTACGCGCAAGCCTTAGGTTATGCAGTTAATCATGCTCTGATGAATGGTATGTTTTTAGGAGTTCTATTTATTGCTATTGGGAATTACATGCCAAAAACTCGTCGCAATTATACGGTTGGTATACGTTTCCCATGGACTTTGGATAATGATGATAATTGGATAAAGACACATCGTCTGGCTGGTAAAATTTGGGTGATTGGTGGTATTATCATTTTCTTTAATGGTTTCGTTCAGATTGCAGTTATGTTCGTACTTGTTTTTACTCTAATCATTATGATTGTAGTGCCAATGATTTATTCTTACTGGTTATCTAAAAGGATACATTGATTCATTTGCTGTTTAGCTTGAAACTTTTTTAGTCTAATTATCGTTGTGGGAGCGGGATGACAAAATTGAACTCTTTGAGTGACTGATTTTTGTCTCGCTCCTATTATCTTGTTAAAATACGATTTCTAGAAATATTGAAAAATATTGAAAAATTTTCTATAATAGACCGAAAAAATAGAGGGAGAAAAAATGAAATTTTATTCTTATGATTATGTTTTGAGTCAAATCAGCCAGCAAAACTGGGTGACGATTGGACTTTCTATTTTGTTGTTACTTGTGACAGGTTTTTTTGCTTTTAAGGCTTATCGAAATAAGCGCGATTCGAAATTTCGTGAATTGGCGATTATCTCCATTTTGTCTTTGATTGCTATCGTTCTGATTGGGATTAGCACTTTTCAGACGAATCAAGCCTCTAATAACCAGTTCCAAACCTCTCTTCATTTTATTGAAGTTATTTCAAAAGATTTGGGAGTAGATAAGTCAGAGGTTTATGTCAACACTTCAGCTGCGACTGATGGAGCTATCGTCAAGGTTGGCAAGCGTTTTTATCGTGCAATTAGTGGTAGTGATCCAGATACTTATTTACTAGAAAAAATGGAATTAGATAATGCAAATGTAACATTAGTGGAGGTTGAAAAATGACATTTTCTTATGTAGATGTTGCGATTAAGTTGGCACTTGGGTTATTATCTTTGGTTTTTGTTATCAATGTATCTGGCAAGGGCAATTTAGCCCCAAACTCAGCTAGCGATCAAGTTCAGAATTATGTTTTAGGGGGAATTATTGGTGGCGTGATTTACAATCCAGCTATTACCATTCTCCAATATTGTGTGATTTTATTGATTTGGACGATTTTGGTCTTGAGTTTGAAATGGTTGAAGACAAATAATCACTTTGTCAAACGTGTGATTGATGGCAAGCCGATTGTGTTGATTAAACGCGGTCAATTGGATGTGGAAGCCTGCCGTTCTGCAGGTTTAGCTGCTTCGGACGTGGCACTTAAACTGCGCGGGCAAGGGATTTATCAAATCAAACAGGTCAAGCGAGCAGTTCTAGAACAGAATGGGCAGTTAATTGTGGTTCAATCCGGTGAAGAAAATCCAAAATATCCTGTGATTACAGACGGAGTGATTCAAACCGATGTGTTGGAGTCTATTGATAAGACAGAAGAGTGGCTGCTGGAAAAAATGAAAAATGAAGGGTATAACAATTTGTCAGATATCTTTCTTGCTGAGTATGAAAATGGAAATTTGAATGTAGTGACTTATTAGAAAGAAATGAAAACTTTTGCTCAGCTTTTTGCCTCTTTATTTCTTGTTTCAAACCTTATGAAATATGATATAATGAGGTGTTATCAAAAAAGGTTTCATTCGCCTTGAAAGGATTAAAAAATGACTGAAAAACAACCATTTTACATTACGACACCGATTTATTACCCATCTGGGAAACTCCATATTGGCTCTGCCTATACAACCATTGCTTGTGATGTCTTGGCTCGCTATAAGCGTATGATGAATCATGACGTTTTTTATTTGACTGGACTTGATGAGCACGGTCAAAAGATTCAACAAAAAGCAGAAGAAGCGGCCATAACTCCTCAGAAATATGTGGATGGAATGGCAGAAGAAGTAAAAGAACTCTGGGAATTGTTGGATATCTCTTATGATCAATTTATCCGCACAACTGATGACTACCATGAAAAAGTTGTGGCAGATGTCTTTGAACGTCTCTTAGCTCAAGATGATATTTACTTGGGTGAATATTCAGGCTGGTACTCTGTTTCTGATGAAGAATTTTTCACTGAAAGTCAGTTAGAAGAAGTTTTCCGTGATGAAACTGGCAAGGTTATCGGAGGAATTGCCCCATCAGGTCACGAAGTTGAATGGGTGTCAGAAGAATCTTACTTCTTGCGTTTGGGTAAGTACGCTGACCGTTTGGTAGAATTTTTCCATGCACATCCAGACTTTATTCAGCCTGATGGTCGCATGAATGAAATTATCAAAAACTTTATCGAGCCAGGATTGGAAGACTTGGCAGTATCACGGACTTCCTTCACTTGGGGAGTGCCTGTACCGTCCAATCCAAAACACGTTGTGTATGTCTGGATTGATGCTCTGCTAAATTATGTAACAGCTCTAGGCTATGGTCAGGATGCGGATGTCAACTTTGAAAAATTCTGGAATAACGGTACAGTCTTTCATATGGTTGGAAAAGATATTCTGCGTTTCCACTCTATCTATTGGCCAATCATGCTCATGATGCTGGATATGAAATTGCCAGATCGCTTGATTGCTCACGGTTGGTTTGTCATGAAGGACGGCAAGATGTCTAAGTCTAAGGGCAATGTCGTCTACCCAGAAATACTGGTAGAGCGTTATGGACTGGATCCGCTTCGCTATTATCTCATGCGTAGTCTTCCAGTTGGTTCTGACGGCACTTTTACGCCAGAAGACTACGTGGGTCGTATCAATTATGAGCTGGCAAATGACCTTGGAAATCTCCTCAACCGTACGGTTGCTATGATTAACAAGTATTTTGACGGTCAAGTGCCGATTTATAAAGAGAATGTGACAGAATTTGATGCGGACTTGGCAGCAGTGGTAGCAGAAAATATCGCAATCTACCACAAACAGATGGATGCCGTGGACTATCCACGAGCCTTGGAAGCAGTGTGGAATATCATTTCTCGTACTAACAAGTATATTGACGAAACAGCACCTTGGGTGTTGGCTAAAGATGAAGCCAAACGTGATGAATTAGCGGCAGTTATGGCACATTTGGTAGCTAGTCTACGTGTGGTAGCTCATCTTATTCAACCGTTCATGATGACGACATCAAATGCTATCATGGAGCAACTTGGTTTAGGTACAGATTTTGACCTTGAAAATCTAGATTTGGCAGAACTGCCAACAGGCTTGACTGTTGTTGCTAAAGGTACACCTATCTTCCCACGTCTAGATATGGAAGAAGAAATTGCTTATATCAAGGAGCAAATGGAAGCCAATAAGCCAGCCATTGAAAAGGAATGGGAGCCAGAAGAAGTAGAACTCAAACTCAACCGCAAGGAAATCAAGTTTGACGATTTTGACAAAGTAGAAATCCGTGTCGCAGAGGTTAAAGAAGTTTCTAAAGTTGAAGGTTCTGATAAGTTGCTTCAATTCCGCTTGGATGCGGGAGACGGCGAAGATCGTCAAATTCTGTCTGGGATTGCTAAATACTATCCAAACGAGCAAGAATTGGTTGGCAAGAAAGTCCAAATCGTAGCGAACCTCAAACCACGCAAGATGATGGGACGTATCAGCCAAGGCATGATCCTCTCAGCAGAATATGGTAATCAACTAACTCTGCTCACAGTAGATCAAAATGTACCAAATGGTAGCTTGATTGGGTGAGCCCACAGGAAGATTAGAATTAAAAAGGAGGCTGGGACAATAATGTCTCAGCCTCGCTTTTTAAGGGTTATAAGCTTGTCGCCTCGATCCACGGAGTGAATGGGAACTGTTCGTCCGAGGGTCGGACGAACTATTTGAGAGGTCGTTAAAAAAGGGAGTGAGACAGGACTCCCTTTTGTAGTATAAAACATGATGATGCACTATTCATCTTTATTTAAAAACGAAAACTTCTCCGCCAGACTAGTCCAGCTTTCTCGTACATCGGTCATAAAGGCCATTGGACTAGGTGTTTTAAAATCATCAATCCAGGCTTGGTAACGGATAGAGATGAGCAGGCGTGTTAGGCGGCTGAGCATTTCTTTTTCTTGCTCGGTAAGGGCTTGGGCATTTTGGACGATAGTCAGCAATTTCTTGATACTGTTGGGTTGGAAAAATTCATCAATGGACGTAATTTGAGCGTCTAAAATGAGGCCGAAAAAGACATCAAAGAAATCTTTAAGTTCATCATCGGGAATCGTCTCCACCCATTCTTTGAGAGTTTTGTCTGTCTGAATGCTGTCTGGGTTGAGCGTGTCAAGTAAGACAAAGTGCTCATTTTCGATTTGCCAAGAGAAGGTATCGTGCTGGGCAATACCACCAATAGCCACACTCTTTACAATGTGCGCTTGCTTAGGTGTTTCCAGCATCATCCCGACAATAGAGCCTTGCGGAATGTAACGTTTGATTTTTGGAGCCATTTCCTGATAGCCGTCTGTTTCAATCACTGTATGATTCAAGCCTGGAGCGTCAAAACTATAGATTTGAGAAATTCTTGCTTGTAAAGCAGGTTCTACTTTGCTGCCAGCGTAAGTCGCTAGATTGCCACCTTTGGAATGTCCTGTCAAGATAAAGGTCGCTTTTGGAAATGCCTGCATGACTTTTTGGACATAATGGACAGCTGTTCGTTGTGCAGGGACATGCTCCATATAAGTCATGTGAAAATCTTCTTTCCAACCGATAATGGAATCATCTGTTCCGCGAAAAGTGATAACATAGGTGTTTAAGCTGATTTTATAAGTCATAGCAGCAAATTGTTTTTGCACATCTAAATCAATATCATTCACATAACCCAAGAGTTTGATGTTCTTATAGCGTTTGACACTTGCTGCCTGCTGCAAGAGTGCCAAGCGATGTTTGGTATTCATCATGGAATTTTCTTGAGACATATCTTGTGGCACATCAGTTAAACGGCTGGCTTTTTGCAGGTCAAGACCGTCCGTTACGATTGTGTCATAGTTTAGATACGTGATCTCGGTCAAAAGCAGAATATCTAGCTCTGTAAAGGGCTGATCGTAGATACTGTCGTATTGTACATCTTCTAAATAGTTAAAAATATTTCCCATAAAGGTTCTCTTTTCTGAAAATCTATTGTTAGTATAGCATATTTTCGCAAGTCTTTGTTATAATAGAGAAAGAAAGCGGAAATGAGGGATAGGATGCACAAGATATTATTAGTAGAAGACGATGCTGTTATTCGCCAACAAGTCAAAAAAATGCTGGAGCAATGGGGATTTGAAGTGGTTGCAGTAGAGGATTTCATGCAAGTCTTGACGATTTTTGTCAAGGAAGAGCCGCATCTAGTGCTAATGGACATCGGCTTGCCTCTCTTTAATGGATACCACTGGTGCCAAGAAATTCGCAAGATTTCTAAAGTGCCCATTATGTTTTTGTCATCAAGAGACCAAGCAATGGATATCGTTATGGCAATCAATATGGGTGGTGATGACTTTGTCACAAAACCGTTTGATAACAATGTTCTCCTCGCTAAAGTGCAAGGACTGTTGCGGCGGTCTTACGAGTTTGGTACGGATCAAAGTCTGCTAGAGTATCATGGTGTGATTCTCAACCTAAAATCTATGGATATGATGTATGAGGGAAAAGTGATTACACTGACAAAAAATGAATTTCAGATTTTGCGCGTGTTGTTTGAGCATTCAGGCAGCATTGTCGCCCGCGATGATCTGATGAAAGAGCTCTGGAATAGTGATTTCTTTATTGATGACAATACCTTATCTGTGAATGTTGCGCGACTGCGTAAGAAATTAGAAGAAGCAGGGCTCAAGAATTTCATTGAAACAAAGAAAGGTATAGGCTACGGATTGACCAATGGATTATCAGAATAAGCATTTGTTTCTTAGCTATTATTTTCGCTCGCGCCATTTTTTATTTTTACTGTTATTTATTTTTTGTACACTATTATTTGCTTTTTGTTATCTTTTTGAAGATGAACGAGCAGTCTTACAGTATGTCTTATTGATTTTATTGCTGATTAGTCTGGCGGGTTTCCTGTTGGATATCGTAAAGCAGTACCAAAATTTTCGTCATCTTGTCTTTTATGGGGAAGGTCAGGCACAAACTCCTTTAGAAGCATTGCTCTTCTCCAAAATCGAAACTTTAGAAAAGGACAAAAAAGAACTGCAATTACAGCATCAAGAAAAGCAGAGTGATTTACTGGATTATTACACACTTTGGGTGCACCAGATCAAGACGCCGATTGCTGCTAGCAAGCTCTTAGTGGAGGATTTACAAGAGCAGACGCTCAAAAATCAATTGGAGCAGGAGTTGTTTAAGATCGACTCTTATACCAACTTAGTCCTACAATATCTGCGGTTGGAAAGTTTTCATGATGATTTAGTCGTGAAAAAAGAAAATATAGAAGACTTGGTCAAAGATGTTGTCAAAAAGTATGCCATTTTCTTTATTCAGCAAGGATTGAGTCTAAATTTGCATGATTTGAATCACACCATTATCACAGATAAAAAGTGGTTTCTTGTTATTTTAGAGCAAGTGCTTTCTAATAGTCTTAAATATACGAAGCAAGGAGGCATTGAGATTTTCTTTAAGGAAGATACCTTGTATATGAAGGATACTGGTTTGGGGATTCAAGATGCCGATCTTCTGCGCGTGTTTGAGCGAGGCTTTTCTGGCTACAACGGGCGCCTAACGCATCAGTCATCAGGATTGGGGCTCTATTTATCTAAGAAAATTGCGGATGAACTGGGGCATGAATTGCATTTGCAGTCGGTGGTCGGAGAAGGCACAACCGTTATGATTACTTTTAAAGAAAAGAAATTATTGTTTGAATAAATGCAATCTTACAAAATTGTAAGGTTCGCCTCTAAAAATGAAAGGTTATGTTATGGTAGCAGCCTTTCTTTTTTTGTATCATAAGATTAGAAAATGAATGATGTTTCATAGAGGAGGCAGTTATGAAAACAAAAGGATTGAACGCTTTTCAGCTCAAGCTCTTAATGGCTGTTTTAATGGTCTTTGATCATCTTGAAAAAATACCAGGTTTACTGTCAGGTGAATGGGCGAGCATTTTTCATGCTTTAACACGCTGTGTAGCAGTTTGGTTTGCATTTGCAGCGGTAGAAGGCTTCTTATACACTCGAAGTCGTCTGCTTTACAATATGCGTCTCTTTTTCTGGTCAGCTATCATGTTTGCTGGAAATACGATTCTCAATTTGCTGTTTCAGTCTAAAGGAGTTCAGATATATAATAATATTTTCTTAACTTTGGCTTGCGGTGTACTTGTCCTCAATATCTTTTTTGGCATAAACCAAACAAGCAATCCAGTTGATATTAAACGCCAGCCCATTCGCTTTATCTTAGGCATTGTTGTCTGCTTGTTGTCTGGTTTTGTGACAGAAGGTGGCATGGTCATTATTCCATTTATGTTGATCACCTATACTTGTAGAGAAAAGAGAAATCTCCGCAATCTTCTGTATGGTATTTTAGCGGTTGTCCTATTTTGTATGAGTATTCAGATTTACCCGACATGGAGCGACACACTGTTAATGATGTTTTATAATTCCGATTGGCTTTTTATCACAGTACTGCCTTTTATTTCACTCTATAATGGCGAGCGCGGTCCTGTGACCAAGTGGAGCAAGTATTTCTTTTATATCTTTTATCCAGCTCACTTATGGTTGATTACTTGCATTGCTTACCTCGTTCAAAAATGAGTAAATCATAGTCTTGCAGCGAGCAATTCGCTGCAAAGTAGTATCAAAAAAGGAGAACAAGATGAAATATGGTAAAATTTTATTGAAACAAGACAGTCAATTGCTTCAGCCAAACGTAAAAGATATTGGAAAAGCGCAATTTGGCTATGAAGTGAGTCAATCAGCGCAACAGTTATATTTTAGATTTTAAAAAAGGAGAAAATGATGACACTATTAGATGTACAACATGTGAAGAAAATTTACAAAACCCGCTTTCAAGGCAACCAAGTAGAAGCGCTGAAAGATATTCATTTTACGGTGGACAAAGGTGATTATGTCGCTATCATGGGTGAGTCGGGGTCTGGGAAATCCACTCTGCTGAACATTCTTGCCATGCTGGATAAACCAACAGAAGGACGTGTCTTTCTCAACGAAACCGATACAGCAACGATTAAAAACAGTCAAGCTTCGAGCTTCCGTCGGGAAAAATTAGGTTTCGTTT
>ERZ773022.2712-NODE-2712-length-10409-cov-68.952096_pt1 | contig 10409 bp, 7 predicted proteins | sample MGYA00580839_ERZ773022 | MGnify/ENA primary metagenome ERZ773022 (study PRJEB29015, sample SAMEA2738020) | human oral metagenome | biome: human oral; feature: human-associated habitat; material: dental | place: China | collected 2044 ... | reverse complement strand
CTAATTCTACCTCACGATCATTTCACCCACTGTCCGAAAAACACCAAGCACTCCATGCACCGGTGAGGGTGTCGACACAGATTCGACCATTGCTTTTCGCGAAGGCGATCAGCCCTTCAAGGGGTCCGTTCTGGCTGGTGATTCGACATGGCCGGTCAAGGACGCTGTACACGCCATGCAAATGTGTGGGTATCGTTCTCAGTCGTACGAGAATGTCCTGTGGGATATTGGCATCTGCGGCAATGGGCCAATCGAACCTGCCCACCTTGTCGCCGACAAGATGACCGGCGTCGCCCCACTACGGATCCTCCTGCTCGGTCCCCTCCGGCGGACTGATCCTCGGCCACGAGAGCACAGCCTCACGCTCGGCGAGATAAGCGTCCTCTCCAAGTTCCCTGGTGATGGCATCCGAGGGAATGCCGCGCAGATACGCCACTCGCCGACCAGCTTGCAGTGTGGACATGTATTCCCAGAGAGCATCTTTGGCCGACTCCGATGAATCGAATGATGCCTCGATGTGATCCAAGGACAGAGCAAGCTCGTCCATGATGGTGAGAACCTGTTTGATCTCGGACTCGTCAAAACGAATCATCTTCAGTTCACGGTGCATCATTTCCTCACGGTAGGGGTAGCGTTTCAGTCCCACGTCACCGACGACACAACTCTCACCGAGGCTTATTCACAGCCACAATGAACCAGACCATGGCTAGTGGTCGCATCTCTCGCTGAGCCTCTTGTGAGCAAGTCTCTCCGTACCCTGTCAAGGGATTCAGCAGCATGAACGGCGGGGCCGACAACCTGACCCGGTCCATCGCGAAGGAGGACCCGCGCCGCAGCTGGTGAAGCAGATCCGCGACAACAGCGACGCGTTCGAACCGGTGCTCGCCCGGCGGAGCCCCGCCGGGCGACCGTCACCCGAGCTCGTCGAGGGCCTTGTCCAGCCGGTCGAGCTTGCCGGTCATCTCGCCTGTGAAGCCGGTGCGGATATCGGCCTTGAGGACGAGCGAGACGCGCGGGCTCACTGCGGCGACGGCCTCGCAGGCGTCGTGGACGACCCGCATGCACTCGTCCCAGCTCCCCTCGATGTTCGTGAACATCGCATTGGTCTCGTTGGGCAGGCCGGACTCGCGAACCACCTTGACCGCGGCGGCCACCGCGTCGTGCACGTAGCCATGGGCGTCGTCGCTCGTGGTGGGGCTGACCGAGAAGGCGATGAGCATGGCACGAGCCTACGACCGCAGGGACATCCGCGCCAGGGGCACGGGGCGAGAGCCGCGGCCGAGTGATCTGACTCCAGAGACGCGCGCACCAGGGCGCGGGGCGGGAACGAGGCGAACCGCCCGGTCAGTACGGTGCCCGGTCCGCGCCAAGGGCCCGCCGGGCGGCGCCCCGCTCCCGGCCTGGCTCGACCCTGGACGAGCGGGCCCCGTCGTGAAACAGTGAGGATGACCGCGAGGAGGCCGTCGGGCCCCACAACCGCCTCCCGAGCGGCCCGGTCCGCATGCATCGGCCCAGCGCCGGTCCTCCCTTGGAGGCATCCCATGGCCACGTGGTTCTCGCATCCGTTCAACCGGACCGATCCGGCGCGCCGACGCACCGGCACGGCGGTCCTCGTCGGCATCATCGGAGGCTTCTTCTCCGCGATCGTCAAATTCGGCTGGGAGGTGCCCTTCCCGCCCCGCACGCCCGAGCGCAATGCCACGAATCCCCCGCAGACCATGCTCGAGCACTGGTTCGGCATGAGCTCCGCCCAGTCCCACACGACCGTGTCCTTCAACCTCAACGACACGCTGCCGATCTACTCGTTCATCGTCCACTTCGCCTTCGCGATCGTCCTCGCGATCTTCTACTGCGTCATGGCCGAGTACCTTCCGAGGATCAAGCTGTGGCAGGGCGCGGCCTTCGGCCTGCTCGTGTGGATCGGCGCGCACCTCGTCCTCATGCCGCTCACCGGGATCGTCCCCTCACCCTTCCCGTGGGTCGACGGCGGCCAGACCTGGTCGGAGCACTTCTCCGAGGCGCTCGGCCACGTCGTGTGGATGTGGTCGATCGAGATCGTCCGCCGCGACCTGCGCAACCGCATCACCCACGAGCCGGACGCCGAGGTGCCGCTGGCCGGCGCGACGCGCTGAACCGGCGCCCGACCGAGGGGCGAAGGGCCGCTGCGCCGGGGCTGCGCCGGGACCCCGCGGCTGATGCCGCTCCGGTCGTGAGCCCGAGGGGCCCGGCCCGCACCGCCGTCGAATCCGCCATCGACCGCCGAGACCGAGGTCGTGAGCGCGCGGGGGCCGGGCCCGCCCGGCCGCCGCTCCCCCGCCGCGGCGCTGTCGACCGGCAACCAGACCAACAATCGCGAGAGGAACGAGACCATCCCCCGCCCCCGGCGCTGTCGGCCGGCAAGCTGTCGGTCGGCGATCCAGGCCGGGCCCGCCCGGCCGTCGTTCCCCGAACGACCGCACCGGAGGGCTCTCGTCGGAGCGGCCCGGTCGGACCGGCCCCGGTCGGAAGGCGCGGCCGCAGGCGGCAGACCCGCTCCGCTCCCCTCATCCGCCGTGGCCTTCAGGTCCGCACAACCACCGGCCGCAGCGCCGTCTCGCGGTCGCAGGCTGCCACGAGGCCCGGGTCGTGGGTGATGACGAGCGCCCCTGCGCCCGCGACACCGGCCCAGACGTCATCCATGAGCGCCTCGGCCGTGTCGTGGTCGAGGTGCTCGGTGGGCTCGTCGAGGATGACGAGCCGGTCGCGGTCGCGGCCGACGAGCACGCGGGCCATCGCGACGCGGCGGGCCTCGCCGCCGGAGAGGGTGGCCCCCTCCTCCCCCACCTCGCGGTCGGGGCTCATGGCCGCCAGCCCGGCTGCGTCGAGCGCGGCGCGCACCTGCCCGTCCGTGGCGTCCCGGTCGCCGATGCGCACGTTCTCGGCGATCGTCGTGGCGAAGATGTGGGCGTCCTGGGCCAGGTAGCCGATGCCCGACGGGGCCGTGAGCGCGCCGCCGCGCGGGGGGATGAGACCCATGATCGTGGCCGCCAGGGTCGTCTTGCCGGTGCCGGACGGGCCGGTGAGCGCCACCCGCTCCCCGGGGGCCACGGTGAGGCCGATGCCGTCGACGATGACCGGGCCGCCCGGCCAGCCGATCGCCAGCTCGTCGAGCACGAGCTCGCGCACGCCGTTGTCGACGCCGATCTCGCGGTCGCCGCTGCCGACGGGCTCGGCGGACAGGAGGGCGAGGACGCGGCCGAGCGACGACCGGGCGCGGGTGAGGCTCTGGGCCCCCTTGATGAGGTCGTTGAAGCCCTCGTTGAGAGCGAGCGGCGTGAGGACGAGGACGGCGAGCTCGCGGGCGAGGAGCGTGCCGGCGGCGACCTCGTGCCCTCCGATGAGCAGCCCGCCGACCACCGCCGCCGCGCACATGAGCATCTGGCCCGCCGAGGCCAGGCCGCGGGTCCAGGCCGCGCGGGCCTCGGCCGCGGCCAGCTCGCCGTCGAGTTCGCGCAGCCCGGCCAGGGCGGTGCCGACGTCCCCGTAGGCGACGAGCTCGGGCGCGCAGCGGGCCAGCCGCCGCACCTCGTCGCCGAGGCGGCCGCGCAGGGGCGCCGCCGCCCGGTCGGCCCGCTCGGAGAGCCGCTGGCCGAGCCGGGGCAGGGCGAAGCCGGCGAGGACGCTCGTGACGAGCAGCAGCACGGCGTCCGCCGGTGAGAGCGCCCCCATGAGCGCGCTCGAGGCCGCTATGACGAGACCGGCGCCGGCGAAGGGCACGAGGACGCGCACGACGACGTCGAGGACGCCCTCCACGTCGGCGGTGACGCGCACGAGCAGGTCGCCGCGCCGGCTGCCGAGCAGCGTGGTGCGGGCCAGGCGGGCGAAGACGGTCTCGCGCAGGGCGCTCTCCATGCGCAGCGCCAGGTCGTGGCCGAGGAGGCGTTCGGCGTAGCGGAAGGCGCCCCGCCCGATGCCGAAGAAGCGGACGAGCACGGAGGCCGCGAGCAGGTGGAGCACGGGCGGGTGCTCTGCGGCGCGGGACAGCAGCCAGCCGGCCACGCCCATGAGGCCGACGGACGAGCCTGCCGCGCAGAAGGCCAGCAGGACGGAGCCGACGAACCGGAGGCGGCCGGCCGGGACGACCCCGAGCAGCGCGCGCACGAGCCGGCCCGGGGTGGTGACGCGCCGGGCCGGGGCGAGGACGGGCTGCGCCTCGGGCTCGGGGACCCGTCGGCGCAGGGCGTGCGGGTGCCCGGCGTCGGACAGGAGGAAGGCGTCCTCGGACCCGGCGGGCCCCTCGCCGCCGACTCCCACGACCCCCACGCGCCCGGACACCTCGTCGCAGGACCCGCCCGTTACCCTGTTGGTGGTGTCGGCGATGGGGTGCCGGCAGCCGGGGCCCGGCTCCCCGTCGCCGGGGCCGGTGTCCGACTCCGGGACGGGCCGCGGCGGGACGACCTCGACGACCCGGTCGGCCATCTCCAGCAGCGCCGGGCGGTGCGAGATGATGACGGCCGAGGCGCCGCTGGCGCGGACGGCCTCGAGGGCGCGGGCCTCGGTGGGCTGGTCGAGACCGGCCGTCGGCTCGTCGAGCACGAGGAGGCGCGCCCCGCCCAGCTCGATGCGCAGCAGGGCGCGGGCCAGGGCGACCCGGCGGCGCTCGCCGGAGCTGAGGCCCTCGCCCTCGTCGGCCACGACGCGGTCGAGGGCCAGCGCCTCCCCTCCGGCGCGGTCGAGGGCGTCGCGCAGCCGGGCGTCGTCGGCCTCCGGGAAGCCGATGCGGACGTTGTCGGCGATCGTCCCGCCCGGCATGGCCGGGTCCTGGGAGACGTAGGCGATGCGGGCCCGCCACTGGTCGGGGTCGACGCTCGCCAGGTCGACACCGCCGACGAGGACGCGGCCGCCGGTGGCGGCCCGGAAGCCCATGAGGACGCTGAGGGCGGTGGACTTGCCGCCGCCGGAGGGGCCGGCCAGGGCCAGCACCCGGCCCGGCTCGATCCGGCAGCTGAGCGGGGCGAGGGCGGGGCGGTCGGCGCCCGGGTAGGTGACCGACAGCTCGTCGAGGACCACCGGCACCCGCCCGGGGTCGGGGGCCGGGGCGGTGCCGCCGATCCGTCCGGCCTCGGCCCGCTCGATGACCTCGAACGCCTTGGCCGCGGCGGCGGTGCCGTCGGCGGAGTCGTGGAAGTGGACGCCGACCTGACGGATCGGCAGGTAGACCTCGGGGGTCAGGATGAGGACGAACAGGGAGGTGCGCAGGTCGAACCGGGCGTCGACGACGCGCATGCCCATCGAGACGGCCACGAGCGCGACCGACAGGGTGCTGATCAGCTCGAGCACGAAGGACGACAGGAAGGCCAGGCGCAGGGTCCGCATCGTCTCGGTGCGGTGGGCGCGCTCGGTGATGCGCAGGCCCTCGAGCTGGGCGCGGGCGCGGCCGAAGACCTGCAGGGTCGGCAGGCCCGCGACGAGATCGGCGAAGTGGTTCGACAGGCGGGCCTGCTGGGCGAAGCGCCGGTCGACCTGCCGCTGGGTGGCGATGCCGATGAGCGCCATGAAGACGGGGATGAGCGGGATCGTGGCGGCGATCATGAGCGCCGAGCGCAGATCCTGGGTGAGGATGGCGACGCCGGTGACCAGCGGCACGCTGACGGCCATCATGAGCTGCGGCAGGTACTTCGAGTAGTAGCCATCGAGGGCGTCCAGGCCCTGGGTGACGAGCGTGATGAGCGTGCCCGAGGGGGTCGAGGCGTCGTCGGGCAGCGCGAGACGGGCCCGCATGACGTCGGTGCGCAGCTGGGACTTCACCGCCGAGCAGGCGCGGTGGGCGAACAGCTGGGACAGCCAGTTCAGGCCGGCGCGGGCGGCGAGGACGGCCAGCAGCCCGGCGGCGACGGGCCCGATGCCGTCCATGGCTCCCGTGTCGACGACGCGGGCGACGCCGTCGGAGAGGAGGCGCGCCTGGGCCAGGACGAGGAGGGCCGTCGCCACGCCGACGAGGGCGACGGCGACGAGGAAGAACCGCGTCGCCTTGGCGCGCCTGACGAGGCGCGGATCGAGCGGACCCGGCATGGGCGGACCTCCCTGGTCATCGTGCGCCGTCGTCGGCCGGACGCCGGCACGGCATTTTTCACAGTACAACTTGTGAAAATTATGCCGCGATCGTCACCCCGGCCCCGCGCCGTCGACGGTTCCGGGGGCCGGCAGGCTCTCGCGAGGGTGGGACGTCACCCGCCCCCGCGCCGCCGTCGGTCCTCACGCCCAGATCGTGGTCGCGACCTCGTTCGGCTCGGTCTCGTGCTCGGGCAGCTCCCGGCCGCTGATCCGCCTGTGGAAGACCCAGTAGCTCCAGATCTGGTAGGCCAGCACGACCGGCACGACGCAGGCCGCGAAGATCGTCATGAGCCTCAGCGTGTGCGGCGAGCTGGACGCGGTGACCATGGTGAGGGGGTCCCCCATGTCCGCCGGGACGAAGCCGAGCGTCCCGTAGATCCTCGTGAAGATCATGACGAACAGGGCGACGATCGTCGCCCCGGTGAGGAGGAAGGCCCAGCCGTTGCGCTCGACGCGCTGGGCCAGGACCGCCACGGCCAGGGCGAGGACCGAGCCGAGGCCGGCGACCCACACGACGACGCCGGCCGCGGTGCCGAGGTAGGGGTTCCGTCCGGCGCCGTGGACGGTGCAGGCGATGACGACGAAGGCCGCCAGGACGGCCACGGTGACAGGGCCGAGGGTCCGCAGGAGCGCCATGGCCCGCTCGCGCACCTCGCCGTAGGTCTTGAGGGCGAGGAAGACGGCGCCGTGGGTGCAGAACAGCAGGACGAAGAGCGCGCCGCCGAGCAGACCGAACGGGTTGAACAGGCTCCAGAAGCCCCCGGTGAACAGGTTCGGGGAGCCGAAGGCCGTCGGGTCGGGGGCGACCGGCAGGCCACGGACGAAGTTCGCGAAGCCGATCCCGAGCACCAGCGAGACGACGAGGGAGCCGATGCTCGCGCAGGCGTCGAAGGCGTCGCGCCAACGGTCGTCGGGCATCTTGGCGCGGTACTCGAAGGAGACGCCGCGCGCGATGAGCCCGACGAGGACGAGGAACAGCGGCAGGTAGAGGGCGCTGAACAGCGTCGAGTACCAGCCCGGGAAGGCCGCGAACATGCCGCCGCCGGCGGTCAGCAGCCACACCTCGTTGCCGTCCCAGGTGGGGCCGATGGTGTTGATCATGACGCGGCGGCGCCCGGGATCCCGGCCCAGGACCGGGTAGAGCATGGCGACGCCGAAGTCGAAGCCCTCGAGGAAGAAGAAGCCCGTCCACAGGAGAGCGATCAGGCAGAACCAGACGACCTGCAGGGGGCTCGCGCCGAGCTCGATCTGCAGGGGGACCGCTCCGGTCAGCATGGTGGTCAGCATGTCAGTCACCTCAGTACGCGAAGGACATCGGACGGTCGGCTCCGTCCGCGACGGGGTCGACCAGCTCGGGCAGGCCCTCGCGGATCGTCCGGATGAACAGCATGAGCACGACGACCGCCACCGCCGCGTAGACGAGCGTGTAGAGGATCATCGTGAACAGCAGGTCGCCGGCGCCGTTGCCCGGCGAGACGCCCGCCGCTGTGGGCAGGACGCCGTAGACGAGCCACGGCTGACGGCCCATCTCGGTGAGGATCCAGCCGAAGGAGTTGGCGAACAGCGGCAGGAACGGCAGGCACACCATGACGGCGGTGAAGAATCGCCCGCCCCGGGGGACGCGCCCTGTGCGGGTGAGCCACAGCATGACGACGCCGACGAGGATGGCCAGGCAGCCGAGCCCGATCATGAGGCGGAAACTGCAGAAGTTCACCATGATGTTCGGCACGGGGTCGACGGGCATGCCCTTGAGCTCGGAGGCGAAGGCGTCCTGCAGCTGGTTGACCTCGCCGTCATCGGTCCGGTAGCCCTCGTCCAGGTACTGCTGGCGCAGGTCCTGGATGCCCTGGACGGTGGCGTTCGGGTCGTGTTGGGCGAGGACCGACAGGACGTAGGGCACCTCGATGCTCAGCGCCTTGTGGTAGGTGGTCTGCTCGCCGTCGCCCTCGGTCGTGATGATGGCGACGACGGAGAACGGCGCCCCGTCCTCGGTCTCGGTGAGGCCCTCCGAGGCGGCCAGCTTCATGGGCTGGTAGCGGGTCTCGAGCTGGGCCTGCAGATCGCCGGAGACGAGGGTGACGAGGCCGGCGAACAGCAGCACCCAGGCGCCCAGCCGTGCGGACCTGCGCCAGGTGGCGGTGTCGGGCTCGACGCCGGCCTCGGCCTGGGCCGCACGGCGCTTGGCCGCCAGCCACCAGCCGCTCACCCCGAGCAGGAGGGCGCCGGCCACCATGAGGGAGGCGCCGAGCTGGTGGGGCAGGGTCGCGAGGAAGAACGGGTTGGTGAGCACGTCGGTGAAGCTCGCCAGTTCGGCGCGTCCGGTGGCCTCGTTGTAGACCGCGCCGACAGGGTTCTGCATCCAGCAGTTGGCGGAGAGGATGAAGGCGGCCGAGGCGGTGGTGCCGATGGCGACCAGGTAGATGCAGGCAAGGTGCAGTCCCCTGGGCAGGCGGTTCCAGCCGAAGATCCACAGGCCGATGAAGGTCGACTCCATGAAGAAGGCGACGAGCGCCTCGAGCGCGAGGGGGGCGCCGAAGATGTCGCCGACGAACCGGGAGAACTCCGACCAGTTCATGCCGAACTGGAACTCCTGCACGATGCCGGTGACGACGCCGGCGGCGAAGTTGATGAGCATGAGTTTGGCGAAGAACTTCACCAGGCGCAGCCACTGGTCGTCCTTCGTGCGCAGCCATGCCGTCTGCATTCCCGCCATGAGCCAGGTGATGCCGATGGTGAGGGGGACGAAGAAGAAGTGGTAGACGGTGGTGATGCCGAACTGCCACCGCGAGAGAACCTCAGCATCCATGGACGCAGGCTAGGGCCCCGCGACACCCTGACGCAAAGCTCCGGAACAGGGCCGTTCGCGTCCGGCTGACGGATTCGCCCCGGATGATCTCGACAGCCGTTTAATCATGGTCCCAGCCATGCAAAAGAATGGGTGACACGCCTTGTGACGAGGATTCCACCGGGGCGGTTCACCGGCCGCGAACGACGGCGGCCCGCACCCCGGGAACCGGCCGCTCCGGGGCGGCAGGTACGGGACCGGGGCACCGCGGGCGACTGCCCGCACCCCCACTCGTCCACGCCTCCGCCCGGATGGTGCGTGCGCGGCGGCCGGACGACCGCCCGCACCCCGTGCCCGCGACCGACTGCGGGGCCGGGACGCCATGAGCCCGGGGCGGCTCAGGGCCGCGGGAGCAGCGGGGCGTCGTCGGGACCGACCAGGCCGACGGGCCAGGGGTAGTCCTCCGCCGGCCCGAGGTCCCGCTCCCACGGCGCCGGGCCGTCGAGCCCGTCGGTGATGCCCATGTAGACGCGGAACAGCTCGGCCGTGGCCCTGGCGTCCCCCAGGGCCGAGTGCGCGTGGTGCAGGCCGACGCCGGTGGCCCGGCAGCAGTCGGCGAGCTTGAACGTGGCCGGGCGGGGGCGCAGCAGGGCGCGCCCCAGGCGCATCGTGCAGGCCCGGGGCATCATCGGCCCCGGGAGCGGGACGCCGGCGCGACGCAGCTCGGCATCGAGGAAGGGCACGTCGAAGGAGGCGTTGTGGGCGACGACGAGACGCCCGCGCAGCTGCTCGACGAGGCGCCCGGCGATCTGCTCCATGGTCGGCGCGCCGGCGACGTCCTGCTCGGTGATGCGGTGCACGGCGGTGGCGCCGACGCTGCGCCCCGGCTGGACGAGCGTGCCCCACTCCCCCTGGCCCCGGCCGCGTCCGTCGAGCAGCACGACGCCGATCTCGACGATCCGGTCCCCCCGGCGTGGTGAGAAACCGGTGGTCTCAAGGTCGAGCACTGCGTATCCGGGCATGGAACGATCCTTCCACCGAACCGGAAGCCCCCGTCGCCCCTCGTCATCGCGATTTCGACGCACCGGGGCGATGGCATCGGCCGCCGCCGGGGCCCTTCGCGGCGCGCAACCGGAGGATGCGAGGAACGGACGGCTCCCCCTGAACCGGCCCGTTCTCATAAAATGAGCACGCCACAGGAGAGGATCGATCGTCATGAGTACACCCCAGCAACCAGGATCCGGCGGACCCGGGCAGAACGGGCCCTGGATGGACCAGCCGCCCCAGCCCGCCAACGGATGGCAGCCCGGCGGCGCCCCGCCCCAGGGCCCCGGCGGCCAGAATCCCCAGGGCTGGCAGCAGCCTCAGCCAGGCGGTCAGCCGCCCCAGCACGACGGCCAGCAGCCCCAGTCGCCCTACGGGCAGTCCGCGGCCTTCGCCGCGCAGGGTCCGCAGGGCCCCGCGCAGCCCGGCCCGGGCCAGCCGAACGCCTTCCCCGGCCAGCCCGCCGGCCCCCAGGGTCAGCCCGGCC
>ERZ773022.2709-NODE-2709-length-10423-cov-5.698495_pt1 | contig 10423 bp, 6 predicted proteins | sample MGYA00580839_ERZ773022 | MGnify/ENA primary metagenome ERZ773022 (study PRJEB29015, sample SAMEA2738020) | human oral metagenome | biome: human oral; feature: human-associated habitat; material: dental | place: China | collected 2044 ... | reverse complement strand
CGGAAATTAAGAATCATAATCTTGCGAATCGTACGGTTGGTTTAATTGAAAATGGATCTTGGGTTCCAACTGCGAAACTTCTTATGGAAAAACAAATTTCTACTTGGAAGAATACAGTGATTCTTGAGCCAAAGGTTACTGTGAAGTCTTCAGTGAAGGAAGATAGTTTAGCTGAACTTGAAAAATTAGCAGATGCGATTGTCGAATCATTAGAAAAATAAATTAAGAGCGTTCCAATATAAGCGCTCTTTTTATTAACAACTATATAGACATTATTCGAAAATTAATGATAGATTATAGTAAAGTATCTATGTGTGAGGTAATCATGAAAGACAATCTTGATTTAAAAACGATAATTAATTTTGTATTAGAAGCCAAAACAAAAAAGTCTATTAAAGATTATATTTGGGAAAATATGCACAATTATACTGGGGATATAGTAACAGATTTAATTTTAACAGGTGATATTGAAATTTTGAAAAAAATACCAGGTGAATGTTTTGATTTTCGTAAATGTATGAAAGTGGCAGTAACATTTGGAGATAAAGGAATAGCGTATTTACCAAATACTAAAAATAAGAGAAAAGAAATATCTCAAGCGTTATTAGGGAAAACTCTTGAGGTAAGGCCTGATCCAAGTTCTATATATTATAATTATCTTGATAGAAAATATTATTTAACAAAATATATTTTTGTGGATGAAAAAAAAGCTCTAGATATATCATACGAAATTTTATCTTTTAGAAACATTAAAGATTTATATAGAGCAAATAATAATAATCTTATCGGTGTTAATCTAATTGATGTTCCAATCTCTAAAAAGGCAAAAAAAGAATTGGATTTTACAGGTGCATATGTATTACGCAAAGATATTAATTTATATCCAAATGCAATTGCGGTTGATGAAATTATTTGTGAGAAAAAGTTCTATCAAAAATTTAACGAAAATAATACTTTTAATAATCCTTGTTTTAGTGTTCGATATTCACTAGTATCTGAAGATGGTAAATTTAAAGAGCATAGTAGAACTGAATGGTTCAATACATTTGCAGAGTTTTCCAAATATTTAAATAACGATTTATCTAACTCAGATTTACGAGGCTACAATCTAAATGGTGTTAATTTAGAAGAATTTAATCTTGATAATGCCCTATACGATAATCCTAATTATTATACAAGTACAGATTTGCTAAATAATTTATCTTCAACAAGCTTGGAATTATGTAATCCACAGTCTAAACTTCCTGCTGTATATAATTTTGATTATTTTTCAGATTATTTTGCTTTTTACATATCCGATTTACATTTAGATCATAAGATTAACAATCTTTCTCTAAGTTATGATTATGAAATACCGATGTATATAGAAAAGAAAGTTAATGAATTATACACATCAATACATGGAGATACATTTGAAAATGAAGATGAAGACGAAGACGATAGCGATTCTTATGTCCATTCTAATTATTCGCCACTTTTTATTCTGGGAGATATTTCTGCTTCGTTTGAAATCAACAAGTGTTTTTTGGAACTATTATCAGATAAATTCGAAGATATTATATTAGTTTTAGGCAATCATGAATTATGGTGTTCAAACTATCGTAATCAATTGAACAAATATAAAAAATTATGTAGAAAATTAAATATTGAGTTATTGGATAATAGTATGTTGGTGGTTAAAGATGGTGAATACGATGCATCACGCTTAATAAAATATTCGGAAGCAAAATTACTTAAAATGAGTAATACAGAGATTCAAAAAGCTATAAGAAATAGTCGTCTAGTAATCTTTGGTGGAATTGGTTTTGCTGGGCTAAATAAAGAATTTAATGCGACTAATGGTATTTATCGCGACTCTTTAACAAGAAAAGAAGAAATTCTTGAATCAAAGAGAATAGATAAACTATATAAGAAATTAAATAAAGCTATCTCTTCACATCAAGTTGTAATAGCTACTCATATGCCAAAGTCTGATTGGTCAAAAGAAAAAAATAATAAGAATTGGATATATCTGCATGGTCACACGCACCGAAATTATTATAAAAATGATTTGGATAATCATATATTCGCGGATAATCAAATTGGATATAAAGAAAAGAGTTTTAATTTAAATCACTTTAATTTCTGTGGTAGATACGATACATTTGAAAACTATAAAGATGGAATTTATAAAATTTCACCAATAGCTTATTGGAATTTTAATCGAGGAAAAAATATTAATGCTGATTATAATTCTGGTTTACCAGTCATTATGATTAAGAAGAATGGATTCTATCTATTTATGAATAAATACAATAACAAGTATCGTATTCTTCGTGGTGGAACAGCGATACGAGCTGATTATGAACCGGAATATTACTATACTAATATGGATAAGCAGATAGATATTGTTCTAAAACCATATAACAAATATTCTGAACTTCAAAGGAAAGTCTCTAAGTATATTCAGTCTATCGGGGGTAGTGGAAATATTCATGGAGCGATTGTGGATATAGATTTTTATAATCATATTTATGTTTATCCAAATGGTAAGTTAATTCCGTATTCAGCTGAAGATATTATTAATAAAGAAGTTTATTCCAATCTATCAACTCTACTTGAAGAACAATGCCCAAAATTATTTTTGAATTATCAAACATCACTAGTGCCAAAATTGTTTCAGAATAGTATAAGTCTCAAAAAGACATATTTAGATACTGATATTTATAGTGTTTCCAATAAAATAAGAAGTATGCAATATTTAAAGGAATGTAATGTTATTAGAGAATGGACTATTCAGCCTAGATTAATTAAAAGCAAAAAGAAATAATTATATATTTAAAACCAACATCAGATTCTCAGTAGAATTTGATGTTGGTTTAATTTATATGTTTCATTGCATGATATTCTTTTGCAGTAGTTCAATGACTTCTTGTTTTGGTTTAGATGAGCGTGCAGTGACAATCTTTGGAGAACCACCACCGCTAGCTTCTAATGATTCTTGGATAGTTGCGTAGATATCTCTTGCTTTTCCTTCTGGTGAAATGATGGAGAAGTCATTGATATCATCAGAAGAAGTAATCAGAATTTTTGTGGAAGATACTTGATTTAGTAGAGCTTGTGATACAGTACGTAATTGACTCACATCCACAACATCCACTAAAACATTAGCTTTCATTTGCAGAATGTCTTTGACTTTATATGCTGTTAGTTCTTTTTGAAGTTCTTCAATCTGTTTCTTATATATCTTATTTGTATTCCGTAAGGTTTGGATATTTTCTAAAATATCATCTTCTTTTGCGTTAAGTGTTTTACGTAATTCTTGAATTAAGTTGTAGTACTTCTTTAATTTGATATTTGTAGCCCAACTGACGGTTGTATAGATACGTGTACCACGTGATGTTTTTTCACTGCCTAGGATAATAAAACTGCCAATTTGATTCACATTATTCACGTGGGGTGTACCACATGGTTGAGAGTCGATATCACCAAATGTTACAACGCGTACTTCATCATGATTTGCGTATTTAGGGTTTGGATAGTCACTACCTTTGTAGTATGTAAATTCTGTTGGAATATCTTGCAGTAGTGTATCATTCATGAAGTCTTGTACTTCTTGTAGGTGTTTTTCATCTAAGTCTTTACTGTTGACCTCATACCATTGATTTTCTGGTGATGTAACACCAATCGCAACAATATATAAGCCCATCTTGCCATAATAGCCGTCTAGTAGATGATATGCACTCTGTACGGTCGTATTGATGATACGTGTCTCTTTATCAACTTCCATGTGGATAGGGTTTTGTAAAGTACCGTCAACTTTGTGGTAGAGGACATCATCCTCCCATTTTAGGTCGATAACCTCTAGACCGTTGATGGTTCCTTTATCTCCAGGCATACCACCTTTTTCACCATAGAATACTGTTTCTGCGAAAGTGTAGTAGCCATCTTTTTCAGTTGTGATTGTGGTATCACAACTGAGGTTTAATAGATTATCATAGTGATTCATAAGGCACCTCCATTTTTTATCATTATACTTGAAAAAGAGAATTCCTGCAGATTAGGTTTTCTATGCTTATTTCAAACTGGTATAATACATACATGAGTCAAACAAAACGAACAGTGATTGGTATCTTAGCACATGTAGATGCGGGTAAGACTACATTAATAGAGAGTATTCTTTATCAAACAGGTGCGATAGGTTCATTAGGAAGAGTGGATCATCGTGATTCTTTTTTTGATTTTGATGAACAAGAAAGAAATCGTGGAATCACTATCTATTCTAAAGAGGCACATTTTATTTATAAGGACATTGAAGTATATATTATCGATACACCAGGGCATGCGGATTTTTCATCTGAGATGGAGAGAACCTTGTCCATTTTAGATATGGCAATTGTATTGATTAATGGACAAGATGGTGTACAGGCACATAGTGAAACGATATGGAAATGTTTGGAGTATTATCATGTACCAACAATGGTGTTTGTTAATAAGATGGATATTAGTTATTTTGCCAAAGAAAAGTTGCTTGAGGATATTCATACAAAATTATCTAGCAATTGTATTGATTGGTTATATGAAAACAAAGTGGAAGAGATTTGCTTTTCTAGCGATGTACTCTTAGAACAATTTGAACGTAAGGGTTCTTTAACTGCAGAAGAAATTGTAGAGGGATTCTATCATCGTAGCTTCTTTCCAGTATTCTTTGGCTCTGCATTAAAGGGAAAGGGCATTGATTTGTTGTTGGAAGGGATTGCACAATTTTCAGTTGATAAAAGTTACCCTACGGAATTTGGTGCTAGGGTTTATAAGATTACCGTGACAGAGAATCATGTACGTTTAACGCATGTAAAGATTACTGGTGGCGTTTTACATGCTAAACAAAAACTGGATGAGGATGAAAAGGTGGATCAGATTCGTTTATATCATGGTTCTAAGTTTAGTATGCTGGAAGCAGCGTATCCGGGTATGGTTGTGGCACTAAAAGGTCTAGAACACTTTGAAGCAGGAGATGGTTTAGGATTTGAAGAGAAACAGATACAACCTATCTTAAGTGCGTATATGGATTATCGTTTGGTATATCCTAAGGGTACGGATTTACTAGCGTTAACAACAACCTGTCGTGAAATCAGCGAAGAAGATCCAGCACTCGAAATGGATATCCAAAGTGAGACTGGACAGATTGATGTACATATCATGGGTGAGATGCAGATGGAAGTCTTGCAGAAGAGAATCTTTGACCGTTGCGGGATTTCAGTAGGCTTTAGTACAGGTAGAATTCTTTATCGTGAAACGATTGGGGAAACTGTCAAGGGTGCAGGTCACTTTGAACCATTGCGCCATTATGCGGAAGTACAGGTAAGATTAGACCCTCTTGAAAGAGGGAAAGGAGTTGTAATTGCGAGTGAAACAGGTTCTGATCAATTATCATTTAATTGGCAAAATGCAATACTTAGTGCCTTGCGTACAAAGAAGCATCGTGGTGTATTAACTGGTAGTGAACTGACGGATGTAAAGATTACTTTAATTGCAGGAAAGGGTCATTTAAAGCATACCGAAGGTGGAGACTTTAGACAGGCTGCTTCACGTGCAGTTAGACAAGCACTGATGAAGACATCTTCGATACTATTAGAACCGTATGTATGCTTTGAATTAACTGTACCTAGTGAATCTTTATCAAAAGCACTATTTGATTTAGAAAGTAAGAAGGCACAGTTTGAGATACAAGATAGTGGAGATGGCCGTAGTGTCATTATCGGTAGAGGCTGCATTCGATTACTTGCACACTATCAAAATGAAGTAAATGCCTATAGTAAAGGTCAGGGAAGATTTGCTTTTCAACCAGATGGTTATGATGTATGCCAAGATAGAGATGAGATTGTGACACAAATTGGTTATGATCCAGAAATGGATGTGCGTAATCCTTCATCATCTGTATTCTGTGCAAATGGTAGTGGCTTTACAGTGACTTGGGATAAGGCTGATGAGTACATGGATATCGCTCAAGAAAAGGTTGAATCGATATCAACACAACATCGTACGTATCGAATTGAAGAGGATGAATTAAAGCGTATTTTTGATAGATCTACTTCTAATAATCGTAATTTCAATAAACAACATAATCCTATCAAAAAGAAACCGAAAGAAGAAAACCCCAAAGTGATTAAGCACTTACCAGCTTGTCTAATCGTAGATGGATACAATATGATATTCAGTTGGGATATTTTCCAAGAAGACAAAGAGGAAGAACTGGCAACTTCACGTGAGAAGCTATTGGATATTTTATTCAACTATCAAGCTTTCACAGGAGAAAAGATGATAGTTGTATTTGATGGCTATAAAGTCAAAGATAATCTTGGTACAATATACTCACGTAAGGATATGGAAGTAGTATACACATCTAGTAATTTGACAGCAGATGCGTATATTGAACGCTTTGTGGCAGATCATCGGAAAGATTATGATTTGACAGTCGCAAGCTCTGATGGTTTGATTCAGAATGCAATCTTTGCCCAAGGTGCAAAACGTATGTCCGCAAGAGAATTATTTGGACGTATCACATTTATCAATCAAGAAATAGAAGAGCAATTAACACATTCATAGGAGAGGGTATGGCAAAACTATATTTTTATTACGGAGCGATGGGAAGCTCAAAGACAGCGAATGCTTTAATGGCTGATTATAACTATCGTGAACGTGGTCAGAAGACCATTCTTGCGAAAACAAATATCGATACACGTGATGGAAAGAATGTCATTTGGTCTCGTATTGGTTTAGAAAGAGAATGTGTTCTATTGTCTGATGTTTGCGCTATGAGCGAAGCAGAGCTTCGTACATATGATGCGATTATCGTAGATGAAATTCAATTTGCAAAGCGTGAACAAATCGACTTCTTAGCACACATCGTAGATTATTTGAAAGTTCCAGTATTATGCTATGGTTTGCGTTCGGATTTCCAGTTAAATTTATTTGAAGGTAGTGAGCGTTTACTTGCGATTGCGGATGAACTACACGAAGTGAAGACCGTATGCTGGTGTGGTAAAAAAGCAACCTGTAATGCACGCTATAATGAACATGGTATTGTGCGTGTTGGCACACAGGTATTACTGGGTGCAAATGATGAGTATATTGCTTTGTGTCGTAAGCATTTCTTAGAAGGAAAACTTCATGGAGAAGATCCGGTAGGCTTGAAATAATCCATTGTTTCTTTAAATTACGTTACAAATTTTAATATTTTGTGATGAATGAGATATTTGTTCATCACTTTTTCTATATTTTCTGATATACTTTTCTACATTGCGAAAGGAGAACTGAAGATGTTTAAACAAAGACAAACTGACATGTTGAATGGTGTTATTTGGAAAGAAATTTTACTGTTTTTTGTCCCGATTATGTTCGGTTCTATCTTTCAACAACTTTACAATACTGCCGATGCGATGGTCGTTGGTAATTATGTTGGCAAGGAAGCACTTGCGGCAGTAGGTGGATCGACTGGTGTTGTAATCGGATTACTTGTGAATTTAATTGTAGGTTTATCGAGTGGTGCGACAGTAGTCATTGCACAAGCGTATGGTAGTAATGATTATTCTTCTGTAAAGAAAGCGGTTCATACTGCGATGAGTTCTAGTGTATTTATTGGGGCTATCTTTACGGTTATTGGCATTATCTTTACGCCATGGGCGATGAACATGCTGAATGTTCCCGCAGATATTATGGATTACTCGGTGCTATATATGCGTATCTATATGCTCGGTATGATACCTACGATGATTTATAATACTGGTGCTGGCATTTTACGTGCGGTTGGTGATTCAAAACGACCACTATACTTCTTGGTAGCTGCTTGTATAACAAACATCGTATTAGATGTATTGTTTGTTGTGTTTTTCCATTGGAATGTAGCAGGTGTTGCGATTGCGACAGTCGTATCACAGGTTGTAAGTGGTGTAATGACGCTGTATATCTTATCAGCGGAAGATAGTGCGTATTACTTTGATATTCGTAATCTAAACTGTGATATGCATATTTTAAAGCAAATCTTGGTAATTGGTTTACCGAATGGAATCCAAGGCGCATTATATAGTTTCGCTAATCTATTTATTCAGGCAACAGTAAATGGCTATGGAACCAATACAGTGGCTGCGTATACTGCTTTCGGTAAGATTGATGCACTATTCTGGAATTACTCTGGCGCACTTGGTACAGCAACGTTAACGTTTATTGGACAGAACTTTGGTGCGGGTAAAATTAAACGTATGAAGCAGGGTGTATGGAATGCGATTGGTATCTATACGGTGGGTTCGTTACTGATTACCACATTGTTATATTTCCACGGGGATTATATCTGCAGTTTGTTTACACAGGATGCGGAGGTTATTGATATTTGTGTACAGATGATACGTCAGCTATGTGTATTCTGGCCAGTATTTGTGTTCTTAGAGATTTACGTAGCAGCCACACGTGCATGTGGTGATGTTATTTATCCAATGATTATTACGATGATGGGCATCGGTGTGTTGCGTATTCTATATATCTTATTTGTGCCATCGTCTACGGTCTTTGAATCCTTGCGCATCTTTCCAATTACATGGGTTATTACAAGTTCTATCTTTGTGATTTATTACTTTCAAGGTAGTTGGCTTAAACGCAGTATTCAAAGAAGAAATATTACAGTCATTGATTAGGAACTTTGTGCAAAGTTCCTTTTTTCATGATAGAAAAAAGTAGCCATATAGACTACTTGCGTTTTGTTCGTGAAGTGATGATACGTTTGATATCTTCCAAAGTATCATGATAGGAATGAGAATCAAGACTAGGGAAAGCATCAATCAAACGTTTTGTTAGGTTAAATTTATCTGAAGTGAGGGTTTCTTTCAGGCTATTGATCTTTTGTTGTAATTCTGCGACTTGATTATCCTTAAACTGTACTGCAGTATCTTTTACATTAACGATATTCTCTTTCAGTTCTGAACCTGCAATTCTAGCTTGTACACCTGCTTCGCTGACTTTTTGGGCAGTTTCCATAGCACCGCCACCAATACGCTCTGTCAGTTCATCACTGACAATACGTAGTGATTTTTGTAGTTTATCAATCTGTGCAAGTTTTTCATTTAATCCAATCATGACGGATACGGAGATTATCATATCCATTGTAAGACCAAAATAGGTAATACCTAAGATCCACCAACCAATTTGCTTTGGAATCCAATTGACAAAGTCGATAATCATAGGATGAATAAAGCCAATCGCCACAACGCAACCAATACCCCATGCAAGAGAGAAAATCAAACAAACATAGCCATTGATGTTAAATGGCATATCGCGATAATCCCACCAACGTGCATGGAAGATTTGGTCTAAAATCCATCCGCCAAAGTATTCAATTAGTGTACAGACAATACTACCGACATTAAAGATAATGAGGAAGTGAATGTGTTGTATCTCAGTATGCGTTACGGTGGTCAGTAAATAGATCATCGCAATCATACCGACACCGTAGATTGGGCAAAATGGCCCATTTAAGAATCCGCGGTTGATGACTTTTCCGACGATTGCGCCATGGAAGGCGACCTCTAATATCCAACCTAGAAAGGCATATATTGCGAAGTAATATAAAAGTTGATAAATTGTCATAAAAACTCCATTCCTCAAAAATCATAGCATTTTGGCAAATGAAAACAAGAGTCGAAACTCTTGTTTTGTCTGGTTTGTTATTTCTTGTGGTATAGCTTTTTATGTTGATGAACTGGATCGAATGTGACATTGATGCCTAGTTTACGTAATACATTCTTATCTTCTTCAGGTAAGATAACAGTGGAGTGTGCTTCACTTCCTTTTAGGTTACCAAGTTGTTTCATCGCAAGATCAGCATCCTTGTTTGTCATTGCGGTAATCGCAAGAGCAATCAATAATTCATCTGAATGCAAGCGTGGATTGTGGTTACCTAAGTGATTGATCTTGAGGTTTTGAATTGGTTTAACGTATTCAGGTTCGATCAAGTGTGTAGGTTTTGAAATGCCACTTAGTTTCTTGATAGCGTTGATAATCACTGCTGCAGATGGACCAAATAGAGATGATGTCTTACCAGTTACGATTTCACCGTTTGGTAATTCTAAGGCAAGTGCAGGAGCACCTGTCTTTTCAGCTTTTTCTCTTGCGATGATAGCCACTTTACGGTCAGATGGTGAAATGGCACAATCATTCATCAATAATTCAATCTTTTTAACTGCGGAGGCAGGAATCTTTTCTTCCTTGAAATCAACGAGAGCCTGATAGTATCGACGGATGATTTCTTCTTTCGCTGCTTCGTTAGCCGCGTCCATATCAGTGATACAGAAACCAACCATATTTACGCCCATGTCTGTAGGGGAGGCGTATGGAGATTTCGTAAGAATACGTTCAATCGTACGATTTAATACTGGGAATACTTCAATATCACGGT
>ERZ773022.2702-NODE-2702-length-10447-cov-2.982294_pt1 | contig 10447 bp, 7 predicted proteins | sample MGYA00580839_ERZ773022 | MGnify/ENA primary metagenome ERZ773022 (study PRJEB29015, sample SAMEA2738020) | human oral metagenome | biome: human oral; feature: human-associated habitat; material: dental | place: China | collected 2044 ... | reverse complement strand
TCTATAAGAATCCTGGCCTGAGGCCGCAAACGTAGCTGCTCCGTTCACAGTATCTGTCACGCACGTTTCCGTTGCCTGTAGCGGGATGTGAAGCGCCTGGCAAAGATTGAAAAGAAGATTGAGAATAAGCTGAAGAAGTAGGCCAAACGCTGCAACAAAAAGTACCCCGGCGAGATGATACACATGGACTACAAGCGTCTTCCCTTGTTGAAAGGACAAAGCAAAACCGGGCCTCGCGAGCATATGTTTGTGACCATCGATGACTTCAGCCCGGAGCTTTTCGCTACTGTTATGCCTGATAAGACGGCGGGCTCCGCCGCGCGTTTCCTAGAACAGGTGTTGGGGGAATGCGCGAGACAGCCTATACGGATAGCAGCAAAGAATTTCAAGGGAATCCAGAGCATCACGCTTTTACGGAGCTGTGCCAGAGGGACAGCATCGAGCAGAAAATCACCGGCTCGTTTCGTTAATGGCCACAACTGGGTCAAGCCTCCCAAAGTTCTGGGAAATTTGACGCCCGGAAAATAACTCTGTTTATGCTTCTTCTCTCAGGATTTTGTAAACCACCCTTGACTTCTTTACATCATCACTTCTTAGTTTCATCATCAGGGGAGGCGAGCCACGTTGTTAAACGCGATTTTGTATTACACGGCAACGTCCCACCGAGTCAGGATATTTTCGTCCACCCGACAAAAAACGGGGCCGCCGTCGGCGGTCCCGTCCCTCTCGCTTCCCCTCATTTCCCTTTCGGCATTACCGCTCCGGCACGCGCGCCAACATGTCCCGAGTCATGGCGTCGAGGTCGTAACGGGGGGCGAACCCCCACTCCTCGCGTGCCGCGGAGCAGTCCAGGGAGTTGGGCCAGGAATCCGCGATGGCCTGACGCACGGGGTCCACGTCGTAGTCCAGCCTGAAGTCCGGCAGCACCTTGCGGATGGACGCCGCGATCCCCTCGGGGTCGAAGCTCATGGCGGAGATATTGAAGGCACAGCGGTGCCGAAGCCGAGCGGGATCGGCCTCCATGAGGCGCACCACCGCGTCGAGCGCGTCCGGCATGTACATCATGTCCATGAAGCTGCCGGCACCGATATAACTGGTATATCGCCCCTTGGCCCGTGCCTCGTAGTAGATGTGGACGGCGTAGTCCGTCGTGCCGCCGCCCGGCAGGGCCTCGTAGGAGATCAGCCCGGGGAAGCGAACCCCGCGGACGTCCAGCCCATACTTCAGGTGATAGTACTCTCCCAGCAGCTCCCCCGCCACCTTGCTGACCCCATAGATGGTCGTGGGACGCTGAATCGTGTCCTGCGGGGTATGGTCCACCGGCGTGCCGGGGCCGAACGCGGCGATAGAGCTGGGGAAGAATACCGCACAGCCCCGCTCGCAGGCGGCCTCCAACATGTTGTAGGTCCCCCCCATGTTCGTCTCCCAGAGCTGCTGGGGCCTTTCCTCCCCACGCGCGGAGAGGACGCCCGCCAGGTGCATGACCGTATCGGGCTTGAAGGAATCCAGGAGCGCCGCAACGGCCTTTCCGTCCCTCACGTCCAACAAAGCGAAGGGGCCCGAATGCCCCTCCTGCGCCCTGAAGTCCGACGCCATGACGTTGGCGTCCCCGTACAGGCCACGCAGATGCGCCACCAGCTCTGTACCCACCTGGCCGCCGCAGCCCGTCACAAGAATTTTTTTCATGGTTCCGCCCCCTCACATCGCCCCGAAGGGGCGTTCTTCCAACCTGCCCGGCCTAACCGACAATTCCCAGCTCGCGCCCGACGGCGACAAACTGCGCCACCCCCTCGTCCAGGTCCTCCCGGCTGTGTGCGGCACTGACCATCACGCGGATACGCGCGGTGCCCCTGGGAACCGTCGGGAAAACGATGGCCGTGGCGAAGACCCCGCGCTCGAAGAGGGCGGCGCTGAGGTCCTTGGCCGTCTGGGCCTCCCCCACGATCACCGGGGTGATGGGCGTCTCGCTCTTGCCGACGTCGAAGCCATACCGCTTCATCTCCGCCTTGAGGTATCGGCCGTTCTCCCAGAGGCGCGTCACCCGCTCGTCGCTCTCCTCCATGATCTCGACCGCCGCCAGGTTCGCCGCGACGTCGGGGACGGTCATGGCGCTGCTGAAGAGGTTGGGACGAGCCTTCTGGCGCAGGAAATCGATCAGCGTCGCACTTCCGGCCACGATGCCCCCCACGACGCCGAACGCCTTGGACATCGTCCCGATCTCGATGTCCACCCGGCCGTGCAGGCCAAAGTGATCGACGATGCCGCGCCCGCCGCGCCCCAGGACCCCCTCCCCATGCGCGTCGTCCACCGCGACCATCGCGCCGAACTCCTCGGCGGCCTCCACGATCTCCGGCAGCCTGGCGACATCGCCGTCCATCGAGAACACGCCGTCCGTGACGATCAGTCTGCGTCCCGGCTCGGAGGCATGCTCCCTGAGCTTCGACCGCAGGTCCTCGATGTCGGAGTGTCCATAGCGCAGGGTTCGCGCCTTGGAGAGCCGGCAGGCATCGATAATCGAGGCGTGGTTCAGCGCGTCGCTGAAGATCAGGTCCCCCTCGCCCGTCACGGTCGGCATCACGGCAAGGTTGCCGCAGAAGCCGGACTGCACGGTGATGGCGGCCTCGGTGCCCTTGAAGCGTGCCAGCTTCCTTTCGAGCTCCAGATGGATATCCATCGTCCCCGCGATGGTGCGGACGGCTCCCGGTCCAACCCCGTAGCGGTCGATGAGCTCCCTGGCCCGCGCACAGACGCGCGGATCGTTGGCCAGCCCGAGATAGTTGTTGGAGCAGAGGTTCAGGTACCTCTTGCCGCCGATCTCGATCCGGGCACCCTGGGGGCCCGTCAGCGTGCGGATATTCCCGTAGAGCCCCTCCCGCTTCATGCGGTCGAGCTCGTCCCTCATGAACGCCGTCGAAACAGCCATTGACCATCCCTCCACATCCGGCCGCACGTAGCGGCCTCATCCTCCAAGGCCCGCGAACGACCCCGAAGCACTCCGTCGGTCCATCGGCAAAGCACTATGCAGTACGCCTTTGTTTCTCTGTATTCAGTTTGTCACGGCACAGCGGGAAGGTCAAATATATTCGCGGGGAGAACAGACGGTCCTCCGCATGGGGAAGGGGGGGAACTCTACAGGAACCTTCGGCTCAGATACTCCCGCAGTTCGTCGGGCAGCGGCGAGCGGAACTCCAACCGTGCCCCGGTCATGGGGTGGGCGAAGGCCAGCCGCCAGGAGTGCAGGAAGACGCGCCCGAACCCCGGCTCGTCCGGAGCTCCGTAGAGCGCGTCACCGACCAGCGGGTGCCCCAGTGCCGCGAGGTGCACCCGGATCTGGTGCGTGCGGCCCGTGTGGAGCGTACAGAGCACCAGGGAAAGCCCCTCACGATGGCTCAGAACGCGATACCCCGTGAGGGCCGGCCGGCCGCCCTCGACCACAGCCATCCGCAGGCGGTCTGCGGGGTCGCGGCCGATCGGCCCCGAAAGCGTCCCCTCGCCGGGCGCGGGGCGCCCATGTACCAGGGCCAGATACTCCTTCTCCACCGAGCGGTCCCGGAACATCGCCTGGAGCGCCTCCATCGCATCCTGCCGACGCGCCACAACCATGAGCCCGGAGGTCGTCGCGTCCAGCCGGTGCACGATGCCCGGCCTCCGCACGTTGTTGAACGGCCCCATATCCGGATAGCGCCACATCAGGCCGTGGACGAGCGTACCGCACCAGTGGCCGGGCGCGGGATGGACCACCAGGCCGGCGGGCTTGTCCACCACCAGCAGGGCGTCGTCCTCGTGGACGACCCGAAAGTCCACGGGCTCCGGCTCGATCTCGAGGTTCTCGGGGGGCGGCATTTCGATGCGGCAGACCGTCCCCTCCGCAACCCTCAGCGAGGGCTTCGGCCTGAGGCCGCCGCAGGACACGCGTCCCTCGCGCACCAGCCTCTGGGCGAAGGAACGGGTGAGCCCCAGACGGCGGGCCAGCAGGACGTCCAGCCGCATCCCCGCATCGGCACCCCTGCACAGGACCTCCTCGATCGGGCTTCCGCCCTCTCCGTCGGAGAGCTCCCGTCCCGATACCCCGGCGGGCCCCATCCCGACTCCATCTGCAGAAGAGCCCCCCTCGAGAGGGGAGCTCTTCTGCGTTCCGGACGGCATTCCGGCATCGGCACCGCGTTCGGCCGTCAATTTCGTCTCCTCAGTTCCGTTCCTTCAAAACCGCGGCACATCGCGGACACAGGCCGTCCCCGGCCGCGTTCTCCGTGTACTTCCAGCATCGCGGGCACTTGACGCCGGGCGTGAATCCCGCGGCCATCTCGAGCCCCGTCGCCTCGTCCCGGATCGGGGCCCCGAGGCTGAGCGCGTCCGTCCACTCGAAGCGGGAGACGATGACGAGATCCGCCAGCTCCTGCTCCGAGAAGGCGCCTGCCACACGCTCCATGGCGGAGGTGCGCTTGACCTGGACGGCCGCCTCCAGGGAGGTGCCGATGGTCTTCGCGGCACGCAGCCCCTCCAGCATCCGGCTCACGGCCCCGCGGAGCAGCAGCGCGTCCTGCCACAGGTCGTTCAACCCCTCGTCGATCCTGGAGGCATCCACCGCCGGGAAGTCCGCCAGGAACACGCTCTCGGGCAGCGAGGCATCGAGGGTCCGCATCTCCTGCCAGATCTCCTCGGCCGTGAAGCTCAGGATCGGGGCCAGCATCCGCGTCAGGGCCGAGAGCACCTCCCACATCGCCGTCCGGGCGCTCCGCCGCCCCAGGGAATCCGCGCCCTCCACGTAGAGCCGGTCCTTGCTCACGTCCAGATAGAACGCGCTCAGCTCGTTGACGCACAGCGAGTGGACGGCGTTGGTCGGCACGTGGAACTCGTAATCCTCGAAGGCCTCGCGCGCCTTTCCGATGACCCGGTGCAGACGGTCGAGGATCCAGCGGTCCATCGACAGGAGCTCTTCATAGGGAAGCGCGTCCTTCCGGGGATCGAACCCGTGCAGGTTGCCGAGCAGGAAGCGCGCGGTGTTGCGGATGCGCCGGTACGTCTCCGACAGGGACTTCATGATGGTCCGAGAGATACGGACGTCGTTGCGGTAGTCGGTGGAGGCCACCCACAGACGCAGGATGTCCGCCCCATACTCGTCCACGACCTCCTGAGGCAGCACCACGTTGCCCAGGGACTTGGACATCTTGCGCCCCTCGCCGTCCAGGATGAAGCCGTGGGTCAGGACGTTCCGGTATGGAGCCCGGTCCTTCACCGCCACGGCGGTCAGCAGCGAGGACTGGAACCAACCGCGATGCTGATCGCTGCCCTCCAGGTACATCTCCGTGGGCCAGCTCAGGCCGAAACGCTCGTTCAGGACGGCCAGGTGCGTCACCCCGGAGTCGAACCACACGTCCAGGATGTTGCCGTCCTTCTCCACGTTGCGGGAGCCGCAGGCATCGCACACGGCGCGGTCTCCGAAGAGCTCCTCCACCGTTCGGCTCCACCAGATCGACGACCCCTCGGAGCTCTCCCCGACCTTATCCGCAAAGCTGCGCACCCGGTCGGGCGTCAGGCTGTGCGCCCCGCAGTCCCGACATTTGAGCGCGGGGACGGGTACGCCCCAGACCCTTTGCCGGCTGATGCACCAGTCGGACCGGTCGCTCACCATGTTGTGGATGCGGTCGCGTCCCCACTCCGGAATCCATCGGACATCCTTATCGATGACGTCGAGAGCCCTGTCCTTGAACTTAGAGACGGCGATGAACCACTGGTCGGTCGCGCGGAAGATCACCGGCTTCTTGCAGCGCCAGCAGTGAGGATAGCTGTGCATGATCGTCCCGCTTCCCAGGAGGCGGCCGCGCTCGGCGATCATGTCGATGGCCCTCTTCCTGCCCTCCTCGATGGGCATGCCCTCAAAGAAGGGGGTACCCTTTTCATAGACGCCCGCGTCGTCCACCGGGTTGTAGATGTCGATGCCGTAGCGGACCCCCGTCTCGTAGTCCTCGACGCCGTGCCCCGGGGCCGTGTGGACGCACCCCGTGCCGGAGTCCAACATCACGTAATCCGCCAGGACCAGCGGTATGTCCCGGTCGTCGTAGAAGGGATGGACGGCCAGCAGGTTCTCCAGGTCCGAGCCCCGGACCGTGAGCAGCGGTTCGCCGCCCTTTAATCCGGTCGCCGCAAACACGGCATCCCTCAGGCCGACGGCAAGGAGGTACACCTTGCCGCCGCAGTCGTAGAATCCGTACTCGTACTGCGGATGCAGCGCCACCGCCATGCTGGCGGCCAGGGTCCAGGGCGTGGTCGTCCAGATGACGACGCTGACGTCCCGCCCTGCAAGCTGGGGGAACTTCTCCGCAGCCCTCGGCATGGGATAGGCGATATAGACCGAGGGCGAGGATTCGTCCCAATACTCGATCTCCCCCGCCGCCAGGGCCGTCTGGCAGTCGATGCACCAGTAGACGGGCTTCAGCCCGCGATACACCAGACCCTTCTCCACCATATCGGCAAAGGCGCGGAGCTCCAGGGTCTCGAAGCCGGGGTCCAGGGTGATGTAGGGCTTGTCCCACTCGCCGAACACCCCCAGCCGCTTGAACTCCTCGCGCTGGACGTCCAGGTAGTGCAGCGCGGTATCCGTGCATTTCTTGCGCAGCTCCAGGGGGTCCACGGATTCCTTCGAGAGCTTCTCGTCCTTCAGCACCCTCAGTTCGATGGGCAGGCCGTGCGTATCCCACCCCGGGACGTAGGGCGCGTACCGGCCCGTCATCGTCTTGTACTTGGGGATGAAGTCCTTCAATATCTTGTTGAAGGCGGTTCCGATGTGGATGTTTCCGTTTGCGTAGGGCGGTCCATCGTGAAGGACGAAACGCTCATCCGCACCCTTCCTGGCCTCCACGGCCTTATGGTACGTGTCGTGCTCCTGCCAGAACTCCAGAAAACCGGGCTCCCGCTTCGCCAGGTTGGCCCTCATGGGGAAGTTCGTGACGGGGAGATTCAACGTGTCCTTGTAGTCCTTGCAATCCTTACACATGAAACCCGCCCCCTACCGTTCGAGCGACTCCGGCCCGTCCCAAAGGTCCCGGAGCCGTTGCTCCTCTCCAAATTTTACCCGCCACAAAAACGGGAATAATTTTAAATTTTACCACGAAAATGGGAAAAAATAGCGGATACCAGAGGAGCACCCTTTCCGGTCGCCCCCCGGCATCCGCCATGCAGACGTCGCGCGCCCCAAGCGGGCTACTTCGCCTCGGCACCCTCCTCAATCCTCACCGAGTTCATGACCACATCCTCCACCGGTCTGTCCTGAGGCCCCGTCTTGACCTTTCCGATGGCCTCGACCACGTCCATCCCGGATACCACCCGGCCGAAAATGGCGTGTTTCCCATCCAGCCAGGGGGTGGGGACCAGGGTGATGAAGAACTGCGACCCGCCCGTGTTCGGGCCGGCGTTGGCCATGGAGAGCACTCCCGGCCCGTCATGCTTCAGCCCGGGACCGAACTCGTCGGGGATCGTGTAGCCGGGACCGCCCGTCCCCGTGCCCTTCGGGTCCCCTCCCTGGATCATGAAGCCGTCGATCACCCGGTGGAAGATCACGCCGTCGTAGAATCCCTTTTTTGCCAAGTCGATGAAGTTCTGTGCCGTCTTGGGCGCAAGGTCGGTGAAGAGCTCGACCCGGAAGGTCCCCATATTGGTCTCGAACACCGCGGCGGGACGAACCTCGGCCCGGGCCCTCCCCGGCAGCAGCAGGACCATGCAGGACAGGGACAGGACAAACAACGTGACTGCGGACGCCGTTTCCAAAATCGTTCTCAAAATAGATGTCTCCCTTCAATGATCGGCTTTCGATAAAACACCCCGAATAAGCGATCTGCGGCGAAAATACCTACGTTCATGATAACACGAACATGTCAACACGAGGATCGGGAAACCACGCATCCAATCCTGAAAAACGAAGGACTGAAACTCCAACTTGGCCCCCCGGCATCGACATCCTCAGAAATACGGGGCCCCGTCCATGGTAAGGACTCGATGAAAAGGACTTGGGGGGAGAACCTGCAATTCACCCTCGAACTTATTTGACGCTCGGGGAAAAGATGCTATAATGGCTAAGTGTCGCCGGGCTGGTGGAATAGGTAGACACACGGGACTTAAAATCCTGGGGGCTTCGGTCCGTGCGGGTTCGAGTCCCGCGTCCGGCACCAGGACAGGCCTGGCAGTAAAATAAGCAGTATGAAAATCGCGGGGTGGAGCAGCCAGGAAGCTCGTCGGGCTCATAACCCGAAGGTCGCAGGTTCAAATCCTGCCCCCGCAACCAATTTCGGCGGCATAGCTCAGATGGCTAGAGCACGCGGTTCATACCCGCGGTGTCACTGGTTCGACTCCAGTTGCCGCCACCAGAAGAGAATACGGCGCAGGCCGATTGAGTCTAAGAACCGCTCGAAAGAGCGGATTTTTTATTTTTGACGCGCCTCATTTGTCCGTGTTCTTCTCGTGGTGTTCTTGTCGTGGTCCCCTCGTCAAGGACCCCAAAGGGGGAAAGAAGGGTTCCGGTCAAGGTTCGAAGAAGAGCATCGTGGGCTTGCATCACAATGGGAACGGCTTATCGACCAGAGGAGCCGTTCACCATATGAAGACTATCCGAAGAGCCGCACTATGACCTTTTGAGGGTGGTTTTGCCTCTTAAGGGTTTGCCGGGGACTCCAAAGGAGGATGAGACATAATGGACATCAGGAAGAGCGGCTTATTGTGTAGGCTATTCAGGAGTAGATTCTTTTGGAGTGTCATCATTATTATCATCTGCTCTGTGAGCGTCTGGGTATGGGGTTGTGGATATCAAGTTTGTAATAATTCCACTTTACCCCGACTGTTTAGCGCTACTATAGTAGGAATATTATTGTGTATTGCTTCCCAAGACCCCCTTGTCCCAAAGGCCGAATGTCGGTCAAAACACACACTAAAAGATTTTTTGTGGTACGTAATCCTTCTAGTTCTCATATGGGGGCTAGTATTTTACTTTCTTATAGGAGATTCACCTGAAAATCCAAGACTCAGCAAGATGACAGCCCTTATCATTGCGGGTTCTTATCTGGGAACCGTGTTTAGTTTATCTGAATACAACACCAATAAAAATTCAAATATAATTCCTACAGGAGCAACAACATTTTTTTGCATGTGTTCTATTTTAGAGGTCGTGCTCTCTTCTAATACGACTTGCTTCCCAGCAATTGATTTATACTCTATAATATTGTTTTTTGGCGCGCCTTTTTGGTACTTCTTACGTCTTCCCTCTACTCAAGCAAAGCAAGATATTCATGCTCCCGAAAGATATAAAGTAGATGTGGAAATGAAAAATGAGCGGGGGGAAGAAATAACCTGGGCAGGACATGCAAATGTCACTCCTTGCGAGCAGGAGGAATAACCGCAATGCCTTCCGAGACAACTCAGTGCCGTTTCAGAGGATCGGGTAACATATAAAAAATCGCCCCGTACGGACACTATCCGGCGTTTCCCCTCCCTTGAGTTTCGCCGAATGCGGACGTATACTCTCGATATTCAGAACATATGAGGAGGGCGTTCCATGAAAAGGATCCTTGCGGCTTTATGCGTTTGTATGGTGGGAATTTCGTTCCGTCCGGCCCCCGCCCCTGCGGCCCCCGCCAGGCATGGCCAGTGCTATACCGCGGAGCAGCTGACCGTGCTCGACAAGCAGGACGTCGCCGGGGGGAAGGGGACCCTTCACGGCGAGTTCGCCTTCACGAGGGACGCGGCCCTGGAGGACGACGCCATCAAGGAAATAGGGTGGATGACCCTGCGGCATGGAGAGTTCGTCGGCGTCCATACGCACAAGGACAACGAGGACGCGTATGTGATCGTCTCCGGCCATGGGATCTTCACCGACGGCGAGGGTAACGCCTGGGTGGTCGGGCCCGGAGACATAACCATGGCCCGCCCCGGTCAGTCCCACGGCCTGGCCAACCTCTACGCGGAGGACCTCGTCTTCCTCGACATCATCGCCAAAAACGCGGGGGCCAACCTGGAGGCCATCACCAGGAACCCCACGGCTCAGGTATTCCCCGCGGACAAGCTCTTCGAGAAGAACGTCGAGAAGGCCGGCAAGACGGGGGTCGGCACGCTCTACGGCCGGTTCGCCTTCCGGCGGGAAGCGGCCACCGACGATCAGGCCATCAAGGAAATAGGCCTCATGACCTTGAAGAAGGGCGACAGCGTCGGCGTGCATCCGCACGTCGACAACGAGGACACCTACATCATCCTCTCCGGCCGGGGCGTCTTCACCGACAGTCAGGGCAGGGAGACCGTCGTCGGGCCCAAATCCGTCACGATCGCCTGCCCTGGGGAGTCCCACGGGCTACGCAACGATGGCGACGAGGACCTCGTCTTCATCGACCTGATCGCCAGGAACCACGCGCTGAAGATCGGCAAATAACGTCGACCTCCCGACGCTCCTCGAACAATCGGCCCCGCC
>ERZ773022.2701-NODE-2701-length-10447-cov-3.176097_pt1 | contig 10447 bp, 9 predicted proteins | sample MGYA00580839_ERZ773022 | MGnify/ENA primary metagenome ERZ773022 (study PRJEB29015, sample SAMEA2738020) | human oral metagenome | biome: human oral; feature: human-associated habitat; material: dental | place: China | collected 2044 ... | reverse complement strand
GAATGGAGCAGCAGCTAAAATGATCGGAGAGTTGTTATACTTAAATAATTCAGAATCTAGAATGTTATCCTTGTCAACAAGTTTATATGCAAAGGAGGTTTCTACAAAACTTTGAGGAGAATGTTCAGCAATATTGATTAGCTTTTCTGTATCCCAATAAAGAGTGAAACTTGAATTAAAATACGAAAGTGTACGTTGATATAAATAAGTTGGTTGAAAATTATCGTTTAGACATTGATGCAAAATAGTCTTGTAATAATCTAACATATTATCAGAATTAGGTAATTTATGAAGAATATGACGAGCATTATTAATTAAAGTATTAGCATTTTCTTTAGATATAACTTGCATAGTAAATTCCTCTCTTTCTTTAATATGAATTTTGGTTGCACATTAATTATAACAGAGAGAGAGGAATTGCTATATACAACTAACGTGTGAGATGACAATGAAAATTAAAGAAAGGTGGTAATATAACTATGAAATATAGATCTCGCAAATTTGAAATTTTGGATATGCTGCTTGTTTCTGTACCTATACCTTTAAGCGGTCTATTAGGGGTATATCTATCATATAAAAATTTGCGAATTGAGATATGCTTAGGGCTGGTGGTACTTGGATTAGGGATATCTGCTATTTGGACTATTTGGACTTGTGCAGAAGATAGAAAAATAGAAGATAGATTTAAAAAAGTATATGAAGAAAAAGAAAAAATTAGAAAAAAAGCAGAAGTTCTACAAGAAGCCAATGTATATCTTAAACTTAGATTAGATAATAAAGAGCGTGAGTTTAAAGAACTTAAAAGACAGAATGACTATTTGTTGAGGTGTATAAAAAATGAATAATAAAACTACAAAAAATGCATTTCCGCTTAAATGCCCTCACTGTGGTAATGAAGAGTTCTTTTATCAAAGAATGGGCTATTCTGGAGAGTGTTGGTTTGAGGTAAATAATCAAGGAGACTGCGATGAAACTTGTTATAACGCAGATATGTATCAAGATGCGACATATAAATTAAAAAGTATTTACTACTTTTGTGAAGATTGTCACTGTAAAGTTGCGAAAATTCCAGAGGATAAAAGATATTAAATAAGGGGATGTTTAATATGCAAATAGTACAAGTGTTGTTACACGTGTTGATGGCAACTATAGTGATTCTAGTGATAATGTTGATTTTGATATATCATTTTAAGCTTTGATATGTAACTGAATGAAGGAACAAAATATTTAAGGTAGTATAACAAAAGTTTTTCTGATAGAATGAAAGTGCTTAAAGTTAAGCGATATTACTTTCAAGCAAAGATGCGAACTGTTTTCTGCTATCCACTGAGGCAGTCTCGCATCTTTTTTTATAAAACAGAAAATTAAGACTTTGCGGAATTTTACATGTGATATTATGATAATATCGAAGAAGGTATAATTAATTGCACACAATTAATTGATGTGTGTAAGCGAGGACAAGAACATGAAAAAAAGAAATTTGAGAATAGGAGTTCTAATCACATTATTGCTAGTTCTAGCGGTTGCTTTTACTGGATGCAGTAAGTCAGTTAAAGACGAAGCTCTAGAGAAAGTAAAGGCTGTGGATTTAAAGGCATATATGCAAGAGGATAGGGATGCTGTTAAAGAGTTTAAATCAGCATATGAAAAGGATTTAAAGAAAGCAAAAGATGATAAGGCTGCGGAAAAGATTATGAAGCAGTTTAAGAAAGATCTCAAAACCTTTGCAACAAAGAAAGAAAAAATAGAAACATATACAAAGCTTGTAAAAGAGCAAATTAAAGCTCTTCCTGAAGATAAACAGAAAGAAGCTAATAAAGTCTTAGATAGTTACAAAGACAAGCTTAATAAGCTTGATAGCAACAAAGACTTCGATGCTTTAACAACAGAAATTAATGGAAAGATAACAGAAATATCTGGAACAACTGTTGAGGTTACTGCTTCGCAAGTAGAAACTTCAACACCAGCAGCTAAGCAAGTTATTAAACAGCAAACAGCGGCTTCATCAAGTAGTAATAGTAAAACTGCAAAGTCAAGTTCTAGCAGTTCAGCATCAACAAGCAAGGCAAAACAGCGTGTTTGGGTAGTGGATAAAGCTGCTTGGACTGAAACTAAGTACAGGACTGAAACATATCAATATACCGTGTATATTTGCAACGGCAGAGAATTTGCAGATTATAATTCTGGATATGCTTATTATTGTGAACTTGATGATGCTGGAACACCTTCAAGACTATATCCAAAGACAAAAACAGGAACGAGACAAGTGCCATATACTGTAAGTCATCCAGAGCAAGGACATTGGGAATATAGATAGCAATTAAAGGAGCGTTATGCTCCTTTTTTAATTACTGATATAAGTAGCAAGAATGCTATTTATAAATAGATGTATGAAATAAAAGGGGAAAGGGGGAGAAAGAAGTATGATATTGATTGAATAACAAAGAATTTATAGGTTGAGATATTTAAGAGTGCATATACGCACTCTTTTTTATTGCACTAAACATGTTACAACAAATGGTTTTAAAGAAAGGACGAGAAGTTGAGAAAGTTTAAAAAACTGAAGGTGAGAAAATTTAAAAAACTGTCAGCTGTTTTGGTAATCTTGATGATAATAGCAATGACAATCCCTAGTACATTTGCGGAAACTGGAGCTACAGATAATGGAAATAATAGTGGCACAGCAAATGTACAAAAACAAGATAATAATTCAGGTGAAGGCGTTTCAAATGAACCATCTACACCAAAGACTACAAATGTTTCAAGTAAAAAGGATGATAGCAGCTCTGTCAATGTAAGATTTTCAGATAGTGGAAATGGATCTTTCAATTACAGATTAAGTGCCGCTGCTGAAGAAACAAGCAAAGAGGTGTACGCTGGAAAAACATCTATACTTGCAGCCCATATTGATGATGAAATTGAAATTTCTACATATGCTTTAGATGGCAATAAGACCAATATAGATGTAAAGGATGCAGAAATCACAAAAGAAATTTCATATGGAAATAACTGCAAGCTTGTGTACGTTAAGATTACAGGTAACAATCCTAGCGTAGATATTAACTTTGCTGGTGGTGAATCATTAGGAAGTTCTAAGCCAGCAAAGATGGCTATGGCTCGTGGAGTGGGCTTTTTCAGAGCACCAGCATCCAGTATGAGCGTATATGTAAATTTATCCAAATATCAATTTGGATATAAATCAGGTGGGAGTAGGTACTATCCTAATAAATATGGACTATTTACATCTGGTACATCTGGAGTATATGGCGGTGCAGTGTTCTGCTCAGAACATGATAGAACCCCTACAATGGGAAGTATGACTGGATATGTAATGAATGACAGTACAATTCGTAAGATACTGTATTACGGTTATAAAGGTCCAGCTCAGTGGAGTGGTTTTTCTAGTTCGTCATACAATGGTTCATATAAAGTATGGGGCAGTAATACGAACAGAACTGAAATTGCTGGTACTGTTATAACCTCACAGGCACTATCTAATAGATTTAATTCTTTAGGTGGGAGAGGAACCGCTACTAATCCAGCTGGATTAAGTGCATTTATGTCTTATGTAAATTCACAACCTGATCCAGCATCCACATATACTGCATATAAGGCTACTGCTTCTGGACAGGATATGATGTGGGGTGTATATAATCCTGGAGGGAAATTGCAGCTTGTGAAGGAAGTTAAGAATAACAAAACCCTAACTGAACAGTGCAAGAATATGTACAGTCTTGCTGGAGCTGAATATTATGTTTCAAAAAACCGTGACGGATCTGGTTATGTTGGAATGTTTACCACTAAAGAAGATGGCTCTACAGATCCAATAGAGCTAGATGCTGGAAGATACTATGTAAAAGAGGTTAAAGCCCCTAAGGGATATGCACTTGATACAGAGATTTATAGCGTAAATGTATCATCTGGAAATACCTCTTGGGTAACATCTAAAGACGAACCTTTATTTGACCCTGTAGCAATTATGCTATTTAAAACATCTGATGGTGAAAGCTACCTAAATACCGAAAAGGATATGTCAGGTGCAGAGTTTGAAATCTCATATTATGATGAAATGTTTGATAATGCTGATGAAGCAGCTAATAAAACACCTGTAAGAAAATGGGTTCTTCAGACACAGAAGAACGCTAATACAAACAAATATCAAGCATCATTAAGAGATAAATATAAAGTGGCTGGAGATGATTTCTTTAAAAACGAGCGAGGTGCAATTGTCATCCCAAGAGGAACAATTACCATTAGAGAGATTAAAGCTCCAAAAGGATTTAAAGTTGATCCTAGTATATATGTAACCCATGTCGATAATGATCTACATTCAAATGACAAGCTAGTGTATAACTTTGGAAATGCACCAGAGCAGCCAAATAAACCGCTTGTGCCTAAGATTGGTACAACTGCGTTAGATGCTGCCACAACAGATAATGTTGGTTCGCATGGTAAAAAGGTTAAGCTTGTAGATAAGGTTTCTTATAAGCAGCTTTCTGAAGGAGAAACATATACAGTAAAAGGTAAGCTCATGGATAAGGCTACAGGACAGCCACTTCTTGTCAATGGTAGAGAAGTTACTGCTGAAAAGACTTTTACTGTAACAAATGCAAATTCAACAATTACTGGTGATGGTGCAAGCGGAAGTGTAGATCTTGAATATGAAGTAGATAGCACAGTTCTCGTTGGTAAGACAACTGTTGTCTTTGAGCATCTATATTATGATGGCAAGGAAATTGCTACTCATGCAGATATAGATGATGAAGGGCAGTCTGTACATTTCCCAAAGATTGGCACAACTGCTAAATCGAGGGAAACAAATAGCAATCTAGGTATGCCACGAGCAAATGAAACTATTGTAGATACTGTTAAATATGAGAATCTTGTTATTGGCAAGGTTTACACAGTCAAGGGTAAGCTGATGGATAAGGCTACAAAGCAGCCAATAAAAGATGAACACGGAAACGAAATAACAGCATCTAAAACCTTTACTGCTACATCAAAGACTGGAAGCGTGGATCTTGAATACACATACAACTCACTTAATAGACAGGGAAAGACAACTGTTGTTTTTGAAGATATGTATCACAATGACAAATTAGTTGCTACTCATAGCGATATTAACGACGAAGGACAGAGTATTGAATATCCAAATATTCATACAAAAGCCGATGTAAAGCAGATTGGAAAGCTTAAAGACGGTAATATCACTATAGTGGATAAAGTGTTCTACAAAAACCTAACTATTGGCAAGGTGTACACAGTAAAAGGTAAGTTGATGGATAAGGCTACAGGACAGCCACTTCTTGTCAATGGTAGAGAAGTTACTGCTGAAAAAACATTTACTGCTGCACGTAATACTGGCAGCATTGAAGTAGAGTTTACACTTCCAGCAAAGGTTCTTCAGGGTAAAACAACTGTTGTCTTTGAAGATATATATAATGACGGTGTTAAGATTGCTACACACAGCGATATAACAGACATCAATCAGACTATTGCAATTGGTAGATTAGATGTTAACTTCCCTTATGGTGGACATGGTTTAGGTTCAGTTAAAACCGGCGATCCACTTGCACTAGGTTTAACACTAATGATACTAGGAATTTCGTCTATGCTTCTTGTAGTTGTGATTAGAGCTAAAAAGAGAGCAAACGAAGCTGAATAGGTTTTTAAGGGGTGCTTATTAGCATCCCTTTTATCTTATAGAAAGGATAAATAAAGATATGAAATCAAAAGCGAATAAGATTATTTCTTTTTCTTTTGCAGCTATCATGATTTTCTCTAGTGCAGCTATAAGCTATGGAGCTAGTAAAGATATTACTAGAACAAACATTTTTTACAGCAAAACCAAGAAATATGAATATGCTGCACAGAAGGAAATACAGCAAGATGGTAAAACATACAAGCTTAAAGATATTAAGTATAAGCTTATAGCAGATAAAGGAGCAGAAACTAAGGATGTTAAACTAGAGAATTTAACCGAAGAAAAAGCTCCAGCTACAAAGAGCTTTGAGGTTGATGGTAAAAAGGTTACTTTTACTCTAGATACAGATGCTACAAAGTTTGAAAAGAATAAAAAGGAAGGCACATATGTATATACTGCTAGAGATCCAAAGAGCTTTAAAGCAGATCAGACTAGAGCTGTTAAGGATCAAAATGGTAATACATTTACAGGAAAGCTAGAATCAGTAACCAAGGGTGCTATCTACAGAAAGCCTATAACCATAGATGGAGAGTTTAGGGGTGCTGTTGGAACACAGTATTTCTATTTTGCAAATACTGGTACGCTATGGCCTTATAATGCGAACGCACCAGTATGGAATGGTTATCAATCAGATATACTTACTTATCTCAATCTTGATGCAAGTGCATATAGAATAACTGGCGGCAGATGGACTAGCTCTAGGGTTAGCGGTAATACGCTAATAAGAACAGCTAGATTCACAGGATCATCTAATGTTTGTGACTATACTGCAAAATATGTAGATGGTTCTGATTCTGATGGATATACTGCAAATGCAGTTTATCTAAGCCCTTACAAGGTAAAAGCAATTGCAACATATGAGCAAGCTGGATTAACAACAATGCAGAAAGTTCTTATTGGAGCTGGCATTTTGATACTTGCAATAGTTATTGCTTTAATCCTATATTTCCTCAAAAGAAAGAAAAGAGAGGAAGAAGAAGGAGCGTAGATATGACACTTTCAGATAATACAAGGCAATTTATAAAAGAGCATGAAGCTGAAGAAAGCATCACAGTTTTTGTTGATGACGAAAACTTATCTCCAGAAGATCTAGAAGGTGACGAGAATGGCAAGTAATCAGACTAAAGAGTTTAGAAAGTCAGTAGCGGATATGTTTGTTAAAGGACTTTCTGAAGAAGGCTTAAATTGGAAACAAGGATGGGCTACTACTGGAGAATTAAGAAATGCGGTAAGTAATCGTCATTATAAGGGATTAAATAAATTCTATTTAAAGCTTGTTTCAATGGTACATGATTATAAAGACCCTAGATGGATGACTTTTAATCAGATTAGGGATGAAGGCTATCACCTTGAAAAAGGGTCAAAGGGTGCAAAAGTTGAATACTGGTTTCCTTTTGATTTAATAAGGAAAAAGGGAATTTCATTTGAAGAAAAGGACAGATTAATTAAGGAAGGAGAGAGGAAGAAAGAAGATTTTTCCTTAGTAGCCAAATATTATACCGTCTTTAATGGTGATAATATTTCTGGACTTCCAGAAATTAAGCTACCTAAAAATGAAATAGAGCCAAGTGTTGTTTTAGAACAGATATCCAGAGGAATGAATGTAGAAATCTATAATGATGGTGAAGACAGGGCTTTTTACAGACCTAGTACAGATGATATTCATCTTCCGCTTCCTGAAGTTTTCAGTAGTGATAACGAATACAATGCTGTGGCATTTCATGAATTAGGTCATGCAACAGGTCATGAATCTAGGCTTAACAGGGATCAGAGTGGAACTTTTGGAACATCAGCCTATGCAAAAGAAGAATTAGTAGCCGAAATTACTTCGGCTTTCATGGCTGAAACTACAGGGATTAGTCCAGAAGATATGAATATGGAGAATCATAAAGCATATGTTAATGGATGGATTGTAGGCATTGAAGATGATCCAGAATATCTTATGAAAGCAATATCGCAAGCCAATGATGCTGCGGATTATATGCAACAGTTTGTGACAGAAAAGGAGCATGAACAAATGATACTATATGCAGTAACAACTACATTCCCAGGAGCGGACGGAGCATCAACATTTTATTTTGACACTATGGGAAAAGCACAAGCTTATTTAGATGATCAACTAAATGGCGAAATCACAAAATTTGAGGTTAAGGGCGATGTTAATTATCGTGACGGATGCACTTATAACGACTTATCCCTTGGTGGTGAGATAGATATAGAATTTAAGGAGAAAGTAATGGAAGAAAAACATCCAGATATTTATACTTTTGGTACACTACCTAGACAATTTTCTCCGCTATCAGATACATTTCCTGAGACTTCATTAAGTATTAATGAAGCTCTCGTTATGGCAGATAATCAAACAAATATAGCTAATGGCTTATGGAAGTTAAATCTTCCTTCAGAAATTAATCCTTGGCTTAAAGACACTTATGAGTGTAAAGGTTTCGTTGAAGCAGATGGTTATCAAGAAAAGAAAGATGGCAAAGTAGAAGATATTTACTCACCATGCGTTTATAAGATGAAATGGGATGAATCAGAAGATACATATAAGATTTCTGAAGAAGTTGGAGCATTTACAAGAATCCCTACTTATAACGAGTTTAAAGAAATGTATAACCTATCTGATGATGACTATATTGCACTTGCAAGAGAAGTCTCTGATATTGAAATATCTAGTAGTCCAGAAGAACTAAATCAGATAGGGTTTAATTCAAAACCAGATAATAAAGAGTATCTTAATAGCATAAGTAATATATATCTAAAGTGTATAGAGGAAAAGGGCTTTGTTTCTGTTCCAGAAAGAACTTACGAAAGCTTTGACACTATTAATGCTAGTAATGTTCATATAGCATATGGGGATAATGAATTTGATATAGAAGTAGACAAAAATACACCTATTTATGTTACAGATGATACTTCTTTAGAAAGCACTAAAGGATTAGAGTTTATTGGTTCAACGTGCTATGAAGAATCTGCTTCTTGTAGATTAGATAAGTATGAACTGTTTAATTCGGATTTATCAGATAATCCTATTGGTGCAAATTTCTTCAGAACAGAAAACAGTGAGCTTGTTATTGAATTAATATCAGATGATTGTTCTATGAAGGGATTTTATCCGAATAATCCGTTTTACAAGGATAATAATATTGAGAAAGGAGAACTACACAACTTATATAACAAACAAGTTGGAACGCTTAAATTAGCAGAAATGGGAGAAAATAAATCTCACACAAAAGCTTCTAACCTAAACAAAGACCTTGGATCAGAAATTTAAATTTTAAATGAGATATGTAAAGGAGTATTACATGATAACAAAAACAGATTTTATTACTAAGATTGCCGAAGAACATTCGCTATCTAAAGCAGCTGCTGGACGAATTTTTGAGGATATATTTAATACCATTGAAGATGAGGTTTCAAAGGAAGGTAAATGCAGTATTTCAGGATTTGGAACTTTTGAAGCTAGAAAGAGAACTAGCAGAACAGGGAGAAATCCTAGGACTGGAGAAACTATCGAAATTCCAGCGAACGTAGGTATTGGTTTTAAAGCTGGAAAGGCTTTTAAGGAAAGACTGAATAAATAGTCTTTCTTTTTTATTGATTAATTTAAGAAAGAAAAGAGGTTAAAAATGGGAGTATTAGCAGCAAAGTTAATAGCTTTTGTAGTAGGGGCTAGACAAATAATTATAGCCCTTGTAGCGGTTGCTCTTTTTATAAACGGAGCAGCGTTAATATATCCGTCAGAACGTGGAAAGGAAAGAGCTAAAGATGCTCTTCCTTGGGTGGTAGGTGGATGTGCTCTCGCTCTTAGTGCGGTAGCTATTGCACAATCTATTGGAAGTGGATTCTAATGTTCATAGGAAGGGCGGTAGTAACCGCCTTTCCTATTTTTATAAAAAATGAAATAGATATTTTATGTTTTGATAATGGATTCAATACCTTGTATAATTAACTAGAGTAAATTTGATTTAAGAAAGAGTACCTATTATGATGTTTGATCCGTATTTAGACTTTAAACCATCAAGTGGTTTTGATAAAAAATATAATATGACACTTGAAGAAAATATATTTATTGCCAAAAGAAATGTCGTGGATAGCATATGGAAAAGTGCTAACCTCGAAGGTGCTAATGTTACATTTTCAGATACATATACCATATATGAGAATGGGGTTATTTCAAACGTATCTGTAGAAGATATTTTAACTGTTATAAATCTTAAACATGGTTGGGAATATGTACTGTCTGAAATAGGAAAGCCTACTACACTAGAAACCTTATGCAATGTACAAGCTCGTGTGGCACGAGATCAAGCACTTACAACAGGAGTTTTAAGAACAGGCAAGGTTGGAATTTCTGGCACTTCATATATTCCTGAAATTCCTAAAAGAGAAGATGTCGAAGATCAACTAGATTTTATTTTAGATAATCCTAATCCGATAGATAAGGCACTAAATATGATGTGCTGGTGTATGAAGTCGCAGCTATTCTTTGATGGAAACAAAAGAACAGCTATGCTTGCAGCCAATAAAATTATGATTGAAAATGGATGTGGAGTTATATCTATTTCCATTGATGATATACAGAAATTTAGTATGCTGCTTTCGGATTACTATACAAATGGAAATATAAATGAATTTAAGAAAAAAGAATATAAGCAAAGTTTAAATACAAAAAATGGGATTACTTTGGTAAATAGAGATGTAAATGGAACTTCATATATTCAGGGAAGCTCGATAAAA
>ERZ773022.2696-NODE-2696-length-10468-cov-3.356477_pt1 | contig 10468 bp, 8 predicted proteins | sample MGYA00580839_ERZ773022 | MGnify/ENA primary metagenome ERZ773022 (study PRJEB29015, sample SAMEA2738020) | human oral metagenome | biome: human oral; feature: human-associated habitat; material: dental | place: China | collected 2044 ... | reverse complement strand
CATCTCAACGCCCACCCGACACGACATGCTGTTTGAACTCTTCACTGTACTTCGATGCAGACATGGTACAGATTTATGCCTCACGTGTTCGATTAAACCTGTTTTTCGTCACTGTCCACGAAACGTGTAGCACTCCAGTTGGTCGGCGTATACCGGTGCAGGAAGCCGCGCGTGTGAATGCTGGCGATCCAGATCAGGCGAAACATGGGCACAATCCTCTCCTCGTCACCGGCGACAAGGAATCAAGAAGGACCGCTCCGGCCGAAGCCAGCTGGTCATCCACCGCATCCAACGGTGGGTCACGCAGGTAAAGGCCGCCTGCGGCTATCTTGCGCGGATGATCACGGAGCACTAGGGCGTGTGTGTTGCGCCGCGTTTCGACCCCAACCCCAGCGCTACGGACCTTACAGGATGATCGGCTTGGTGATGCTCGTCGCGAGAAAAGGAGTTTGCGAGCCCACGGACGAGATTTGCTGATACCTTTTAGTGGTGTGAGCAACATCATCGCCAACCGTTTCAGTGCTGCGGGGTCAGCCATCGGTTACCTTGCGCAGGTCGAGTATGCGTTGCTCATCGCCCTCGAGCGGATGGACCACGAGGAGAGCCTGCGTCTGTCGTTGGAGACAGTCGACGACATCGTCTTCGAGAACGAAGACGACTCACTCGAGCTGTGGCAGACCAAGCACCACATTGGTCGACGGGGATCGCTTGGCGATGCGAGTCCGGACTTGTGGAAGTCGATCAATAATTGGATTGAGTCCACAGACGACCGCTCCGCCTGTTTTTTGTTCAGCACAGTGACAGCGGCGGATGCCTCCGCTGCGAGCCTGCTTCGCCCGGGCCGCACCGAGAGGGACATTCTGGTAGCTCGATCGAAGCTCGATGGCGTCGCTGGAGCAGCAGGTAACCAATCGTTGGGTCAGTATTACGCGCGGTACAGGGAATTATCCGAAGAAGAACGAAATGAGCTGCTCGCACGCATCACCGTTCTCGATGGGCAGGCTTCAGGACAGGACATCGCCGGTCGACTGATCGCATCTGTCAGGAAATCGGTTGTGGCGCAGCGACGCAAGCCTCTGATTGAGCGCCTCCTTGGCTGGTGGTATGACCGGACCGTGGCGCATCTAACCCGTATTGCGCAGGGCGGGACAGACTGGATTGCTATGCAGGAGATCGAGGATCAACTTCTTCGGATTGCGCAGTCGCTCCGCGATGACAATCTCCCCTTGGACTATGGAAGAGCGAGCAAACCGTCTCAGGGCGAGGTGGACGAAGACGATAGAGTTTTCGTGGAGCAGCTCCAACTTATTATGCTTCACCACACTCGCATTAGGCAGGCCGTCTATGACCACAACCGCGCCTTCCTTCAGCGGTCGAGGTGGCAACGTGAACACCTTCTCTTGGTGGGGGAACTCGATGAATACGACCGGCGCCTCGTTGAAGAATGGTCGCGTGTTTTTCTTCCATTGGGAGAAGCCTCTCCGGATGACCAGCCCGGCGAAGATAGTAAACGTAGGAATGCGCAGCAGTCATACCAGCGCCTGCAGGAGCAGGACCCTACCGGAAATCCGCGCTGGAGTGCGTTCTGGATATATCCCGTTGGGGTCGCTCCATCTACTTGCAGATCGACTTGAAATCGGCTGGCATCCGGACTGGCTTGAACTCCTAAAGTACCGCTTGGCTGGTGTCGAGAAAGCTGCAAGACCAGAGGGGGTGGCATGAGCTTTCCTGTATCCGATTTCTCGTTAGACTCGGAAACGGGCAGTCTGTTCAATCCAGCATTCTGCGCGATGCTGCTTCATCGAGCGGCGAAAGAGTACGAGGCTAAGTCCGGTAAACCACTGCCGGTGGTTTATGCGTTTATCGTCTTGCCCTGCGCTCTACATCTCCCGACTCGCGACAGCCTCCCGTCGTCGACCGCCAAATCGATGTGGGGGTGGGTGCGGTCTCATCCAGTCCTCCTCGGTGATTTCGCCGAACGAGCCCGCAACTTTCGGTCATTCACCGCCGCCGCGGTCAGGTTCGGCCTTCAGTGCGGCGCTTTGACGGGGGAGCTCGGTTCGCTGAGAGCAGGAACGCTTCGACGCCGCCCCCGAGATCTTCGCCCCACCAACGACTGGCAGGACTGTGTTCAAGCCGCGCAGTTCCTCGGCCGATGGTTGGCGGCGGTCAACTCTGATGAAGCGACGGTCTTGGCACAGTGGGGAGTCCGGCCATGATGCAGATCGATGCCCTCGTGTTCTACAACTCCGATGGCGATGTACGACAGATTCGATTCCGCCCCGGCCGACTCAACATCATCACCGGTGAGTCCGGCACCGGGAAAAGTAGCATTATCGGCATTATTCGGTACCTTCTCGGAGGCGATAGTCCACACGTTCCTCTTGGTCCAATTCAGAACACCGTCGCCTGGTACGGGCTCCTCGCACATGCCGGCGAAACGCGATTCTTCATCGGGCGCCCAGCGCCTGCCCACGGTGCCACCACGTCACAGGCGTTCCTTGCTATCGGGAAGTCGGCAGCTCCAGCGCTAAACGACCTTCACATTAATGCCAATACCGATGACATCGTCGATTATATCGGTGGCCTTATCGGCATCGCGGAGAATACCCACGTTCCGGCAGCAGGTCAGACGCGCCGTCCGCTCGCCGCTAACCTCCGACACGCCCTCTACTACTGCTTCCAGGGACAAGGGGAGATCGCCAACCCTGAAATCCTCTTTCACCGCCAGAATCGAGACTTCCAGAAGCAGGCAATCCGCGACACCCTGCCCTACTTCCTTGGTGCGCAAGATCCCGACGCACTTCGGAAACGTCAGGAGCTATCTGATCTCCGCCGCCAACTGCGCAATGCCAGCGTGCATCTTGACGAGGCCCGAACTACCCGTGAGCTCGGCGTCGGCCGAGCCGCCGGCCTCATCGCCGATGCGCGGTCAAGCGGACTGGTGCCGACCGACGCTGTCCCAACTGATGCTGGGGAGGCGTTTGAGATCCTTGCCGACATTCTTAATAGCGAAGATCCACCCATCAGCATCGACGACGTCGATGGCGCCGGCGAAATGGAGCGCCTCCTCGTACGTCGCTCTGAACTCCGCGGCACATTGCGTGACCTGAACGAGAAGCTCCGCGGCCTTGATGAATTCGCCAGAGTCGGCACTGAATACAACTCCGAGCTTAACGAACACCGCGTTCGACTCGCATCGATCGGGCTCATGCCAGACGAGGAAGTACTTACCAAGTGTCCCGTCTGTGAGAACAATCTTGGTACCTCGACCGCGCGCGCAGCGATAACCCAGAGTCTGGGGCGTGTTGTGCAACGTATCAAACTCGCGCACCGCGACGAGCCTCGCATTGACCAAGCGCGAGCGAAACTGCTTGAAGCGCGCCGCACCATCCGGTCAGAACTCGCCGACATCGACACCGCACTTGAAGATCTCGCACAGGCCGATGAACTGCGTGAGGCGGTACAGCTTACTTGGCAGCAGCAGAGCTTCGTGCGTGGTCGCATTGCACAGTTTCTTGACACGGTCTCCCTAGCTGACAACGACGCTCTCTCCGCGCTGGAGCGGACGGTCCAAGATTTGGAAAAACAGATAAATCGCCTCAACCACGAGCTAGACCCCGAGGAACTGCGCTCAGCCGTTAACTCTCTGCTGAATATTGTCGGTCGCCGTCTGACAGAGCTTGCAAGATCCTTCCCGCTCGAACATTCTCAACACGGTGTGAGAATCGATCCATACCGCCTTACTGTCGTTGCTGATACCCTCCAGGGTCCGGCCTACATGGACGCCGGTGCGATCGGCAGCGGCATGAGCTGGGTCGGGTATCACCTGGCAGCCTACCTAGCACTCCACGACTACTTCATCGACGCCAACCGCCCGGTTCCTAGATTCATCGTCCTCGACCAACCCAGCCAAGCATTTTTCCCGCGTGACCGAGATACTGGCGGTGACCTTATCGAACTCTCGGATGTGGACCGGACTAACACCCGCAAACTCTACGAGATGATTTTTACGGTTGTTTCAGAGCTGGAAGGGCAATTGCAAGTCATCGTCTTCGATCACGCGGACTTCCCAGAGCCATGGTTCGAAGAGTCAGTCGTAGAAGTCTGGCGCGACGGTGTCGCACTCATTCCAAAGAGTTGGATTCACTCCGACGCTGACGGCGACGCAGAGCAGAGTGACATTCAGGAGCCCCGTGATCCCTAATCGGGTCGGGCAACCACCAGAGTCGAGGGATTGCGCAGTGGAAATTCCGGTTCAGTCTGATTGAGAAGGAGGGGAGATGACGACTTGGCGACTCACTTTCTATCTTCTGCGTGATGGCATTACTGATTTCAACGATGCGCTCGAGCCAGAAAAGGAAGCGACTGCTGTCAGTGTTGATCCCTTGAGTGGGATCGACGGCATGTTTCTCTACGTATCGCCGCGACCATCGACGCCGAAGTGGATGTCTTTCGTACAGCCGCTCTTGGCGGATCAGCTTCCAGATCTGCGATCGTCATCAACCTCGGCACTGCTGTTGCTACGGAGCAGAAAGCGCATGTTCGCTCTTACATTCGGATACGGTCGGTCGCTTCTGGACCTCTCGAAGATCGAGTTCCAGTTCGGACTGCGGGTTGCGTTGAACCGCGTGGACCCGCGCCAATTGCGCAGCTTGGACACGAAGACGTTTGAAGATCTCGTGGTCTCGACCAACACGCAGGTCAGCAAGAGCGCCGAGCTACCCACGTTCCGTGTCGATGTCGCGACAGACATCCTACGAGCGGTCACAGGCGAGCCGCGGGACGAGTCGTTGGCAAAGCGGTTGGCCGGCTCCGACTCGCTCACTCTTAATGTTGAGCTTGCTCCGAACGACCTCCCGGAGCTGTGCGGCAGACTCCTGGAAGCCTTCACAGCTGATGATTACAAAGCAGAGTTTGGGTGGATTGATCAGCTCACCCAAGTGCGCGATGTTGCGAGGGTCGAGGAGCTCAACGAGCTCCTCGTTCAACAGTTGGTCACCGGTACTGTCGGGACCACACACCTCGCGATGCCTGAAGGGATTGACTGGCAGGACGTCGAGAGCTTCAAAATCGGCGGTGCCGGTCGTGCGACGTTCGACGAGCTAGATCTGGAGGAGTATCTGGACCGGCTCGGTGCCGACCGTGGTGAGCTGACGTTGGACCTGTTGAAGTCACGCCGCGTATCGGTTGGTTTCTCTAGATCCGGCAGCTTTGATGCTCGCTGGAGCTTGTACCAGTGCTTGGTGAGCGAGCAACGTGTCAACGACGTGCTGCATGTGCTCATCGAAGGCCGATGGTTCGCTGTGAGCGAGTCACTCGTCGATGAGGTCGACGAGTTCCTCACCACCATTCCGGACAGTGAGGTGCCTTTTGTCCCGGCCGAGCCAGGTGAGACGGAGGGTGCTTACAACGAACGACTCACTCACAGCGCCCCGGGGCAGTATTTCAAATTCGACGGTCGGATCGCCCGTGCCGCGGGCGCCTCCAGCGCCATCGAGTTCTGTGACGTTCTCACATCTAGTGGTGAGTTTGTCCATGTCAAGCGAAAGGCGCGGTCGTCCACGCTAAGTCACCTGTTCGCGCAGGGGACTGTGTCTGCCACTACGTTCTTCGCAGACGCGACTTTTCGTGAGCGCCTTCGTGAGCATATCGAGCAGCATGCGAAGTCGGAACACCAGGAGCAGTGGCTTGACTTGGTTCCCGGTGCAGGTGAGTTGGTGGACAAGAGTCGGTATCGGGTCACCTATTCTGTCGTGACAAACACCGGCAAGGCAGGCAGAGACTGGCTCCCGTTCTTCAGCAAACTCAACCTTATGCAGCAAGGGCGGCAACTTTTGAATACGGGATACAAGATTGCGCTCGCCCGGGTTCCTATCGCCGATCCGCCATGAATGTTGCAAGCTGCAATCCTTGTGCAGCGTGCTTCAACGGTACTGGCTACCTTTCGCGTCCGTGCGAATCTCGCAGGTCTTTACCAGTAGATAGGAGATGAATCGCCCCGGGTCTGGTGGAGGGTCTCAATTCTGGGAAGGATGATGAGAGTCATGGCAGCACCGTGGAAGTACAGCGTCGAGCTCCAGCAGCGGGCGACGCGGATGGCGATGGAGGCCCGGAAGGACCCTGAGTCTGCGTGAGGCGCCATCAAGCGAGTCGCCGACCAGTTCGGGGTGCATCCCGAAGCGCTGCGGAACTGGGTCCGCCAGGCCGAGATCGACGGCGGCGTTCGGCCGGGCACCACAACCGACGACGCGCAGCGGCTGGCTGAGCTCGAGCGCGAGGTCCGCGAGCTGCGTCGGGCCAACGAGATCCTGAAGACCTCCGCGGCTTTTTCCGCGGCCGCGGAGCTCGACCGCAAGATCAAGTAGAGGTGCCCACCGCGGTGCTGGTTGATTACATCGACCAGCACCGCGAACGGTTCGGGGTCGAGCCGATTTGCACCGTCTTGAGGGACGCCGGCATGCAGATCGCCCCGAGCACCTACTACGCCGCCAAGAAGCGTCCGCCCTCGGCACGCGCGGTGCGTGATGCCAAGCTGGTCGTCGACATCAAGACTGCGCACCAGGCCAACCTCGGTGTCTACGGCGCCCGCAAGATTCACGCTGAGTTCAACCGTGAGGGCGTCACGGTTGCCCGGTGCACCGTCGAGCGGCTGATGCGGGCCGAGGGCCTGCGTGGGATCCCGCGGGAGAAGACCCGCAAAACCACCCTCGGCGACGGCGCTGAGACCGGGCGGCCCGAGGGGACAAGGTCAAACGGAAGTTCGTCGCGAGCGCACCGAACCAGCTGTGGGTGGCCGATCTGACCTAACGTACGAACGCACGCGGGCTGGACCTAAGTTGCCTTCGTTCTGGACGTTTTCAACCGGATGATCGTCGGCTGGCAGGTGTCCACGTCGCTGCGCACCGACCTGGCACTTGATGCCCCCGACATGGGCCTGTGGGCCCCGGCGGCGCATCGGTTAGGACGTCACCGGCCTGATCCACCACAGCGACAGAGGAGTCCAGTATCGAGCGATTCGCCATACCGAGCGGCTCGCCGAGGCCGAGGCCGTCGCATCCGTCGGGTCGAAGGGCGACAGCTACGACAACGCCATGGCTGAGGCACTCAACTCGCTGTTCAAGGCCGAGTACATCCGCAACCCTGTCACGCGCCCGAAGGGCGGCTGGAAGTCCGTCGTCGACGTTGAGATCGCCGTCGCCGAATACGTCGACTGGTTCAACCACCGACGGCTTCACGGCGAGATCGGGCTCATCCCGCCAGCCGAGTTCGAGGCCGACCATTGGACATCTCAGCCCGCGAAACACCACCGTCAGAACCCGGTCCTCACCGAGGACGGATCCAACTAACCGAGCCTCCACGAAACCCGGGGCGATTCAGCAGGTTGTCCATCGTGGTCCTGACGGGAATCGAGGAGTGCAGGATGTGTGATGGCTTCGTCGTGCCCAGCGCTTGCGGGTGGTGGGCGTCACGGTGGGGTTTGAGATGCCGGTCGATTGTCGCCGCGGACATTGACCGCAACTCGTCCAGCATCGCGTCGGACACGCGGCTGTGGATGGGACCGAGCTCGTTGAAGCGGATCAACCGTTCCAGGGTGTTGCCCATGACCGCGGTGAGATATTTCCCCGACGGTTGTTCCTGCAGAGCCCACATCTCCTGGAGGGCCATGGGCGCGTCGTAGGAGTACTTCCGCGGGCGCGGCTTGTGCTGTTGCTCCCGTGCCGTGGCTTTCCGTGCTGCGGCGGTTCGGATCGCCTACCGTGCATGGTCCCGGTTCCAGCCGGTGGTCTTCACCAGCGCATCCAGTAGCCGGCTCTTCTTGGTCCGGTTGGCCCTGCCGTATTCGCGGGCGTAGTTCTTGGTGATCTCACGACGTGCAGCCATCGACAACCCCTTGCTCATCGCGTCAGGGAACTACTCGGACCTTCTCACGTGAGGCACATGCTGCCGCTCCCGGACCTCGTAGCCGAGTCAAGTCGACCTCTTGACAGAACCCCGTGTGAACGTTCATACTCTAGGCACGTGAACGTTCACACGGGCGCTTCTCAGTCAAGATTCAAGGAGGAACATGAACAGGAAGTTTGCTGCCCGGCTGGCGGCAGTCGCCCTAACGTTGAGCTTGTCATTGACGGCATGCACGAGTGACAGCGCAATGACCACTAACGACAATGCGGCTGTGTCGAGCAAGGCAGATGCGGCGCTGAAAGAGATCCAGGGCAAGGTGCTCAGCAAGGGGCCCCACGGCGAGGAGCCGTCAACACGAGATGCGGTGATGCTTTCCGATGCCGAGGTCGCTCAGGTCAAGGCCAAGGGGGCTACGGCAGCCATCGTGATGCACTATGCGGGCAATGACTGGGCGACTGCCCAGGTGAATGGGTTGAAAGCAGAGTTTGCGCGGTTGGGCATCGACGTGGTTGCTGTCACCGATGCCAACTTCAGCCCGGGTCAGCAGGTGTCGAACATCGAGACCGTGCTAGCGAAAAAACCCGACATCATCGTCTCCATCCCGACCGACCCCGTGGCCACGGCTTCGGCCTACAAGCGGGCAGCGGAAGCCGGAGTGAAGCTCGTCTTCATGGACAACGTCCCCAACGAATTCGTGGCGGGCAAGGACTATGAGTCGGTCGTCTCTGCCGACAACTACGGCAACGGTGTGGTTTCTGCCCACCTGCTCGCTAAGGCCCTCGGCGGCGAGGGGAAGATCGGTGTCATCTATCACGAGGCCGACTTCTTCGTCACCAAACAGCGCTATCAAGGCTTCACAGAGACAATCGCCAAGGACTATCCCGGCATGGAGGTCGTCAAGGCCCAAGGAATCGCCGGTCCCGATTTCGCCGGCGATGCCCAGAAGGTGACCGACGCCATGCTCAGCCAGAACCCCGACCTCGCGGGCATGTGGGCTGTCTGGGATGTGCCTGCCGAGGGTGTCATGGCGGCGGCCAGGTCGGCCGGGCGAACTAACCTGAAGATCGCCACCGAGGATCTGGGGACCAATGCCGCGATCGCGTTGGCCCAGAATCAGCTCGTCGTGGGTTTGGGCGCTCAGCAGCCATATCAGCAAGGGGTCACTGAGGCCAACATCGCGGGCGGTGCGCTGCTGGGCAAGAAGGCGCCAGCCTACGTGGCGCTGAATGCCCTCCCGGTTGACCACTCCAATGTGCTGGAAGCGTGGGAGCAGGTGTACAACGTCGAAGCTCCCGCGGACCTTCAGAAAGCCTACGTGAAATGAGTCATGCAACTGGGGTGGGCGCCCCCGGAAACGGAGCCCCTGCAGCTGCCGCGCGGGCCCCAGTCGTCCGCATGGTCGGCATCCACAAGGCATTCGACGGGGTGCAGGTGCTTGATGATGTCGACTTCGAGGTGCTCCCCGGCGAAGTACACGCGCTCGCTGGGGGCAATGGCGCTGGGAAGTCCACGCTCATGAAGATCCTCCAGGGGGTCTATAGCTGTGACGCGGGAACCATCGATGTCGCCGGGCGCACTGTTTCTTTCGCGTCCATTCACGACGCCAAGAGGGCTGGAATCGGCATGGTCTTCCAGGAGTTCAGCTTGGTGTCCACGCTGACGGTGGCGCAGAACATTTTCCTGAACGCCGAACCTCGCAAAGCCGGCCTGATCGACGACCGGGCGATGGTCGAACGTGCTCGGGAGATTTTCGAGCGGATGCAGATCTCCGTCGATCCGGAGCGATCGCTCGGGACGCTCAGCACCGCGTACTGGCAACTGACCGAGATCGCCAAGGCACTGTCGGAGGACGCCCGGGTTCTCATCATGGACGAGCCGACGGCGTCCCTGGCGAGGCACGAGGCGCAAGCCCTGTTCGACCTGATCGGTCGGCTCAAGGACCAGGGAATCGCCGTCATCTACATTTCCCACCGCATGGAAGAGGTGTACGCGATCGCTGATCGGATCACCATCCTGCGCAACGGAAAGAGGCTTCTGACTCAGCGCTTGACCGACATCACGCCAGCCCAGATCGTCGAGGGCATCGTTGGCAAAGAAGTGGAACTCGCGGACAATGCCGGACAATCCAACACCGATGGACCTGTGGTCCTGCGAGCCGCTGGTCTCGCTAGCTCTAGCGGCATCCACGATGTCGATCTCGTTCTTCGAGCCGGTCAGGTGGTCGGGCTCGCCGGGTTGATGGGCTCAGGCCGAAGCGAACTCGCCCGGGCCCTCTATGGCGTAGATCGGATCACTGCGGGCACGCTCTCGGTCGATGGACGCGCGGTGTCGCTCGCATCGCCCGCAGATGCCCTCCGCCATGGGATCTGCCTCATTCCGGAAGACCGGCGATTGCAGGGCCTCATCCTCGACCATTCCGTGGCCGGGAACTTGGTGTTGCCACACCTCGGCGATCTCCGCGCGGGACCATTTGTGGACGATAAGGCGGCCTCCGAGTTGGCCAATACCCTCATCGACGACTTCGCCATCAAGGTCGCCGACCCCGACGCCTCCGCGCGTCTCC
>ERZ773022.2693-NODE-2693-length-10473-cov-5.973411_pt1 | contig 10473 bp, 8 predicted proteins | sample MGYA00580839_ERZ773022 | MGnify/ENA primary metagenome ERZ773022 (study PRJEB29015, sample SAMEA2738020) | human oral metagenome | biome: human oral; feature: human-associated habitat; material: dental | place: China | collected 2044 ... | reverse complement strand
TGCCGTACCGAACCTCACGCCGAAGGAGCTCAAGGCGCAGTTCGATATGTATGCGACACTCTACCGCCATGAGGAGCCGCTGCCGCCACGTGCAGATGTACGCCATGAGCGGCTTCGGATCGGCTTTCTCGCGCAGCATTTCCTCAGCTCGTCCTCGTCGCTCTTCTATGAGGGGCTTCTGCGCGGGCTGACGGAGCAGTACGATGTTTACGCATATGCGCTTGACGATCGTGCGGATGGATTTACGGAGAGCCTGCGCGGCGCGGTGAACTACCATGCACTCGCGAATCTCTCCATCGAGGAGCAGGCGGAGCGCATCCGTGCGGACGAGATCGACGTACTCGTTGACCTCGGCGGACATACGGATGGCGGCATGACCCTCATGGTGCTCGCGCACCGTCCCGCACCCGTACAGCTCTCGGGCATCGGCTGGTTCGCGACGACGGGCGTTCCCTTTGTGGACGGCTTTTTGACGGACGATGTGCTGTCTCCTGCGGGCACGGAGGAGTTCTACAGTGAGGAGCTGCTGCGTCTGCCGTATGCGTTCCATTTCACGCCCGACGCGGCGATGCGGGCGAGCGCGGTGGCGGAGCGTCCTGTCGATGCACCTGTGACCTTTGGCGTGTTTCAGAACTTTATGAAGATCAACGAGGAGTGCCTCAAGGTCTGGGGACGGATTCTGAAAAAGCTGCCGCAGGCGCAGCTGATCCTGCAGGATGCCGCTGTGGACAGCCCTCTGCGCGTGACGACGATTCTGGAGATGATCGAGGGGCTGAAACTGCCCGCGAAGCGCATCTTTGTGCGGACGGGAAAACGGGACTACCTTGGGGACTATGGGGATATCGACATCGCGCTCGACACCTTCCCCTATACGGGCGGTGCATCGACGGCGACAGCACTCTATATGGGCGTGCCAGTTGTGAGCCTGCGCGGGGAGACGCACCACGCATCGCGCCTCGGCGCAGCGATGCTCACGGCGGCGGGAAAGTCGGCATGGATTGCGGAGGATGCCCGCGCCTATGAGAATCTTGCCGTACGAATGGCGGAGGATATTGCTGCCGTGCGTGCAAGTCGCGCAACACTGCGTGCAGAGGTGGAGAAGTCCACATTGATGGATAGGGCATCCTACCTCAGTGCAGTTACGGACGCGATCGAACGCATCTGGGCAGAGCGCGGAGACTTTGCACGGTGAGGACGGAGCTGCTTGAACTCCTTGCACCGAGTGCGGAACGCCTTCGCATTCTTGTCGTTGACGGCTCGGAGTACCTTGCGCGGCTGCGGGAGATGTACCCGAATGCGGAGATTCATGCCGTCACGCCTTACCGCGAGATCGCGGCAGATGCGCGTGTCACAGCGCTCGATGTGCACACATATGTCCTCGATTGGCGGCGTGATGCGCTGCCATTTGCGGAGGAGACGTTTGACCGTATCATTTCGGCGTTTGCGATTGAGTGCGCCTATGAGCCGTACGATGCGCTCATGGCTCTGAACCGTGCGCTCAAAGAAACGGGCACGCTTTACACCTGCTATACAAACATCCGCTATCATCGCGTGCTTGCGGCTCTGCGTGACGGCGAGTTCCGCGTGCGCGGCGACCGTCACCTGTACGCGAAGCCGGAAATCGTACGTCTTCTCAATGATACGCTCTACAAGGAGATTCACTTCTTTGCGGGGGAGCGCGACGACGATCCGTCGGAGGGGGAGGCGTGGGCAGAGGAAGGCTTTCAAAACTTCAGCGACGACCTCATAACGCATACATGGCTCGTACAGGCATCGCGCAGTACGGCGGCTGCGGCGAACCTCAAGCTGTTCTTCTCGCAGGAGACGCGCCGCACGATGGCACGTCTCCTGCACCGCATCGAGTACGATATTGCGGCAGAGCATGCTGTGACGGAGCTGCGCGAACTCTGTATGCACGAGGGAATCTTTTACGACTATCTTTCGGATTTCATTGCAGAGGTCTGTGTGCATGAAGAACGTGTACGGTCACTGCTCACAGGAGTGCTTGCTGACATATAAAAAGTAAACCATAACTAAATATTTAGTTGACGGAATAAAAAACCTGCCTTATAATAGATGACATAAACATAATCTATGACAAGGCAGGTATTTTTTTATGCGCGTAAATCGTGTCAACGAACTGACGAAGAAGATCATCGCGGGGTATCGTGTCAGCCGTGCAGACGACCGCTCCATCTTTATGGATACGCCGGTTGAGGAGCTCGGCGAGGGAGCATACCGCCTCCAAAAGCATTTTTGCGGGAACCACATCGACCTGTGTACGATTGTCAACGGACGCAGCGGACGATGCGGCGAGGACTGCAAGTACTGCGCACAGGCAGGGCGACATAAGACGGGCGTTGACACTTATGGCTTTATGGCACAGACGGATCTGATTGCGCATGCAAAGGCGAATCAGGACGCGGGTGCGAACCGTTTCTCCATCGTTACGTCGGGCGGTGCACTCTCGGGTACGGAGTTTGAGCAGGCACTGGATGCCTACAAGGAGATGCGCCGCACGCTCTCCATCGACCTCTGTGCCTCGCACGGGCTGCTCACGCGCAGTCAGTTCCGTCGGCTGCGCGAGGCAGGTGTGACGAGCTATCATCACAACATCGAGACCTCGGAGCGCTATTTCCCCGAGATCTGCACGACGCACAGCTACGCCGACCGCATTCGCACAATCAAGGCGGCACAGGCGGAGGGGCTCTGCGTCTGCTCAGGCGGCATCATCGGCATGGGGGAGACGTGGGAGGATCGCTTCGACATGGCGTTCGCACTGCAGGAGCTCGGCATCGAGTCCATCCCGCTGAACTCGCTCATGGCAATTCCGGGCACGCCGCTCGAACATCTCGCGCCGCTCTCGGGCGAGGATATCCTCAGAACAATTGCGATTTTCCGCTTCATCAATCCAACGGCGAACATCCGCCTTGGCGCAGGGCGCAAGCTCCTTCCCGAAAACGGAGCGACGGCGTTCCGCGCGGGTGCGTCCGCATCCATCACGGGCAATATGCTCACGACATCGGGGACAACCATCGCCGAGGATATGGAGCTCATCCGAGAGATGGGGTTCACCAACCGTGATGAGGATTGCCGGGTGTCATCGGGTGCGTGCGGCGCACGTTGATATTGATTCCTACAATATTTATATAAGGAAACGCTGATTAATTGAGCACCCATTTGAGGGCTGCATTTATCAGCGTTTCCTTTATTTTTTGAACACTTTAGCCAAATTGTTTGGTAATGAACATTAGACGCAATCTGATTCTTGTCCCCTTTCTTAGCCGTGGATATACTTGCAGCAGAACGAAAAATTATGTGCATCCATATCAAAATGGGGGATTTATCATGTTTGCAAAGGCGAATGCGTTTTTATCGGGGTGGCGAATGACATGGATTGCCGGTGTTTTCTTGGGGGGCTCCTTTTTCCTCCCCATGATTGGCTATCCTTGGGCGGAGAATTTGGCATGGGTGACGGTTGTTGTCTGCGGGCTTCCACTCCTGTACCTGTCCGCAATCCGACTGATTAGGAATAAAGGAATCCGCAAGATTTCTTCGGCACTTTTAATTTCCATGGCAATGATAGCAGCTCTCCTCATCGGAGATTTGTTCGCCGCCGGAGAAGTTGCCTTCATTATGGCGATTGGTGCATTGTTGGAGGATATGACGACCAACCGCGCCAAGCAAGGTCTCAAAAAATTGATTGCTCTGGAGCCGGAAACCGGGCGACGCATCAAAAACAATCAAGAAAATATAGTTCGTGTCACGGAGATCCAAAAAGGCGACATTTTACGCATCCTTCCGGGCGAAACGATTCCCGTAGACGGCGTTATCCGGGCAGGAGAGACTTCCGTAGACCAGTCGGTCATGACCGGCGAAAGCCTCCCCGTGGACAAGGCAGTAGGCGACACCGTGTTCAGCGGTACGATAAATCAATTTGGTGCGATTGACATTCAGACAACAAAGATCGGTGAGGACAGTTCGCTCCAAAAATTGATTCGTATGGTCGCCGATGCTGAGGAAAAACAAGCACCCACACAAAGAATTGCAGACAAAGCGGCAAGCTGGCTCGTCCCTGTAGCACTCATGATCGCAATCGGCACATACTTCTTCACAGGAGACATTGTGCGAGCCGTCACCGTTTTGGTAGTGTTCTGTCCGTGCGCTCTGGTATTGGCGACCCCGACTGCGATCACAGCCGCCATCGGGCAAGCCACAAAACACGGTGTGATCATCAAATCCGGGGAAGCATTGGAAAAAATGGGAAAGGTGAATACCATTGCATTCGACAAAACGGGAACACTAACCTACGGGCGTTTGGAGATTAGCGATGTACTTCCCATGGCAGATCTCACATCCGAGGAGCTCTTGGCAATCGCGGCTTCGGCAGAAAGCCGCAGTGAACACCCGCTTGGCAAAGCCATCGCTGAGAACGGCAAAGCGAAGGGAATGCCGTTGTACGATGTATCAGACTTTAGCATGATTGCGGGGAAAGGCGTCGTCGCAACGATCAAGGACATGAAATACGTTCTCGGAAATGAGAAACTGCTTCGTGAAGCCGGAATCACCATCACCGGCCAAGTCGAACAGGTTCTTGAGAAGGTCAGGACAGAGGGCAAGGCTGCCGTTATCGTGGCAAATACAGCCAATGTCATTGGCATCATCACACTTTCGGATGTACTGCGCCCGGATGCTGCTGATATGGTGCAGACACTTGCCGGGCTGAACACCGAGGTTGTGCTTTTAAGCGGCGACAATCAAAAAGCGGCAGCATATTTTGCGGAGCAGATAGGAATCAAGAAAATCGCAGCAGACCTTTTGCCGGAAGACAAAGTAAAGAATATTGTCACGTTGAAGCGGCATAACGCTGTCTGCATGATTGGCGACGGGGTCAACGACGCTCCGGCGTTGAAAACAGCCGATGTTGGGGTAGCGATGGGCGTCATTGGCAGCGATATTGCGATTGAGGCTGCAGATGTGGCACTTATGACCGACGATATTTCCAAAATCCCCTATCTGAAATGGCTCTCCAATGCCACCGTGCGTACCATCAAGAGCGCAATTCTCCTTTCTATGACGATAAATTTTGTCGCGATCCTTCTTTCTGTGCAGGGCGTTCTTACCCCTACCACGGGTGCTCTGGTGCATAATGCGGGCTCTTGTTTTGTCGTGCTGCTGGCAGCCCTTCTCTATGACAGGAAGTATCGTGGTGGCCAACCTGTAATGACAAGTTGAGAAATCGCAGATAAACTCAGCACCGCCGTCTTGGCAAGATCTTTTCGCATCAATAAGGGGCTGTTGCACGAAGTTTTCAGACATCGTGCAGCAGCCCCTTGCTTCTTTTTATCAGCGATTCCTATAGATATCCCTCAAAATGCTCCATATCCAGAATGCGTATGCTGCGCCCCGTCGCCTCAATGATGCCCTCGCGCTGCATCGCGCTCAGCTCGCGCGAGAGGGAAGGGCGGCTGACAGCGAGATAGGCGGCAATGAACTCACGACTTACCTTAAGTGCAATCTGCCCTTTTTCGTCAATATGAGGGAAGAGGTAGCGGACAATCTTCTCACGCAGCGTGCCGCTCGCGAGAATTTTCAGCTTTGTGTGCATTGCATACGCCTTGCCCGCAAAGATCTTCATGAGGTTGCGCTGCACGATCAGTGCAGAGCGGCGTGGTGTCTCGCCGACATCGAGCGTGAAGAGGTGGCTTGATACCTCGAGCAGCTTTACCTTTGTCACGGCACGCACGTACATATCGTATGGGCGTTTCAGCACCTCGTAGACCTCGCCGAACATATCGCCGGGGCGGTCGATCTCCGAGATGAAGATCTGCCGTCCCGAGTACGTGTCCTTGAGGATGTGCACCTCGCCCTCGAGCAGAATGTAAAGCGAGTGAGGGAGATCCCCGTCGTGGAAAATGACTGCGCCCTTCGGGTAGGAGCGCAGAGCCACGTCACTGGAGGCAAGCAGCTCCGCTACATCCTCCTCGTTCATACCCTGCGCGAGACTGGTCTCGGCGAGAATTTGGGCAGCGTTTTCTTTGCTCATGGCATACTCCTGCATATATACGAAAAAACCGCCCACATAGGACGGCATCAGATACATACATGGTGCTCACTGAGGGATTCGAACCCCCGACCCCCTCCATGTGACGGAGATGCTCTACCAACTGAGCTAAGTGAGCCTAAGGGAAGCACTGATAAAAAAATCCGCACGACTGCGGACGAGAAAAAATGGTGGGGTTAACAAGATTCGAACTTGTGACCTCCTCGATGTCAACGAGACACTCTAACCAACTGAGCTATAACCCCATTGATACGCCGCTCATGTCCAAACGACAAGATGAATTATAACAATGGATGTGATTTCTGTCAAGAAATATTTTTTAAACGAAAACTTTCGACGATGGTTTTATTTTATAACTCAAACTTCGCACATCAAAAACGTTCCACAGACCTTGAAAACACTGACTTTATGCCAATGAAAACACTCCCTTTATGCACATTTTCGTAGTTTTTGCGACAACAGTACAGGCAGCTCTTTCAAGAAGCCTTGCAGCTGCCCCTGGATCTCCCCTTCATCCAGCATAGGCTTCTCTTGGAGTCGTTCAACAAACAGCAGCAAAAGGAGGCGCATGGCTTCCACGAAGCACACATCCGGCAACTCATCCACAGATAGGCAAAACAGCTCTCTCAGACTTCGTGCATCTTTGCGCTCGCGCTGCTCCACTGCCAGGAACATGTACCGCGTGAACACGATGGAGACATGCGCTGTCATCGCGTCATACGAAAGAGAGCGGCAATCCTTCTCCAAGCGCAGGAAACTCTTGCACACCTTGAAGAACACCTCGATGCCCCAGCGCTTGCCGTAGATGCGGATGACTTCCTCCGCCGTGAGGCTCATGTCCGTCGTCACCAATACCAGCCAGTCCTTCCGATGGTTGCGATTGCGGACAAAGACAAGGCGCACAGGGAGGGATTCTTCGCCCTTGACGACAGCGGCTTCCACACGCAGCAGATACTTCGAGCGGCCACGCCGCTTTCGGTGTTGCTTGTAGATCGCCTTCACATCCTGCAGGCATCCTTGATGGAGATAGTGTATCTTTTCCGTCTTCTTTGCCATGGCGACCACATCGTAGCCAAGACCGTGAATCTTCAGAAGCGATGCTGAGGAGCAGAACCATGTGTCGAACAGGACGTGGCGCGCCGGGATAGCAGCATCCTTTGCTTCCTGCAGGAGCTGCAGCATCACCTCGGTTGCCTTCTGCTGGGCGAGTTTTCGCTGCTTGCCGCCATTGGAACGAGCGTCCACTTTCCGTGACGCCTCACGGAGGCGATTCTTCGTATTCTCGGTAGAGAGCAGCGTATGGCTGGCGGTCAGAAGCGTATTGCCATCCGACCAGCAGAGCGTGAGCATGCGGAAGCGGAAGCCATAGAAGAACCCCCTCTTGGCATGGTCGTAGAGGCGGGCGAGAAGCTCCACCCTTTTGGAGCGGGCGCGATGGTAGATAGAATCGTCAAGGATGAGCACGTTGATGCGATCCGCCTGAGTCAGGGGAACGAGCGTGTCATGGATGATGGCGGCGGCAAACTCTGTCGTGAACCTGCGCCAGTGGATTCGGCAAGAGTTCATGACGCGGTAGAACGTATCCTTGCCGAAAGGCATGGCGGTGCGCTGGAGATGCATCTGCGTGTAGACGGAACGCTGCTGGAACACCATGCGGAAAACCAGCAGGAAGATGCTAAGGACAGGGACGCCGCGAAGCTTGTACGCATTTGCCGCACGGAGGATGCGACTGACTTGATAGCGACGGAAAAAGACCTGCATTTTCTTAGAAAGCAGTTCCTCGTCTTGGTGGTTTTGTGTTATACTGTTCATAGCATGAGCCTCCATTGGATGTTTTTTGTTTGACACTTAAAATTATACCAAATGGATGTCGCTCATGCTATTTTATTTGCCAAGACGATAGATATTTCAAGGGTTACAGCAGATTATTCATCTGCGAAGTTTGAGTAGTATAACATGTTTGCACCGCGCGCGCAAAACGCGGGGACAGAATTTTTCCACGCGCATGCCGGCGGTATCTTCGACGAATCGTTCTCCTATCGGTGCATCGCATACATAGACAGAAACGCATCCAGTTCCCGGTTCATATTTTGATACAGCAAAATTTTGAACGGCTCTATTTCTTTGTGCGGCGAATACGCTTCCAGCGCCGCAAAATACCGCTCTCTATTTTTCAGCTTGATGGATGTCGGTGGATAGCCGTTCATCATAAGATGATAGTTCATCGCGAGCCGCGCCGTTCGCCCGTTCCCATCCTGGAACGGATGAATCCGCACAAGCTCTGCGTGCAGCCAGGCCGCCTTTTCAATCTCGTCCGGAAATATGCGATGCTCTATGTCATACGCATAATTTCCCATCTCGCCATGAACCTTCGCCGGATTCGGCGGCACATGCCGTGCGCCGCGCATATACACCGGGATATCGCGATACATACCGCCGACGCCGCGCACGGGTACGACGCGTTCATGAATGTCGCGGATGATATACTCCGAAAGCGGAATCCCACGCGCAACGCAATCCTTGACGTATGCCCATGCGCTCGCATGCCCGCGCACTTCATCCAACTCTTTCAACGAGATTTCGGCCGGGGTGATCCGGTCTGTCAAAATCATTTTGGTCTGGATCAGCGTCAGGGTATTGCCCTCTATTGAAGTGGAATCATGCGTAAATTCCACCGTGAAGTTTTCCTCGTGATCCGCCCTCTCAAACGCGCTGAGTCGAGGAAGGAGCGCACGGTACTGCTTCGCCTTCTTTTCCAATGCCGCAAGGTCGACCGCGTTTTCCATGTCTTTCACCTCTTCGGGATGTCGAGCGTTCATACGTCTTTCTCATGATCTCTCTATCGTTCCACAGCGAATCGCTCGTCAGATTTTCTAAAGCGTATTGTCTCTTCCCCTTGCGCCAGTATACCATATTGCCCCATGAAAAGCGACGGCTCAAATTGCCGCACACCGCGCCGACGCAACTCTCCTAATCAGTGAGATATATGACCGCCGCCTCTATTGTAATCCTGTACAGAAAAATAATTGTTCCATGCGCCGACTACCGGAGCATATGCCGCCCTCATGCAGCAACGGAGCTTTTTCATCAATAAATTTTTTCACTGTTCCGTAATAAATGTATTGCGGGGGGGGGCAAGTGTGTTATACTTACACCGAGCATTGATTTGGAGTCATAGAGAAAGGAGGCTGAGGTCCTTGACTTTACGGGAGTTCAAAGACAAATGCGTAGACAGCAGCACCGCGTTAAAATTGCTGGTTACTGTTGCCGTCATAGGAATTTTATGGTTGCTGAGACCGATTGTGGATTTTAGTGCGATGATTGCCCAAGGACAAGGGCAAATAGATACGAAAATAACCGCATGGGGCGTATTGAGTATCCTCCTGGTGGCGGCGTGCCTTGTATCTGCGGTGATTGTCGGGCGTGTGTATGCCAAGGCAGAACCGGACGATGAGAAGAGAATACGCACGCTCATCAATCTGATTCTGACCGTGCTGACCCAGTTGATGCTCGCAGTGACGATTTCTCGTGTTGACGAAATGCTGCGACAATGATGTTGCAGAGCTATTCAAAGGAGATGTAACAAATGTTCAAGAAACTATTGACGTCCATGATGGCGCTGGCGGTCTTCGTCCTCGCCGGCTACGGAAGCGCGTCTGCCGAATACACGCATGTATTCCATCGTGTGAACACCATAGCGGATAACGATTATTATGACATTTATATTGATTTTGAGGGCATCCAGGAATCCAAGGAAGAGACGCAGGAGGGGACATGGACGCGGTACATGGTTCCGGTAAAAACGGTCTTCCCTCCAGACGGTCATACCTCCAGCCAAAAATATTTCTTTGTATGTGTGGACACCCGTCCGAACAGCTGGGATGCGCATAGGACATACAAAGGTGACGAGGGCTCATGGTATGACATAGAAAACTGGGATAATGTCAAGGTGGATGATATTTATGCGATAGAAAAAGAGGGGTTAGAGACCGGTCAGAGGACTCCTATCGTCTATTCAGGGTCGCCAGATTTGTCCAAGTGGAACATGCACAATCTCAATACGAACGACTATGAGACGGATCCATATAATTGGGGAAATGTTCATGCAAACATATTGAAAAAGGTAATCCAGTATAAGGCGGGGATTATTACCGGCAGGGAAGCCGTCAGCCAAACATAAAGAACAATACCATAAGACAGACCTATCAAATAGCACGTTTCCCGCGCAGAGGGAGGCGTGCTTTATTCGTGTGCTGCACGTTTGAATTGGGCGAAAATTATGGTATACTTCTTATGATCTCAAACTTCGCAGATGGATAATCTGCTGTAACCCTTGAAATATCTATCGTCTTGACAAATAAAATAGCATGAGCGACATCCATTTGGTATAATTTTAAGTGTCAAACAAA
>ERZ773022.2689-NODE-2689-length-10483-cov-2.976985_pt1 | contig 10483 bp, 6 predicted proteins | sample MGYA00580839_ERZ773022 | MGnify/ENA primary metagenome ERZ773022 (study PRJEB29015, sample SAMEA2738020) | human oral metagenome | biome: human oral; feature: human-associated habitat; material: dental | place: China | collected 2044 ... | reverse complement strand
GAGTGCTGAAGGGGTAAAAAGGGATCTACGGTAGGTCGTCGATGCGACCTACCGTGGGTCGTCTCGACGACCTACAGTAGGTTTTTTTGGCGACCTACCGTAGGGTCCAAAAGAGGCCTCTCAAAAGCCCCTGTAGACAGGGCTTCTGGAGGGGTAGTTTTTTGATTCGGATGTCAGCTTCGGTGGGCGGGGATGAGACTCGGGAAAAGCAGTGGTACACTGTCGTTCCGATGTAGGGATGTTCTTAAAGAATTTTATTAAGTAAAAAGGCTTATAAAAGTATTTTCAGAAGGTTAAAATTTACTATTTTTGCCCGCTGACAAGATTATGGTTATACTTAGTGACAGCCTATTTACCCTAGATCCCTCGCACGAGTGGTCTAGCCTGCGTGACCTATCGGGGACAGACCTGATGGCGTATTGGTCCATTTATACGACGAAGCTGGCGAACTGGTGGATGTGCTCGATGCGTAGATCTCCCCGATATATCCTCCGTTCTATCTATATCCCAAGCTAAAAGGCTCCTAGACTAGGCGTGCTAGCACGTAGAGGTCTGGGAGCTTTCCTTGTCTTGTGAAGCGCTGCGGCTACTTCGAGTAGTTCGGGTGTTTCACTTTATCCCCTTCCCTAAGATTCCATTTTTTTAATTTTCAGATATGAAGAAAGTACTATCTCTCCTCATGACGCTTTTCCTCTGTGTTGCTACGGCATTAGCACAGGGGCGGAGCATCAGTGGTGTCGTGCTCGATGCTACGAATCATGAGCCTGTGATCGGAGCTTCGGTTCTGGTCAAGGGTGTGCCTGGTCAAGGTGCTTCTACCGACATCAACGGTAAGTTCACCTTGAAGAACGTCAAGGCGGGTGCTGTCCTCGTCGTATCCTCCATCGGGTACGCCAAGAAGGAAGTCCCTGTCGGTAACCAGACCGAGCTGAAGATCGAGCTCGCCAGCGAAGACAATCAGCTGGAGTCAGTCGTCGTCACGGCTCTTGGTATCAAGCGCTCACAGAAGGCGCTGAGCTACAACGTCCAGGAGGTCAAGAACGACGCTCTGACGACGGTCAAGGATGCCAACTTCATGAATAGCCTCAACGGTAAGGTTGCTGGGGTGAACATCAATGCTTCCTCTTCGGGTATCGGGGGTGCTACGCGTGTCGTCATGCGTGGGCCAAAGTCAATGAACCAGAGCAACCAAGCACTCTACGTCATCGACGGTATCCCCATCATCAATACCAACGGTGGTGAGACAGGTGGTCGCTACTCCGCTCAGCCTAAGGGTGAAGGGATCTCCGACATCAACCCTGACGATATCGAGTCGATCTCTGTACTTAGTGGTCCTGCCGCTGCTGCTCTCTACGGGGCAAGCGCTGCTCAGGGGGTGATCATGATCACCACGAAGAAGGGTAAGGAAGGGCGTGTACAGGTCATGCTCTCCAATAGCTCATCCTTCTCTCGTCCCTTCGTCATGCCTCGCTTCCAGAATGAGTTCATCAACTCTCCTGGAGACGTGAAGAGTTGGGGCGCTCAGACGCCCTCTCCCTACGGGAAGTACAACCCTGCAGACTTCTTCAACACGGGGTCTAATATCCAGAACACCGCTTCGCTCACCATCGGGAACGCGAAGAATCAGACTTACCTCTCTCTGGGTACGACCAACGCTGCAGGGATCATCCCCAATAGCAAGTACGATCGCTACAACTTCAGCTTCCGTAACACGACGAACTTCCTCGACGATAAGTTGACGCTGGACTTCGGCTTCAACTACATCAAGCAGGGCGATCAGAATCTCATCGCTCAGGGGGAATATGGTAATCCCATCGTACCGCTCTACCTCTTCCCACGTGGTGAGAACTTCGATGGTGTCCGTACCTTCGAAGTCTACGATCCTGTACGTAAGATCAATGTACAGAACTGGCACTACGGGGATGCCTACTCCATGCAGAACCCCTACTGGGTAGCTAAGCGTATGCTAGCTATCGGCAACAAGGATCGCTACATGGTCAACGGCTCACTCAAGTGGAAGATCAACGACTGGATCGACATCACCGGCCGTGCTCGTGCTGACGTGATCAATAGCTTCGACGAAAACAAGCGCTATGCTTCGACAGCTAACCTCTTCACAGGGTCTCCCTACGGATACTACTCCTACAGCAAGGGCAATAACACCTCGCTCTACGGAGATATCATGGCGAACATCAATAAGCGCATCGAAGACTTCTCTGTCGCTGCCAACCTTGGTGTCTCTACCAACCGCTCTTACCTTGATACACGAGGCTTCCGTGGCGGTCTCCGCTCCCTCTCCAATGTCTTCGATCCTAACCAGATCGACTATGGACAGCCTACCGCTGGTAATGCTCCTATCTTCGACCACACGGCTCACGTGACGAACTCTGCCTTTGCTAGTGTCGAAGCCGGCTGGAAGAGCATGCTCTTCCTTACCCTGACGGGGCGTGAAGACTGGGACTCTGCCCTTGCTCACACTACGGGTAACCCCTTCTTCTATCCCTCTGTCGGTCTCTCGGGTGTCATCTCTCAGATGGCTAAGATGCCTAAGTGGGTCAACTACCTCAAGACTCGTGTCTCCTGGGCTAAGGTAGGGTCACCTATCCCTGCTCAGATCTCATCTCCTTACCGCTACAAGTATGACCCTGCTACGCAGAGCTACTCTACGGTGACCTATAAGTTCCCTAGCGACTTCAAGCCTGAGCTGACCTACTCTTGGGAAGCTGGGGTGACGGGTAAGTTCTTCCGCAACCGACTCAGCGTAGAAGCTACTATCTACCAGTCCAACACGAAGAACCAGACCTTCCGTATGCCTCTCTCTTCTGCCTCCAACGGCTACAACGAAGAGTACATCCAGGCGGGTGATGTCCGCAACCGCGGTATCGAACTCGCCATCGGCTGGACGAGCAAGTTCGGTCAGCTGGAGTGGACCACTACGGGTACCTTCAGTGCTAACCAGAACCGCATCGTCGAGCTCATCCCAGGTCGTAAGGATCCTATCTCTAAGGGTGGTCTGAAGGGTGCTGAGATTTACCTCCGTAAGGGTGGCTCTATGGGTGACGTCTATGTCAATACCGACGTAAAGCGTACGCCTGAAGGGTATCCTGAAGTCTCTGCTGATGGTAAGCTCAGCCCTACGACACTCGACAATCCTGTCTACAAGGGATCTGTCCTTCCCGATGCTAATCTGGGTTGGGTCAATGAGTTCAACTGGAAGGGGCTGAACGTAGGCTTCATGTTCTCCGCTCGTATCGGTGGTATCGTCCTCTCTCAGACACAGGCGATCCTCGACGAGTATGGTGTCTCTAAGGCTTCTGCAGACGCACGTAAGGCTGGTGGTGTAGCCGTCGGCAATGGTCGTGTCGATGCTCAGGGCTACTACTCCATCGTCGGTGGTGCTAACCCCGTCTGGTCTCAGTACATCTACGACGCTACGAACGTACGCCTTCAGGAAGCTCACGTCTCCTACCTTATCCCTAAGAAGCTCCTTGGTAATAAGGTTAACCTCTCTCTTGGTCTGACGGCTCGTAATCTCCTGATGATCTACAATAAGGCTCCATTTGACCCTGAGCTGACTGCTTCTACTGGGACTTACTACCAGGGCTTCGACTACTTCATGCAGCCTAGCCTTCGTAACCTAGGTTTCACCGTGAAGCTCCAGTTCTAAGCTAGCTCACTCTTATCCACATGTATCTTATGAAGATCAATCATATTGCCAAGGGCCTTAGCCTCGCTGCTCTAGCCCTTACTCTAGGCTCCTGCACGAGTGGCTTCGAGGAAATCAACCGTCCTGGAGGGAACCTCGATAAGGGTACTCTGCAGCGTGATAACTACAGCATCTCCTCGTTCCTCATCCAGCTGCAGAACCGTGCTTTCCCTGAGCAGGAGAACTGGTTCCAGACGAACTTCGACCTCATCGGGAACTATCTAGGTCGCTACTTCACGTATGCGAATGATGGCTTTAGCTCTAAGAACTTCACCATCTTCAATGCGCCTAATAACTGGCTTGCATGGCCAAACGATATAGTCTTGGTCCCAACGAAGAGTACCTTCTCTGAGATAGAGGATCTGTCAGAAAAGGGTGACCTGAACTACAACTGGGCGCTCATCATGCGTGCTCAGGCTTTCCTCGCCCTCACCGACAAGTATGGTCCTATGCCTTTCGGCCTAGACCCTAAGAAGCCTGAAGGATACAATACTCAGGAGGATATCTACAAGTCTCTAGTGAATGACCTCACCACCGCTAGCAAGGTGCTCAAGGCTTACACACTGGCTAACCCTGGTGCGAAGGTCCATGAGGCTGCCGACAAGATCTATGGTGGCGACTTCACCAAGTGGGCTAAGTTCGCTAACTCCCTCAAGCTACGTATCGCTATCCGTATGCGCTATGTCGCACCAGAGCTCGCTCAGCAGTATGCTAAGGAAGCTCTTGCCGAAGGGGTCATCGAATCTTCTGCTGACAATTGCGCCATCACCTACATCCCTCGTGGCCTCTATAAGACCTCAGTTGAGTGGGGAGACTCGCGTGCTTGCGCCGACATCGACTCGTACATGAATGGGTACGATGACCCTCGTATCTCTGCTTACTTCGCTGAGCCTGATACTAAGGCTGATCGTAAGCTCGTCGGCTGTCTAGCTGGTGCTAATGTCAAGAATAAGGCTGCTGCAGATAAGCTCTATTCAGCAGCTGCTGTCACGAAGAACTCTCCTAGCGTATGGCTTTCGGCTGCAGAGATGTGGTTCTGCCGTGCTGAGGGGGCTCTGGCTGGCTGGTCTGGTATGGGTGGCTCAGTCAAGGAGCTCTATGAGCGTGGTGTCAAGGAGTCCTTCACTCAGTGGGGTGCTTCTGGTGTAGATGCTTACCTCCAGAGCGAAAGAACGCCTGCTGACTACAAGGATGTCGCCGGTGGCTACGGTAAGGATATGCCTGCTGTGAGCACCATCACTCCTAAGTGGGATGATGATGCTACTGCCGATGTCAAGCTAGAGCGCCTCATCACCCAGAAGTGGCTGGCTCTCTTCCCCAACGGGCAGGAAGCTTGGAGCGAAATCCGTCGTACGGGTTATCCTAAGGTATTCGCTCTCCCAGTGGCGACCAGTGGCTACACCATCCACGTAGCTAATCGTATCCCCTACGATGTCAATGAGCGTACTCGTAACCAGGCTAACTACAATGCCGCTCTTACTCTCCTCGGAGGGGCAGACGACTATGCTACGAAGCTCTGGTGGCAGAAGAAGTAATCTCCCTAGCTAACGAACTAAGAAATGAAGATTAAGAATATCCTAGCGGTATCTGCAGTCGCTCTGCTCGGTCTGTCCTCTTGTAGCAAGTGGACCGACATGGAGATCCAGCATCCAATGGATCTGACCAAGCCTGCACATACTGAGGAGTACTACAAGGCACTCCGTGACTATAAGAACTCTGATCACCAGCTCGCCTTCGCTTACTACAGCGCTTGGACAGGGGTCGGTACGAACATGCAGAGCTCTCTGATGGGGCTCCCTGACTCGGTAGACCTCGTCTCCCTCTGGGGGGGCTGGAAGAACCCTACCGAAGCTCAGCTCAAGGATCTGCGTATGGCCCAAGAGAAGAAGGGACTGAAGGCTATGATCTGCTTCCTCGTCCTCGATATGGGCGGTGGTATCACTCCTGATCCCACGGATGCTGAGAAGGCTGCCCTCAAGGAGGGTGAGAGCTGGACGCACAAGTACTGGGGCTGGAGCAAGGAACAGACAGAGGCTGGTAAGGCCGCTCGTCGTGCTGCTGTCGTCAAGTATGCTAATGCTATCTGCGACGTGATCGATAAGTACGGCTACGATGGCTTCGATATCGATGCTGAGCCTAATTATCCTCATCCCTTCAAAACGGACTATGAGTTATGGAATACGGATAGAGATAGAGAGACCGGCGTATCTACCCTCATGACTCTCTTCATCGAAACGCTCGGTAAGCGCATCGGCCCAATGGCTGAGACCGAAGCTGGTCGTAAGAAGATCCTGGCTGTCGACGGGGAGCCTGATGCTCTACCTCCTACGCATGCCAAGTACTTCAACTACTTCATCATCCAGGCTTATAGCAACAGCGTAGGCTATAATAATGGTCACTTCCAAGGGATGCTTCGAGTCTATAAGGATGTCCTCTCTGCCGAGGAGATCTGCAAGAAGAGCATCTTCGTCGTGAACTTCGAGTCGGGTGCTACCCGTGGTGGTGAAGTTGGTCTGGGTCAGATCCTGAACTTCGCTCTCCAGAACCCTGTCGTCGATGGTGTGACCTATCGCAAGGGTGGTGTCGGAGCCTTCCGTGTCGACCTCGAGTATGCTGTCAGCACTCCTGAAGTCGTCAATGGTATCGATATGTCCCCAGTCAAGGGGCTCTCTTATCCTTGGTGGCGTCGTGCTATCCAGCTGATGAACCCAATCATTAAGTAGTCGCATAACATGAAGATCAATAAATCTATCCTTGGAGTCGTGGCTATGGCTACACTCCTCGGGGCTTGTAATGACAGAGAACTCAAGGAGCTCTCTAACCAAGCCTATATCGCCCAGACAGGGACGCAAGCTGGTCGCCTAGGATCACTTCAGCTCGGTGATAGCGAAGTATCGACGGATATCAATGTCCGTCTGTCCAACCCTCAGGACAAGGATCAGAGCTATTCCCTTGAGCTTAGCTCGGAAGCACTAGAGCAGTACAATAAGCTCAATGGGACTTCCTTTGTGATGCTCCCCGCAGAGCAGGTGAAGCTCTCTACTACTAATGTTGTAGTTAAGGCAGGGGCAGTCTTCTCCGAAGCTGTGAAGGTCTCTCTTCAGCCTCTTAGCAAGGAGCAGATGGATTCGGGTAAGAAGTTTGCTGTCGCCTTCAAGCTCAAGTCCGCTGGTGCTTCGGCTGCCGTCCTCAAGGGCGCTGACACCTATGTCTATGCGATCAAGACGATCACTTCGGCTTACGCTCCTATCCTAGGTACCTACAAGGGTAAGTACTACAAGGCTATCGCTCGTGGTATCGCTCCTGTAGAGCTCCAGCGCTTCACCATCGAGATGCGTGTCAATATCAATGGTCTGAACAAGAACAACCAGGCACTCTTCGGTGCATGGGCTCCAGGCTCTGAGATCTACATGCGCTTCGGTGACGCTAACCCTCCCTATGACTACCTGAACATTAAGTTCGGTGATGGTGGTCAGATCGACCGTACCTTCGAAGGTGCTAAGACCAATACGTGGTACCACATCGCACTGGTCTTCGACGGCTCTCAGGCTACGCTCTATGTCAACGGTAGCAAGATCACCAGCACGGACAAGCCTGCAGGTCGTGTCTTCAAGCTCAATGATGCGATCCATGTCGCAGGCTCTGGCCCTGCTTGGTTCATCAATGCTTGTATCTTCAGCGAACTCCGTATCTGGAACACGGCTCGTACACTCGAGCAGCTCCGTGACAACGAGTACACCGTCGATCCTACTACCCCAGGTCTCCTCCACTACTGGAAGATGAACGAAGGTAAGGGTGGCACGTTCGCTAACTCTGTCGCTGGGGCTCCTGCCCTCAATGTCTACGACGGTAGCTACGACGACAAGAATCATGAGAGCAACGTCATTCAGACGCCAGTTTGGGTCTCGAATGTCCGCTCCGATGGTAAGGGTACAGTCAAGGTCCCCTAATCTTAATATCGGTGATACGACACAGCCCTTCCCTTCGGAGGGGGGGGCTGTGTACGATCCCTCTAATAGCTTTGAAGTTTATATGCAAAAGACTCTATCCATAGCTTGCGCAGCACTCTTCCTGAGCCTGACGGCTTGTCAGAAGGGCTTTGATCTGGATACGCCTCTCCATGATAAGGCTAAGGTCCAGACTGCTGAATCTGTAGCTTATATCAAGACGGGGGACTTTGATCTGTCTAAGTCCTTGAAGTACCCTCTTCAGGTCAATCTCCAAGGGACGACGCTCACCAAGTGGGCTGAGCAGGAGCGCTATGTCTACCTCTCTAAGCCTGTCGCTCAGGATGTGACGGTCACTGTCGCTATCGCTACCGCTGAGGCCTCGGCTGCTTCGTACGTCGCCTCCCATGCTGGCTACCGTGTCGCTCCCGAAGGCTATGCTAAGCTTTCCGCAACGACCGTGACGATCCCTAAGGGGCAGACGAAGAGCTCTACAGCTATCACCGTCAGCCCTGGTGATAAGTACGATGAGATCTCGAAGCAGAATGCGAGTGCTGAGTACTTTGTGATCCTCGTGAAGGTCTCTGCTGTAGCAGGCGCATCGTCCGTCGGCGTCAGCCAGGACTATGGCACCTACTTCATCCCCGTGAAGAAGAGCTACCAGAATGTAGGCTTCTACACACGTGATCCTCTGGGTACGATGCTGACCTCTGCGGATATCACCTACGATGTCTCCTCTGAGCTCTCTTGGGGTAACTACACCTACAGCAAGGACGCTCTCTATGATGGCGACCCCTCTAACGAGTGGTATGCAGCCTACACAGATACGGCTCCTTGGGTGACGGGTATCCTCAAGAATGGTACGAAGAAGTTCAACTACATTCTTCTCAAGCGTACTGATGAGAAGATGGATGGTGTTTCTGATGTCGAGATCTTTACCACTCAGGATGGTACGAACTGGACTTCTCAGGGTATGCTACCTGCTAGCTACCTCAATAGAGAGAGTGTCGTTGTCGTTCGCTTCTTCACTCCTGTAGAAGCAAAGGGTATCAAGATTGCCGGAGTTAATGCTTCAGGATCTGGCTTCTTCGGTATCGGCGAGCTGAACTTCTTCTCGGAGAACTAAGTCCTCCTTTCCTCCTCTAGCGATAAGGCCCGTACATGTAGCCCAAAAGGCATGCATGTATGGGCCTTCGCTATAGATCCACCTGAGTATTCCCGAATCCATTCAAGGGGGCGACTGCACCAGACAGAGGTGCGGTCGCCCCCTTGTTTTGTCTGTGAGGTTTTCCTCGGATAGAAGAGACTTTCTCGCTGGTGCATCTAGCCCACGGCAGGCGGTGAAAGATGAGGGTCGGGGGAGGGGAGTGCTGAAGGGGTAAAGAGGGATCTACGGTAGGTCGTCGATGCGGCCTACCGTGGGTCGTCTCGACGACCTACAGTAGGTTTTTTCGGCGACCTACCGTAGGTCGTTTTGAGGAGGGGGAGAGGAGCCTGTCGGAGACCTGTGTTTATGGGAAGGAGCCCGTCACTGTCTATGTCGATAGAAATCACTACCTTTGCTGGCGTTTTACGATTGTCTCGAAACGACGAGAAGCCCCTAGACCTCCAGCAGGCAGGGACTCGTGTGATGGGAAATTAGAAGACACTAATTTTGAGTAACACAATTATTAAGTAAGAGAATGAAAACATTCCAACTCTCAGGTCAGCTCCGCCCAGAGCTTGGCAAGAAGGCTTCTAAGGGCCTTCGCGCTGGGGATCAGATCCCTGCAGTCCTCTACGGAGGCAACGAAGTCATCCACTTCACCGTAAGCCAGGATGGCGTGCGTAACCTCGTCTACTCTCCAGACATCTTCGTGATCGACCTCGACATCGAAGGTCGTCAGGTCAAGGCTGTACTGAAGGACCTTCAGTTCCACCCTGTGACTGACGCTATCCTTCACCTTGACTTCCTCCAGGTAGAAGCTACTAAGCCTATCGTCATGGAAGTACCTGTAGTCCTCACGGGTCACGCCGAAGGGGTTAAGGCAGGGGGTAAGCTCAGCCTCGAAATGCGCAAGCTGAAGGTTCGCGCTCCTTACACCGAGATCCCCGAGAAGCTCTTCATCGACGTCACCGAGCTCGGCCTTGGTAAGACGATCCAGGTGGGTGCCCTCTCCTTCGATGGTCTCGAAGTCATCAACGCTAAGAACGCTGTCGTCTGCGCCGTCAAGCTCACTCGTGCTGCTCGTGGTGCTATGGCTAAGAGCGGTAAGTAAGCCTGCAACCTAAGGTGTGAGCTACGAACTAGGCTCATACCCTATATATCCATCCTAGAGGCTATCCTACCTGAGAGTAGGGTAGCCTCTAGCTCACTTATATGCGCTCGTAGCGCACCCTTTATTTCACTAGATGAATCTTCGTCGGCTCGCCCTCTTCGTCCTCTACCTATTCATCCCCCTCTTAGTATATGCTCAGCCCTTCCCCGAGGCAGTGGAGCTCCTACGCCGCTACGAGCAGCGCCCTGGGGTACGTGTCACGGCTCTCCTTCGAGATCTAGAGACAGGGGAGACACTCGGGGCGCATCGCACGGACGAACTCTTTCGTCCTGCCTCGCTGGTGAAGATCCCTACGACGGGGGCCTTCCTAGCCCTCCGTGGTGCCGACTACCGCTTCCATATCCCTGTCGCTATCCGTGGACGGGTGCATGAGGGTGTCCTCGAGGGTGATCTCATCCTCGGAGCTTCGGCAGACCCTTCGGTGGGGTCGCACTACATCCCTGAGCCTGACCGCCTCCTTCGTGAGGTGAAGACCCTACTGGAGGAGCGAGGGATCAAGCGGGTGACGGGTC
>ERZ773022.2688-NODE-2688-length-10483-cov-3.090142_pt1 | contig 10483 bp, 5 predicted proteins | sample MGYA00580839_ERZ773022 | MGnify/ENA primary metagenome ERZ773022 (study PRJEB29015, sample SAMEA2738020) | human oral metagenome | biome: human oral; feature: human-associated habitat; material: dental | place: China | collected 2044 ... | reverse complement strand
AGAAATTAAGGAAGCGAAGGGAAATGTCGTTGAAGTAGATGGCAAGATAACTGTCCAGGAAATTGCAAGTCAGATGAACAAGCCAGCATCAGAAGTAATCATGAAATTGATGAAGATGGGTACCATGGCAACTATAAACCAGGAGATAAGCTTTGATATAGCCGCCCTAGTCTGTAGTGAATTTGGTTTTACCCTAATGAGGTCTGATAATTCAGAGATAGAAGAACTAGAAATAGAGGCCTTGATGGAAATAGAAGAGGATGATGAAAAGGACCTTGTGCCAAGACCACCAGTAGTAACTGTGATGGGTCACGTTGACCACGGTAAGACATCCCTACTTGATGCAATAAGAGACACAGACGTAATCTCAGGAGAAGCTGGTGGTATTACCCAGCATATAGGTGCATCTGAAGTAAAGATAAATGGTCAGAAGATAGTATTTTTGGATACACCTGGTCATGAAGCCTTTACATCAATGAGGGCCAGAGGTGCCCAGGTTACAGATATAGCTATCCTAGTAGTTGCGGCAGACGATGGTATCATGCCACAGACTATTGAGGCTATAAACCATGCTAAGGCAGCCGATGTACCTTTGATAATAGCTATAAACAAGATAGACAAGCCAGGTGCCAATCCTGATAGGGTAAAACAGGAATTATCTGAGCAAGGTTTATTGGTTGAAGACTGGGGCGGAGATGTAATTTCTGTAGAAGTATCAGCAAAGAAGAGGATAAATATAGAGAACCTACTAGAGATGGTACTACTTGTAGCAGAGATTCAAGAACTAAAGGCAAACCCTAATAAGAGGGCTGTAGGTACTGTAATAGAAGCAGAACTTGACAAGAATAGGGGTCCAGTTGCTACCGTATTGGTCCAGGGTGGTACCCTAAGCGTTGGTGACCCGATCGTTGCTGGTGTAGCATCAGGTAAGGTAAGGGCCATGATTAACTACAAGGGTAAGAGGATCAAACAAGCCGGTCCATCTACAGCAGTAGAAATACTAGGCCTATCTGAAGTTCCAGCAGGTGGAGACCAGTTTGCTGAAACTCCTAATGACAAGACAGCTAGACTTATAGCCGAAAAGAGACAGGCAATGCAGAGAGAGGAAATGTTAAAGGCATCTTCAAAGATTTCTCTTGATGACTTATTTGCCCAGATGTCAGAAGGAAAGGTTAAGGACCTTAACATAGTAATAAAGGCGGATGTTCAGGGTTCTGTCCAGGCTGTAAAGCAGTCTTTAGAAAAGTTGTCTAACGAAGAGGTTGCCATTAAGGTGATCCATGGTGGTGTTGGTGCCATCACAGAATCAGACGTCCTACTTGCATCTGCATCTAATGCTATAATCATAGGATTTAACGTTAGACCAGTATCCGGCTCAGAGCAGGTGGCTGAAAAAGAATCTGTTGATATTAGAACATACACCATCATATACAAGGCAATAGAAGATATCAAGGCTGCCATGAGTGGTATGCTAGACCCTGACTATGTAGATGAAGATACAGGTAAGGTAGAAATAAGAGAAATATACAAGATATCTGGTGTTGGAACAGTTGCAGGTTGCTATGTAACATCAGGTAAGATAATGAGAGCTTCTAAGGTTAGAATAGTTAGGGATGGTATAATCATCCACGAGGGTGAACTGGCTGCCTTGAAGAGGTTTAAAGATGATGTAAAGGAAGTAGCCCAGGGATTTGAGTGTGGTTTGAGTTTTGTAAACTACAACGATATTAAACCTGGTGATGTAGTAGAGGCATATATCACTAAAGAGGTTGAAAGAACTCTAGACTAGTAGTGCCTCAGAGAAGAGGGGTAGAATATGGCTTCAAACAGGATAAAGAGAATTAGTGAAGAAGTAAGAAAAGTAGTCAGTAGTATGCTGATTAATGGGATAAAAGATCCAAGAATCACATCTATGATCAGTGTAACTGATGTGGAAGTTACAAATGACCTAAGGTATGCCTTTGTATACATAAGTATACTGGGAGGAGATAGGGAAGCATCTTTAGAGGGCTTAAATTCAGCCAGGGGATACATAAGAAGAGAAGTAGGTAGGCAGGTCAAGTTAAGATATGCACCTGAAATAGTCTTCAAGATAGATGACTCTATAGAAAGAGGCATGTATATGGATGAGTTGATCAAGAGTGTCAATAAGGATGAAGAATAGCTAATTTACTAGTATAAAAAATTATAGATATTTTGCTGTTTTACCCTCTTTACTGGATAAAAGTTCAGTAAGGAGGGTTATTTTGATGTATAAGTATAAATTGATTCCTATAAAGTATTATATATTGATAAGTAGCTATAAGTGCTAGACCGGACCTACAAGACATTGAATATATATCAATAATTATGATATAATACTAGTAATTATACTTATCAAAAAAATCTATAAGTAGATAGTATATAGTCATAACTAATAGTCATAATATTGATTTTTTTAGAAGGTGATAATATGAATGAAAAAAATACACTAAAGGGTCTTGAAGATACTCTCTATATTCCATTGATGGCAAGAATATATGCATCTAAAAAATTTCCAGAATTTTTCTATGACGAAAAAGCCCTATCCTTAGAAGGCTACATTCCCACAAATGATATAGGAGAAAATACCACAGAATACTTTTATATGGCAAGTGTGTGTAGGCAGTATACCATAGACAAAAAAATAAGAAGATTTATTGAAACGAAAGATTTATCTAATGTTGTATTTCTAGGTGCAGGACTTGAAACAGCCTATAGCCGTATAGGAAATAAAACCGTTAATTTTTATCAGGTAGATTTACCTGATGTAATAGAGGTAAGAAGAAGCCTACTAGGTGAAGCAGAAAATGAATGCCTAATTTCTGGAGATATGTTCAGCCTTGACTGGATAAAAGAAGTAGATATTTCCCTGCCTACTTTGCTTGTTGTTTCAGGGGTCTATCAATACTTCAAAGAAGAAAAAATATTATCTATGATAAGTGATATGAAAGATAGGATTCCTAATGGGGAGTTGGTTTTTGATGCTACAAATTCAGCTGGCTTAAAACTAGCCAATAAGTATGTGAAGAAAACTGGCAATAAAGATGCCCAGATGTATTTTAGCATAGATAATCCAATTGAATTTGCACAGAAAACTAATACAGAACTCATAAGTGCAGATGGCTTTTTTAAGGATGCACTTAGAATTTGTAAGGACTTAAAATTTATAACAAAAATATATATGTATTTTGCAGATAAACTAAATAGAACAATGGTTATTCATTTAAAATTTTGAGCGAGAAATCTGTTATTTATAATACAGTAATCTTTAATAAGTTAACAACAATTAACACTATGTATTGATACTGAAAGATCATAGATAAATTTATAACAGAGTTAAATATAATAAGAATACTTACTTGTTTTAATATTTAAAAGATTCGATTGTTAAAATAAACTAGACCTTTAAGTTATAAATATGATATAATTAAAATATACATGCATTTTTAAATAGGACCTTTGTTTGATTTTTTTAAAATGGTGCATCTGGGTCTGAATTTAAATATGAATGTTCTAATAAGTTTCAGGATATCAGGATATAAATATGGGAAGGAATGATGTGGGTGAAAAAACATATGAGTATCTTATTAACACTTGTCATGGTATTTAATGTCCTCGTTTCTGGTATTGGTAACAACTTGTCATATGCAGACAATAATGTTGCCTACAACCAAAACGTAAGTGCTAATAAGACTTTGAATGGTAGTGAAAAAACACTTAAAAATAACAAAAATCAAATAATACAAAAATCTAAAAATACAGGTTTAGATAAAAAAGCTGTAGATAAGAATCTTGAAGACCTAAAGAAAAAGGATTTAGACAAGACATCTACGGACAAGAAACTTGAAGAACCTGGTAAAAAGGATCTAGACAAGAAACTTGAAGATCCAAAGAAAAAGGACTTAGACAAAAAATCTGTAGAAGGAAAACTTGAAGATCCTAAGGCAAAAGAAGAACAAAAAAATAAGCCTTTAGGCAAAGAGTCTACGGATAGGAAAATTGTAGACCCAAAGAATAATAATAGCCAAGATTCAGAAGAAAAGAAACTTGGAAAAACTGGAGAAAAAGCTAAAGAAAATCCATCTTTAGACCAAGATAAAAAACAAACTTCACCTGAAACAAAAGAAGAAAAGAAAGAAGATGTAGAAAGCGAAAAAATATCTTTCTTAAAACAAGAAAAAGGACTGATTATAAAAGTTGATGCACCAAAGGGAGCTTTCCCTAAAGGAACGACTGTTTCTGTGAGGTTTGTGTCAAAACTTAAGGACAAAATAGCTTATGACATTACTTTCAAAGACAATAATAACAAAGAAGTACAACCTGCAAAGGGAACAGAAGTAAAGGTATCTTTCATCTTGGATAGGACATCTAATCTTCTACCAGATGATAGGCCTGTAAATTTAAAACTTTATCATGTAGTAAATGGTGTTCCAAAAGTAATTGACACCAACAGGACTGCTAAGGGTTTCATGGAGGAAAAAGGAATACAAAGTGTAACACTAAGTGGAAAGGTAAGTCATTTCTCAGAATTTAGGCTAGTTGCTGAAGAAGACCTAGGTTTTGATAAGATAAAAGACCTTGCCAAGAATACTAAGGAAGTAGAAGGAGATGTAATCACTGAGGCAAGGGTTACAGATGGAGACGGTAAACCTTTTAAACCGGGGCAACAAGTCGGTGCATATCAGGGATTCAAGATATATGCGAAATTCAAATTGCCTGATAATGTTGTAAAAGAAGGGGATACCACTACAATGGAGTTGCCAATGGGGATTGATACTGCACCACCTGACAAGTTTCAGATAAAAGATGGAGAACACGTCATTGCCAATGCAAAAATGTATAATCAAAATCCTGCGAAAATAGTCCTTACATATACCAAATATGCAGAAGAACATTCCGGTGTACAAGGTGAATTTTATTTTAATGTCTCTGTTAATCCAACGACACAACCTGGAACAGGTCAGATTCCTGTAACTCTAAGGGTTAATGGAAAGATTATACCGGCAGGTCATGTAGACTATAATCCACCACATTTTGTTAATTCTCAATTTACTAAAGGTGGCTGGATGACATCTGATAAAACTGTAGGAAAATATGATATAAGAATTAATCAAGACAATGTAGTTCTTGTTAATGCCAAGTTTGAAGATACAATTCAATCTGAGAATGTTTCATTCATTCAAGGTAGTCTTAAAATATTGAATGGAAAATGGGAAAACCATGGATCTTATGTAATTCTTGGGGGCCAAAAAGATGTTACTCAAGAATTTAGAAATGCGGGAAAAGTTAAATTTGATGGTAAAAAACTTACAATTAACATTGGAAATTATCCTGAATCAAATGAAAAAAGAGGATTCCAAATTTTATATGAGGTTAAGTTAGGTTATGCACCGATAGCCGGTGAAGAAATTAAAAATATAGCAAAATTAACATATGGTGCAGATAATTATAGTCAAGAAAGTAAATATAAAATTAAAGATGCTGGTGGTACTGGTGAAGGATATGTATATAAAATACAGGTGCTAAAGACAGGTGAAAATAGCACACCACTAGCAGGGGCAAAGTTTGATGTTATTCGTGTGCGTAATAATCAAACAGTAGGAACAATTACTACAGATTCAAATGGAAAAGCAGAGATTGGAAAACTACTTAGGGATGACTACAAGCTTGTTGAAACTCAAGCTCCAGAAGGTTATCAAAAATTAACAGATCCTATTGAAGTTAAACCTGATGATTTTGGAACTAATAAGATTGCATTAAAAAATATTGCAAATAAAAAGAAAGAAAAGGAAAAAATAACAGTAAAAGTTACGAAAAAGTGGGAAGGTATAACAGAGAATTATCCTACCATTAAATTACAGCTTCTAAAGGATGGACAAGAAGAAGGTACACCAGTTCAGCTTACAAATGGAAATATTACCCATACATGGACAAATCTTGATAAAACAGATGAACATGGAAGTAATCATATTTACACGGTTAAAGAAGTAGGTGAAAACGGATATAATATACAACTTGATGGAAACTGGTACAAGGTTACTTATGGTGCAGATTCGCAATCAGGTGGGCTAACTGTAACTAATAAGAAACTTAAACCATGGACACCAATGATACCACCAACAAGAGACCTTAAGGTTACTAAGGTTTGGAAAGATAAAGACGACAAAGACCTGGTAGGCCCTGTAGAAAAAATTGAGGTAGAGTTATACAAGGATGGAGTAGCCACAGGAACAAAGCTAGACCTAACAAAGGCTAATAACTGGACAGGTGAATTTAAAAAACTACCTGTATCAGCAACCCTAGGTGGACCAATCCATGAGTACACAGTTAAGGAAACTGGAGAAAGCGGAAAAGCCATTCAATTAGTTGGTAAGTGGTATGGAGTAGCTTATGGTGGAACAATGGCAGATGGCCTAACTGTTACTAACAAGGAGAAAACACCATGGACGCCAATGATACCACCTACAAGAGATCTTAAGGTTACTAAGGTTTGGAAGGATAAGGACAACAATGACCTAGTAGGTCCTGTAGAAAAGATAGAAGTAGAACTATACAAGGATGGAGTAGCTACAGGTAAAAAATTAGATCTAACAAAGGCTAATAACTGGACAGGTACTTTTGAAAAACTTGATGTAGCAGATGGTCTTGGCTCTACAAACTACTATAAATACACTGTCAAAGAAGTAGGTGAAAGTGGAGCTGCTATTCAACTACTTGGTAAGTGGTATGGAGTAACTTATGGAGGTACAATGAAAGATGGCCTTACAGTTACCAATAAGGAGAAAAGACCATGGACACCAATGGAACCACCTTTTAGAAATATAAAGGTAGAAAAGAACTGGAATCTATTAGGTCGTGAAAAACCCGTAGAAAAGTTAGAAGTAGAATTATATAGAGATGGAGTAGCTACAGGCAATAAACTTGAACTTAATAAGGACAACAAGTGGTCAGGAGAGTTCAAGAAACTTCCAGTAGCAGAGAAACTAGGCTCTACAACCTACTATAATTATACAGTTAAGGAAGTTGGAGAGAATGCAGGCTCAATCATATTTGGAGGTATGCAGTTTAGTGTAAACTATACAGGAGATATGAAGGATGGCTTTAAGATTACCAATAACTACACACCACCATATACTCCATGGACACCACCAACAGTAGATAAAATAGACCTTAAGGTGACAAAGTTGTGGAAGGATAGTAAGGATAATAATATCGCTGAACCAACAAACAAGATAGTAGTAGAATTGTATAGAGAAGGAAAGGCTACAGGTAAGAGACTTGAACTTAACAAGGCTAATAAGTGGTCTGGAGAATTCACTGATTTAGAAGCTAAGTCAGATTCTGATGAATACTACCGCTATACTATTAAAGAAGTTGGAGAAAATGGAAATATTATTAAGTTTGACGGAAAGCAGTACAAGGTAATCTATGGTGGAAGTATGAGGGATGGTATAACAATTACTAACAAGAAGGAAGATCCACCAAAACCACCTACGCCAAATAAGCCTACACCAAATAAACCTACACCAAATAAACCAACTCCACCTAAGCCTAATACTCCTAATCCAAGACCGGTTCTTCCAAGGACAGGAGATGGAATAAATCCATCAACATTTGCTTGGTTGATACTTGCCCTAGGAGCTTGCCTGTCATTAGTAGGTTATAGACTTAGAAAACATGCGAAGTAAAAAAAGAAAAAATCAAACAAAAAAAAGAGGAAAGCTCTTTATATATATAGGGATTATATTAGTTCTTTTCTCTGTGAGTTTTTTACTTTACCAAAAGTATAAACTTCACAGTATGAAAGATAAGGCGACCAGCCTTGAAAGTCTACTTGTCAAAAATCAAGCCAAAAATAATAAGGCAAAAAGTGACAAGCAGTCAGGAAGAGAAAAAACTGGTTCTGAAACAATAGATGAGACTTCTATACAAGGAGAAGTTGGTGAAATTTATTCATCGGCTATAGGAGTCATAAGGATTGACAAGATAGGTGTTGTCTTACCGATTGTTGAAGATACAAAGATTAAGTCCCTAAAAGATGGAGCAGGAGTTTTAGAAGGTACAGATTTACCTTCTTCCAATGAAAATACTGTGACTGTACTTGCAGGACACAGGGGAGGAAGAAACGAAGAACAAACCTTTTTAAAAATCGACAAATTAAAAGATGGTGATGAAATCAAGATTACTACAAAAGAAGAGGTTCTCCACTATAAGGTAGTGGGACGAGAAATAATAGAACCGACTGACTGGAGTAAGTTCACCAGACAAGAAGGGAAGACAAGGTTAATCTTAATGACGTGTCACCCATACCCTCAAAATTATCAAAGGCTACTAGTTAAAGCAGAATTGATTAAAGATGTAGAAAATATTGAGGAAAATTAAATATAAAGTATATAAAGTAGCTTTTTAATTATTCCTAAGGGGGAAGGCAATCTAGGTCATTTCTAGATGCCTTCCTTTTTTTGTATCATAAATATAGTCTAAAATCTCTATTAAGAAACAATCATTTATCCACCTGAATCATAAGCCAACAAGTCTTCAAACTATAGCCAAAATACACTTTTTCATGTATAATTAATAATGGATTATACTGAGGGAGGTAGAAGGATGGCCAATATAAAAAACAGGAGTCAGTCAGAAGAATTCCTTGTAGAAATTAATAAGATAATAGACTATATATTAAATGAGAATAAATTTGTAGTGACTTCTCACATAAACCCAGATGGTGACAATATAGGGTCATCATTGGCTATGTGTGGATTTTTAGATGCCTTGAATAAGGAATATATATATTTGTTAGATGATGACTATCCTAGTAACCTGGCTTTTTTGAACAAAGAAGGCCTAAGAAATACTTCTGACCAGGTATCCAGCCTAGAGGGATATACAGTAATAGCCCTGGATTCAGGGTCTTATGATAGGATATGTATAAACAAGAATCTGCTTGAGACTGCCAAGGGTATCATTTGTATAGACCACCACCATACTAATGGTGATTATGGCTTTATAAACTATATAGATCCTAAGGCATCTTCAACTTGTGAGTTGGTCTATAATATTATCACCAGATATGAGGATATAAAGTCTAGACATATAATAGGATCAGAAATTGCAACACCCCTTTATGCTGGACTGGTCACAGATACTGGGAACTTCCAGTATTCAAATACAGAGCCATCATCTTTACTGATGGCAGCCGACCTTATAGCCAGGGGGGCTAGAAAACAAGAAATAATAGAGAATATTTACCAGAAAAATTCACCAGCCTATTATAGGATCTTGGGTGAGTGCTTAAATAAACTAGAGATAGTTGACTCGAAAATATGCCTAGCCATAGTTACCAGGGATATGTTAGACAAGTATGGACTAGAGTATGGTGATATTGATGCAATCATACCTTATACCAGGGATATAGATGGTGTTGAACTGGGCATCTTTATCAAACAAAAGGAACTTGATGAGATTAGGGTAAGCCTAAGGTCTAAGTCACATATTGACTGTACAGAGTTGGCAGCTACTTTTGGTGGTGGTGGTCATATTAGGGCATCAGGCTGTACTTTTAGGGATAAAAGCCTTGAAGAGGTTAGGGAGATGCTTCTTGAGGAAGCAAAAAAACTTTTTTAGAAGGATAGGAAGTAATGGATAGAATTTTTAATATTTACAAACCTGCTGGGATGACATCCCATGATGTAGTCTACAAGGTTAGAAAAATATTGGGTATAAAGAAGGTTGGTCATACTGGAACTCTGGACCCAGATGCAGTAGGTGTCCTACCCATTTGTGTGGGCAGGGCTACCAAGGTGTGCGACCTAATACTGAATAAGGACAAGACATATGTTTGTGATATGGTTCTTGGTATAGAAACAGACACATATGATTCTTCAGGCCAGATACTAGGGGTCAGGGACCCATCAGGAATTAGTGAGGAAGATCTAATCAAGGCTATAAAAAGCCAGTTAGGTCCTATTGACCAGCTTCCACCTAAGTATTCTGCCCTTAAGGTTAATGGAAAGAGGATGTGTGACCTAGTCAGGGCCGGTAAGGGTGACCAGATTAAGCTTGTGGCCAGGAGGGTAATTATAAAGAGGATAAATATCTTGTCTATGGACCTGCCAAAAGTCACTTTTGAAGTTGAATGCAGTAAGGGGACTTATGTTAGGAGTATCTGCCATGACCTTGGACAACTACTGGGAGTAGGTGCCCATATGACAGGATTAATTAGGTCCAAGACGGGTATATTTGAAATAAATAAGGCAATTAGTTTAGAAGACCTTGAAAGGTTTAGAGACGAAAATAAGTTGGAAGAGAATTCTTGGTCAGTTGAGGATGTCCTGTCAGACCTACCCTATATAGTACTTAAGGATAACGCTGTAAAGTATTATTCCAATGGCGGTAAGATAGAGGACAGAAGGTTTGACGACCACAACCTAAGGGAGGATTCTGACCTAGTCAGGGTCTATTC
>ERZ773022.2687-NODE-2687-length-10486-cov-10.926757_pt1 | contig 10486 bp, 8 predicted proteins | sample MGYA00580839_ERZ773022 | MGnify/ENA primary metagenome ERZ773022 (study PRJEB29015, sample SAMEA2738020) | human oral metagenome | biome: human oral; feature: human-associated habitat; material: dental | place: China | collected 2044 ... | reverse complement strand
ATCAAAAAGGGCTCCCGAGTCATTTTACCTACGGACTGCTCGTTGTCTTAAACGCTATTCCAGTTATTCAAAAAGAAATCCAAGCTGTTCGCGAAGCCAGTCTTTTGCGAGGCAAAACCTTACATTTCTGGTCGCCAATCTTTTATATCAAAGCAATTTTTATCGCTTTTAACTGGCGTGATTCCTATGTAGAAGCTATGTACGCCCACGGATTTGATGAGACTATCAAGCGAAGCTATTACCGACATTTAGAAACACCAAAAAGCACCACCCTTGCTTGCTTCTTGATTTTCCTCCTTATCAATCTAACCCTTTTTATCCCAAAGTAGGAATTTGATACAAAAAACACTACAATCAATTTTATTTTTTAGAAGGTCTTTTTATCCACTTAAAGTCGGTCATCGTCTAATTCTATCGCAACACAGGCACCGTCTTTATGCTATAATGATATCAAGTAATCCAATTTATGATAGATTTTAATAGGTTTACTCTTACAATCGTTCCCATCTCTTTTGTTGAAAATAAAAAGGAATCACTCATGAAAATCATTTTTTTACACGGTCTTGGACAGGATAAACACTCTTGGGATAAAGTCCGTGAACTTCTGCCACAATATGACACCGAGGCTTTAGACCTCTTTTACACAAATAACAACATCATTACAGTCTCTCAGCTAGAACAACACCTTTGTCAGGAACTTCAAGCCATCAACGAACCATTTGTTCTAGTTGGATTGTCCCTCGGTGGAACTCTTGCCTTAAAGGTGGGGCAACAATTTCCTCAGCTCCAAGCACTCGTTTTATCAGGAACTCAATATAAACTAAGCTCCAATCTACTCTATAAACTCCAGCTGCTTATTTTCTCTTGCCTACCAGACTCTCTATTTAAAAAAGAGGGGCTTCATAAAAAATCTTTTGTTGGCCTGTTAAAAGACTTGAAAAATTTAGATTTATCAAGTCAACTAAGTGCAATACAACTTCCCAGCCTCATCATCTGTGGCAGCAAAGATTGGCCTAACCTGCCTTCCTCTAAAAAATTAGCTACAGCTTTACCACAAGCAGATTTTGTGACACTTTCAGGTGGAAATCATACACTTAACACAGACCACCCTCAAGAAATGGCCGCTATGATTGAAAGATTTATCCTACAAAATTGTGAAATCTGAGGTTTTCTCAGATTTTTTAAATTTTAGAAATATTTGAGAATTGTTTGAGACTTATTTGACAGGTATTTTGTATACTAAATAGTGAAAAGAGGGAGAACTCTACGATAGAAAAGAATGGAGGTCACGTTATGGAAACTGTTGTAAATGTGAAACACATCAGCAAGAGATTTGGACAACAACTCTCTTTGAATGATGTCAGTCTCACCGTGAAACAAGGAGAAATTTACGGTCTGATTGGGAAAAATGGAGCTGGTAAGACAACGCTTATCAAAGTGATCACCCAGCTGATTCAGCCCAATAGTGGTACGGTTGCTCTCTTTGGCTCTTCTAATAAATCCGAATGGACGCACGCTCTCAAGCGAGTCGGTTCTGTCATTGAAGCACCCGCTGCTTACAATCACTTGACGGCCTATGAAAACTTAAACTATTGCTGCAAGATACGGCATATCCCAAATGCAGACAAGGTTATCCGAGAAACTCTCTCTTACGTGGGCTTGACCAATACTGGCAAGAAAAAATTCCGAGATTTTTCTCTTGGAATGAAACAGCGCTTGGGCATTGCTATTGCTCTTCTGTCAAAACCAGATTTGATGATTTTGGATGAACCGATTAACGGGCTTGACCCTGTCGGAATCAAAGAATTCCGCCAGTTGGTGCAACGTCTCAATGAAGAATTAAATATGACCTTCATCATTTCCAGTCATATTTTAAGTGAACTATACTTGGTTGCTACAAAATTCGGCATCATTGAAAATGGTCATCTCATCAAAGAAATTACTAAAGCAGAGTTTGAAGAGCAAAATGAAGATTATATCGTTTTGAAAACAAATGATCTTGCTGGAACAAGCCGGATTCTTCACGATCAACTAGGTTACCGCCTCAAAGTTGTAAATGCAACAGACGAGCTGCATATTTTCACTCACTCGCACGAAATCAACAAGATTGTTCAAACGCTAGGGGCAGAGAAGGTTACCATTAACGAAATCTACTATGCTCGCCAAGATTTAGAAAAATACTTTACAGATTTAGTAGAATAGAGGGAGGTTTATCATGATTCATACTATTCAAGCAGACTTTTATCGTCTTTTTCGTTCAAAAGGTTTTTGGATTACAGAAATCCTTTTTATCATCACACTCTTATTAGGTGTGCTCTACGGTGTTGTGGGAAGTATCGGAGTTCATACAGATACAAAAGCTTTTGAAAAACTGGGTGATAACGGAGGCTGGACTGGCTTTGAGGCTATCACTAAAACCTCTGATAATCTTAGTAATACCATTATTTTTACTATTATCCTTGTTGTTTTATTGATTGGAATTGATCTCACCCAGAAATTATATAAAAATTCTATTACTAGTGGTATTTCACGGACAGAATTCTATTTGTCTAAGTTTCTTGTTCTGGCAAGTCTCATCGTACTTCAATTGATTCTAACCTATTCCTCATTTATTCCAGCTACGCTCATCAATGGTATGGGAACCGCACCCAAACATTTTCTTTCTAATTTTCTCATTACGATAGGGGTTCAATTTATTTGTACCCTAGCTTGGGTTAGCCTTGTTTCTTTCGTACTGTATGCTACCAACTCTATTATAGCTGCTATTTTCACTTATTTGATCGGTGTTTCCCTGCTAAGTCTGCCAACTGCCTTTTATCCAGATATTGACTGGTTAAAATACTTGAACATGCAATTCTATTTTGACATGGTTTCTAAACAGGATATGATCTTCAAAACCATAACCATCGCTCTTCTCATCACACTTCTTTTTGCATTTAGTGGTATACAGGTATTTAAAAGAAAAGATTTATAACAAAAGAAAACAGCTAGTCAAAGATTAGCTGTTTTTCTGTATAAAATATTCACAAACGGATAAGCAATTCAAACCATTCTCCTTTAGCTTTCATGGTTAAATCACCGCCAAGAATATCTACTAGTTGTTGAGTGATATAAAGTCCCAAACCAGAAGATTCTTCCGTGTTAGAGAGGTTTTCAGAATAAAAACGATTGGTCAATTTTTCCAAATGTTGAATGGGCTGACGGACAATGTTTTTTACACTTAAATGAATAGCCGCATCTTTTCGGATTAAAGACAGCTGGGCAGTTTCCTTTCCATGCTTGAGGACATTACTCAGCATATTTTGGACAATCCGCTCCAAAATTTCTGGGTCTGACTCTATCATTAAACTCTCCTGCAAATTTACTTGCAATTCAATTCCTTGCTTTTGAAAGACATCATAATAAGGAAGCATTTGCTTTGCAACCAGTTTGGAAATGTCTATTTGCCGAAATTGTGGTCGAACTGCACCTTCCATAAGACGGCGGTATTCCATGAGAGCTTCTAAACGATTGGAAACAACGGACAGATTGGTCGCAATTTTCAACAGCTGTTCATTTTCTTCTTTTCCCTTTATAAGTTGTTGGGTATAGCCACTAGCAATGGTCAAGGGTGTGCGAATATCATGAGCAATATTGCTAATCGCCATATCCAAGGTTTTCTTTTCCTGACGAGCGATAAAACGTGTCTGCTCTACTTCTTGAAAGAGCTTTTCAACTTCATTTGCCAACTCAACAATCGTTTGGATGCGGTTTTGAGGTGCCAAACGAATTTGACTACCAGTTTCTCGTTTCTCACGAATCTGCTGTGAAAAATTACGAACCGCAACATGATAACGCACGAGCAAGAACCCAAGCAAACTGATGAACATAATTAGTATAAATTCAAGCATTCTCAATCCTCCTTGAGTCGTACACCCAGTCCCCAAATCGTTTCGATATATTCTTCCGAATCATCTACTTGTGCCAATTTCTTGCGAAGATTGCTTAGATGAGTATTGAGCGTATTGTCTCCTGGCAAATATGCCTCTTCCCAAATCAACTCAAACAGTTCTTCCTTTGTGTAAATCTTCTTAGGGTGACAAAGCAAGGTTTGAAATATCTGATACTCCTTCTTCCCCAAACGAACCCGTTTCTCGCCATTGACCACTTCAAATGTATCTGGTGAAAGACGGATATTTTTTATTCTTTGAATTTCCGTCGATTGCTCTTGTGAAAGGTGGTTGCGAAGCTGCACGGTCACACGTGCAAAAAGCTCGTCCAGATCGAACGGTTTGACAATATAGTCATTGGCACCATCCAGCAAATATTGACTGACCAGCGATTTCTCACCCAAAGCTGTCAGCATGACCACCGGAATCTGACTGCTTTTGCGAATTTCTGCCAAGACCTGATCGCCATTTTTCCCTGGCAGCATAATGTCCAGCAATACCAAATCAATTGCTTCCTGCGCAAAAACAAGAAGTCCTTCCGTTCCAGAATATGCTGAAAAAACTCTATGTTCAGCTTGAAACAAATCTTTTAAAATATCATGAATATCGTTGTTATCTTCGATGATTAAAATAGTAGCCATATTACATCCATTTCCAGCAAAATCTCTTATCCATAGTGTAACAAGGAAAAAGACGGAAGTCAACGGAAAGCAAAAAAGAGAGTGGAATGACGAAATCAAGTTTCTACGAAGCTACTGATTTCTGCCCCACTCTCACCGAATTCTTGAAATAAGAGAGCCAATTAAAATGATTTTAAATTTTGTCTCACGCCCCAATTGCTCTATTTCACACTTGCCCCATTAGTCGCAATGACTTCCTTATACCAGTCAAAGGATTTTTTCTTGGAGCGTTTGAGTGTGCCGTTTCCATCGTTGTCACGGTCTACATAGATGAAGCCATAGCGTTTTTTCATCTCACCGGTTCCAGCGGAAACGAGGTCAATACAGCCCCAAGTGGTGTATCCTAAAAGTTCTACACCGTCTACATTAATCGCATCGCGCATAGCCTTGATATGGGCTGCTAGATAGTCAATACGGTAGTCATCTTCGACATAGCCATTTTCATCTGGCGTATCAACTGCTCCCAGCCCGTTTTCCACGATAAACATCGGCTTTTGATAACGATCCCAGATGACGTTAAGGGTAATTCGCAAGCCCAGCGGGTCAATCTGCCAGCCCCACTCAGAAGCTTCTAGGTAAGGATTCTTAAGCGATGCAAAAATATTTCCGGCAGTTTTTTCATTGACCTTTGGATCACCAGAAGCCACACGGCTAGAATAATAAGAGAAGGAAATAAAATCCACCGTATAGGTCTTGAGCAAGTCTAGGTCTTCTTTTGTCATTTCAACCTCAATACCCAAACGCTCCCATTTCTTCTTGGCATAGTTTGGATATTCTCCTCTGGACTGGACATCGATGAAGAAATAGCTTTCTCGATCTTCCTGCAAAGCTGCCCAGTAATCTGCCGGATTGGCTGTATTTGGATAATACTGACCAGCTGCCAGCATGCAGCCAACCTTGTTTTCAGGGTCAATCTCATGTGCCAACTTGGTCGCAATAGCTGACGCTACCAATTCATGATGAGCTGCTTGGTATTTGACCTGCTCTTCATTTTCTCCTTCTTCAAAGTAAAGTCCTGCTCCCATAAACGGTGCATGGAGAATCATATTGATTTCATTGAAAGTCAGCCAGTATTTGACTAGCCCCTTGTAGCGGGTAAAAAGAGTGCGGCAGAGACGCTCGTAAAATTCCAGCATTTTGCGGCTGCGCCAGCCTCCGTATTCCTCAATCAAGTGCATAGGACAGTCAAAGTGGGTGATGGTCACCAGAGGCTCGATGCCATACTTATGGCATTCCTTAAAGAGGTCTTCGTAAAATTTCAAGCCTGCTTCGTTGGGCTCCAGCTCGTCTCCTTTTGGAAAAATCCGAGACCAAGCGATAGAGAGCCGATAAGTCTTAAAGCCCATTTCGCCAAAAAGCGCAATATCTTCTTTAAAATGATGATACATATCAATGGACTCTTTTGCCGGATAGAAATAGCCATCCTCAAAGTCAAACATTTTTTTCTTACCAGAAATAATCTGGAAACGATCTGCGCCAATCGGCACCACATCGACATTGGCAAGGCCTCTACCATCAACATCATAGGCCCCTTCACATTGGTTGGCAGCGGTCGCTCCGCCCCATAAAAATCCATCTGGAAAAGTCAATTTTTCTGTCATATCTTCCTCCTTATAATATAAAACGTTTTCTACATTTTATATTATAACAAACAAAGAAGAAGTTTTCTTATAAAATACTGTCAAATAGTGATACTATTATATTTTCCAAGTACATTAACGACTTTTGCTAACTTTTGTCATTTAGAACTGAACATTTTTATTAAAATCGGGTATCTGACTTCATTTCTCTATCGCTTAGCATAACAAAACTCCCTTTGAAACGCCAAAGAGAGTTGGATGATAATTTATCCATTTTAGTACAATTTCAAATCCCGTGGGTCTACTGGGAAAGTTGGATTATAAGGATTATGACGAAGTTTGAAGTGTTTTACTTCTTCAATCGTTTGGGTACCAGATAATTGCATCACTGTTTTTAATTCATCATTGATATGCTCAAAGACTTGGCGGACACCAACACTACCACCAAGAGCTAGACCATAAATCACAGGTCGTCCAATAGCCACTAAATCTGCCCCAGAAGCGAGTGCCTTAAAGACATGCTGACCACGACGGACACCTGAATCAAAGACAATTGGTACACGTTTATCAACTGTTTCAGCCACTTCTTGCAATGAATCGAAAGCTGCCGGGCCGCCGTCAATTTGCCGTCCACCATGGTTGGTTACCCAAATACCAGAAGCACCGGCATCAAGCGAGCGCTCTACATCTTCACGGCATTGTGGACCTTTGACATAGACAGGGAGGTCTGAGTAAGATGCGATAAATTCCACATCACGAGGGGATAATTTTTGCTTAGCTGATTTGTAAACGAAGTCCATTGTCTTGCCTGCACCATCAGGAAGGTATTCTTCTACAATCGGCATGCCAACTGGAAAAACAAAGCCATTGCGTTTGTCCACTTCACGATTGCCCCCAACAGTCGCATCCGCTGTCAAAACAATTGCTTTATACCCTTCTGCTTTAACCCGATCCATAATATGACGGTTAATGCCATCATCTTTACTAAAGTAGAACTGGAACCAATGTGGTGTTCCTTGAAGAGCTTGCGAAATTTCTGGAAGATCGACCGTTGAATAAGAGCTTGTGGTGTAGAGAGAACCAAATTCATGCACACCTTTTGCTGAAGCTACTTCTCCTTGTACATTCGCTAGCTTATGAGCTGCTACCGGAGCTAGAATAATCGGAGACGATAGTTTATCCCCGTCAAATTCAATCTCTGTACTTGGATTTTCCACATTTCGAAGCGTATGAGGCACAATTAGCTTATGGTTAAAGGCACGAATATTTTCCCGCAGAGTAAAAGTATCTTCGGCTCCACTTGCGATATAGCCAAATGCAGCTTTGGGAATGACCTTCTGAGCCATGGGCTCTAAATCATAAGTGTTAATGAAATCAACTGGACCTTCAGCACTACTAGTTTGGTAAGACATAATGTTTCCTCCTGTCTAATGCATATCTGCAGAGAAAGTCAGATTGAACTTTCGATAAGCAAGCGCTTTCATTTTTTCAAAACAAAAAATTCAATCAGTCTATCTAACAGATCAGAATAATAAGAATTTGTATAAAATTTATACCAATTTAATGAAGTGAAATAGCTTCTGAAATTTATAGTAGAGTTAGAGAGGGATGCCCTCCCGCTCTAACTACTATAAACAGTCGTAAAAATTAAGATAAGCTGTGGCTCAAGTTATGGCTTGACACCATATTCTTTGAAATAAGCTGTAATAGGTCGCAGCTCTTGCCCATCATAAGCCGCAAAGAATTCTTCTGGGCTCATTTGACCATGTGTTTCTTGATAACCAGCAGAAATTTTTTCTACAAAGTCACCATCAACAATATCCAATTCCAACTCTTCCACAGGGATACCACGTTTGTCTGTGATTTTAGCATCAATCAAAACAGGCTTTCCAGATTTTGAAACTTCAAGCGCGCGGTCAAATGCAGCTGGCAATTCCTCTAAAGTTTTAACCGTTATTCCCTCTACTCCCATTCCTTCTGCAACTTTCGCAAAATCTACTTCGTAGAGGTCTACGCCTGAAAAGTTCATGACCAGATCTTCCTGTTCAGACTTGATAAAGTTGAGTGAATTGTTAGAAGTGATAATATTGATAATTGGCAACTGGTATTTGACTTGGGTCGTCAGATCCTGCATCACCATTGAAAATGCACCGTCCCCAGCAATATTGAAAACTTGGCGATTTGGGAAAGCAAATTGACCTGCGATAGAAGCTGGTACACCATAACCCATGGTGGCAAAAAGAGCAGAGATGGTCCATTTCTTCTCTGGTGTAAAGTTTAAGAAGCGGAAGCTATTGATAATATTGTCCCCAACATCAATACCATAGACAGCATTGGCATCTGAAATGCGGTTGATTTCGCGATAAACTTGTTCAAACTCTAGTGGTCCGTCTGCTTTTTGCATTAAACGTTCCAGATAAGCTTTCCAATCTTTCATGGCTGCCACACTTGCTTGATAAAATGGTTGCGGAGCGACCGCTTCACTACGTACCAAGGCTTTTTTCAGAAAACTTCCAGAATCTGATAAAATCCCTAAATCCAAGTAGTGATGACGACCAAAATTAGCAGCATCAATATCAATAGAAACAAACTTAAAATCATGAGAACGATAAACTAAGTTGGCAAATGGGAAGTTTGTCCCAAGAGCAATCACCAGATCAGCTGCCGCAAAAGCTTCATCACCAACCTTAGAGGCGGCACGATTCAATGTTCCTAAGTTGGCTTCAAAGTCATCTGGAATTTTGCCCTTAGCCAGACCCGCTACAGCAATCGGAATTTGCAATTTTTGAGACAGTTCTATCAATAACTGCGCATTGTTCCCGATACCAGAACCTACATGAAAGATAGGACGCTTAGCTGCTTTTACTAGTTCAAGAAATTGATCCACTTCGGCATCCGTTGCTTGGGGCAGCGGTAAGTTTTTTTCTGCTGTATGAGAAGCATAATCTACATCTGGAATTTCTACATAACCAAAGTTATTTGGCATGATAACAACAGCTACACCATTATGTTTATAAGCCTCACGAATCGCTTTATCAACAACATAAGGGAGACTTTCTGGTGTCATAACCACTCGGTTGTAAACCGCAACATCACTAAACATCGGTAATTCAGAAAACTCTTGGAAATAATCATAATTCATGTTTGTGCTAGGCACTTGACCGACCAAAGCTAAAACCGGAGCATGATCTTCCCGCGCATCGTACAAGCCATTTAAAAGATTGACAGCACCAGGACCAGCAGACCCAAGAGTTACGCCTATTTTTCCAGTCAATTTAGCATGAGCTGCAGCTGCAAGAGCTCCAACTTGTTCGTGACGAACTTGAACAAAGTGAAGGTTTTCCTTTTCCAGATCCAGCGCATTCATAGTTGAATTGACAGAACCACCAGGGTAACCGTAAACATTTTCCACACCCCATGCTTCCAATACACGAAGCATAGCAACAGCAGCAGGCACTGTTTTCACATTAGACATAATAATCCTCCATCTCAGAGAATGGAATTGCAATTTCAAAATCTGTTTTTTAGTTACGGTAATATCATAATACTTTTTGAATTCGTTTACAAAAAATTTGCTCACAGATTTTCACAATCTCAGAAAATATCAAAAAGCTTATACACAACAGCATTTCCTTTTATGCTTTATCTAAGTTTGTGACATAATAAACAATGCTTTTCAAATATAAAAAAACACCTACGGATTCCCAACCGTAGATGTTGTAAAGTTTGAATTAAGCAACAGCAATATACCGTCTCTTTCCGCTAAAAGCAATGTAAGAAATCCATGTCGCACCATCTGCATTCAAAACCTTATCATAAGTGACCGATTGCCCGGCATCATAATAAGCCAATTCAGGGGCTGACATTCTAGCTTCTGCTTTGATAGAGGAGCGTTTTGTAAAACGATATACACCTTGAGCAGGGATAGAGGGTGTTTGGGGAGACGGAGTCGTTGGTTTTGACGGGGTTACTGATGAAGCGTAATCTCCACCTTCAAAGCCATAATATTCCTCTAAACTCAAACCAGAATGGTAAACTTCATCAGCTTCCTTACCGATATAACGAATATGCCATGCTTCTGGCATGTATCCTGTCGAAGCTTCTTTCCCTGGTTGGTAACGGACTACAAAACCGTAGCGATGTGCATTGTTCTTCAACCAATTACTTGCAGCAGCGTCCTCTAAAAGATTGCCCGCTTTATCCGTTAAATCAAAGACAAGACCTGTTTGGTGCTCACTATAACCCGGACGTGCAGAGTAACGATCCGCAGCAGCTTGACCATCTTTGTTCACATAAT
>ERZ773022.2686-NODE-2686-length-10487-cov-4.812883_pt1 | contig 10487 bp, 10 predicted proteins | sample MGYA00580839_ERZ773022 | MGnify/ENA primary metagenome ERZ773022 (study PRJEB29015, sample SAMEA2738020) | human oral metagenome | biome: human oral; feature: human-associated habitat; material: dental | place: China | collected 2044 ... | reverse complement strand
CCGCCGGGAAGGGCGGCTTCAGGCGCGGCTGGCCGCGCCTGCCCTCGAGGGAGTCGAGCAGGGCCGTCTCCTCGCCGCAGATGTAGGCGCCCGCGCCGGCGTGCACGGTGATCTCGATGTCGTAATTGCCGTCGGGCCCCAGGCCCTTGCCGATGAGCCCCGCCTCGCGCGCCTGCCGCACGGCGGCCATGAGGCGGCGGTACACGTGCACCACTTCCCCGCGCAGATAGACGAATCCGTGGTGTCCGCCGACGGCGAGAAGGCAGATGGCCATGCCCTCGATGAGCGCGTGCGGGTTGCCCATGAGCGCGGGAACGTCCTTGCACGTGCCCGGCTCGGACTCGTCTGCGTTGACCACGAGGTAGCGCGGACCTCCGTCGGGCGGGGGCAGGAAGCTCCACTTCAGGCCGGTCGGGAATCCCGCTCCCCCGCGCCCGGCGAGGCCCGAGTCCTTGATGAGCTGGGTCAGCTCGCCGGGGCCGTAGGACCACGCCTTGGCCAGCCCTTCGTACCCTCCGGCGTCGCGATAGGCGCCGAGCGTCCACGAACGCTCGCGGTCCCAGACGTCCGATATGACAGGGGACAGCACTCCGGGAGCGGAAAACTCACTCACTTGGCGACCTCCTTCGGCGCGCTCCAGCCGCGTTCGCGCGCGATCTCCAGGCCTCTGAGCGAGGCGCAGCCTGCGCCCGGGCCCTCGTCTGCGTGCCCGTCCTCGAATCCGGCGAGGACCCTCTCCGTCTCCTTGAAGGTGTGCACCTTGTCGGCGCCCCGAGTCGGATGGAGGTCCCGGCCCGCGCGGATGTCTTCGACGATTTGAAGGGCCGACGTCGGCGTCTGGTTGTCGAAGAACTCCCAGTTGACCATGACGACGGGCGCGTAGTCGCATCCCGCGTTGCATTCGAGGGCTTCGAGCGTGATCTTGCCGTCCGGCGTGGTCTCGTCGCTCCCCACGCCGAGGGCGGAGGACAAGGCCTCCCAGATCTCGTCTCCTCCCATGACGGCGCACAGCGCATTCGTGCACACCCCGACGTTGTATTCGCCGTTGGGATGGCGCCTGTACTGGCTGTAGAAAGTGGCGACGGCGGAGACCTCGGCGCGGGTCAGGCCCAGGACGTCCGCGCACAGCGCGATGCCCCGGGGCGAGACGAAGCCGTCGACCGACTGGACGAGGTGAAGCATGGGCATGAGCGCCGAGCGCGCCACCGGGTATCGCGCGACGATCTCCCGCGAATCGGCGCGCAGGCGCTCCTCGACCTGCGGCGGGTAGCCTTCATTCATCGGTCCACGCCTCCCATCACCGGGTCGATCGCGGCAAGGCAGACGATGGCGTCGGCGAGCATGCCGCCCTCGGCCATCATCGACAGGCCCTGCAGATTTCTGAATCCGGGGTCGGACACGTGCGCCCGGTAGGGGCGCGTCCCCCCGGAGGAGACGAGGTGGCATCCGAGGACGCCTTTGGCGTGCTCGACGATCGAGTACGCCTGGCCCGCCGGAACGCGGAACCCCTCGGTTACGAGCTTGAAATGGTGGATGAGCGACTCCATGGACTCGGTCATGATCTCGCGCACGTGCACGGGCGCCGTCCCCTGGCCGTCGGTGGAAATCGACAGGCGGGCCGGCCAGGCGATCTTCTTGTCCTCGACCATCACGGGCTCCCCCTCGGTCGCGTCGAGCTTGTCCAGGGCCTGGTAGACGATCCGCAGCGACTGGTAGCACTCGTCGAAGCGAACCATGGCGCGGTTGTAGGCGTCGGACTTGTCGTAGACCGGCACGTCGAACTCGTAGTCTTCGTACCCGCAGTAGGGCTGGCTCTTGCGAAGGTCCCACGGAAGCCCGGCGGCTTTGACCGCCGGCCCCGTCTGGCCCAACGCCATGAGGGCCGAGAGCGAGAGCACTCCGACGTCCTTGAACCGCGCCTTGAATATCGGGTTCTGGGCGACGATGGTCTCCATCTCCGACGTCCCCTTCCGCACGTCGGGCAGAAGCTCACGGATGTAAGCCGTGATTCCCTCCGGCACGTCTTCAAGCACGCCTCCGGGCCGCACGAACTCATTGTTCATCCTCAGGCCCGAGATCCTCTCGAAGATCCGGAGGATGTCCTCGCGCGTGCGGAATGCGATGGTCATCATCGTCGTCGCCCCCAGCTCGTTGAGCGACGAGCCGACGGCGACTAGGTGGGAGGCGATGCGCTGGAGCTCCATGAGAAGAACCCTGATGACGTTGGCCCTGCGGGGCACCTGCTCTTCGATTCCGAGCAGCTTCTCGACGGCCATGCAGTAGCCGACCTCCTGGAAGAAGGAGGCGACGTAGTCCATGCGCGTGACGTAGGCGACGCCCTGCGTCCACGTGCGGTACTCCATGTTCTTCTCGATGCCGGTGTGCAGGAAGCCCGTGGCGCCGCGGATCTCGCGGACGTATTCGCCGTCAAGCTCGAGGAGGAGGCGGTAGACGCCGTGCGTCGAAGGGTGGACGGGACCGAGGTTGACGACGATGCGCTCCTCGGCCATGCGCGCCGCCTCGTCGGAGATTTCGTTCCAATCCCCTCCGACGGCGGTGAAGTTCGGCAGGCCGTCGAGCTCTGCCTCCGTGGCTCCGGGGGTGGCGTAGATCTTCGGGTCGCTCATCAGCTGTAGTCCCTTCGCACGTCGGGGGGCGGCACGACGGCGCCCTTGTATTCGACGGGGATGCCCCCGAGGGGATAGTCCTTGCGCTGCGGGTGGCCGATCCAGTCGTCGGGCATCGCCGTGCGGGTCAGGCCGGGGTGCCCGTCGAAGACGATCCCGAGGAGGTCCCAGGCTTCGCGCTCGGGCCAGTCGTCGCCCGGGTAGACCGAGACGATCGAGGGCAGGTGCGGGTCGGATTCGGGGCACGTCGACTCGATCGCGAGGAAGCGGTTGTGGGTGATCGAGAAGAGCGGAAAGTAGGCGTGCAGCTCGCGCCCCGAGTCTTGGGGGTAGTGGACGCCGGTGACGCCGAAGCACATCTCGAACCTGAGGTCCTGGTCGTCGCGCAGACAGCGGGCCACGCGCACGAGGTGCTCGCGGGCGACGAAGAGCACGAGCTGGCCGTTTTCGACGACGACCTTTTCGATCGCCGCGTCGGGGTCGACGCCGTCGGCCTCAAGGAGTTCGACGAGGACGTCGACGACGGAGTCGAACCACCCGCCGTAGGGGCGGCTCGCGGGCCTGGCGTAGACCTCGGTGCGCACGAGCTCGGAAAAGCCCGACGTGTCGCCGGACCCCTTGACGCCCCACAGGCCCTGGATCCGGCGCACGACGTCGGGGTCCGGGCCGCCGGCCGGCGCGATTGCGCCGTCGTTCTCGTTCACGAGGGCAGACCTTTCTTTTTCACGCGAGTCGTTTTCACGCCAGCAGACCTTTCATTGCGTGGATGTCGGGCGCGGCGAGCGCGGCCTTCTCGGCGGCCCGGGCCGCAGCCTCGCGGGCGCCCTTCGTCAGCTTGCGATTGCGTTTGACCTGCTCGCGCAGCTCGAGCACGGCGTTGATGAGCATCTCGGGCCGAGGCGGGCAGCCGGGCAGGTAGACGTCGACGGGCACGATGTGGTCGCACCCCTGAACGATGGCGTAGTTGTTGAACATGCCGCCGGAGGAGGCGCACACGCCCATGGATACGACCCACTTGGGGTCCGTCATCTTGTCGTAAATGTCGCGCACCACCGGCGCCATCTTGTGGCTGACCCGCCCGGAGACGATCATGAGGTCGGCCTGGCGCGGGGAGGCGCGGAAGACCTCCATGCCGAATCGGGCGGCGTCGAAGCGCGGCGTGCCGAAGGACATCATCTCGATGGCGCAGCACGCCAGGCCCATCGTCACGGGCCACTGCGAGTTGGTCACAGCCCAGTTGGCCACAGCCTCGACAGACGTGAGGAAGACCCCCTGGGAGCCGGTGTCGTGAGGCTGCGCCCCCGTCGATTCCGCGCGTGTTCGTCTCAATCCCATGTGCGCTCCTCTCAATCCCACTCGAGCCCGCCGCGGCGCCACTCGTAGACGAAGGGAACGGCGATGAGGAAGACGAAGCTCAGCATCGCGACGACGCCGAACAGGCCGAGCTTGTGGAACGAGACCGCCCACGGATAGAGGAAGACGACCTCGATGTCGAAGACGATGAACGTCATCGCCGTCAGATAGTACTTGACCGGGAAGCGCCCGCGCCCGCTGGCCGCGGGCGTCGCCTCCACGCCGCATTCGTAGTTTTCGAGCTTGACCCGGTTGTGCCGCTTGGGGCCGAGGAAAGAGCTCATGACGAGGCCGCCGATCGAGAGCGCCGCGGCCGCGGCGATCATGACCAGCAGAGGAACGTAGGGGTTCATCCGCGCACCTGCTTTCTTGCCTTCATCTTCGCGGCCGCCGTCTGCCGGGCCGCCGTCTTGGTCGTTTTCATGCTTTCGGGGCCGCCTTCGCCAACGCCGAGATGAGCCGGTCCGTCCAGTCGCCTCCGCGGCGGTCGTAACAGTCCGAGAGCAGCCTCATGACCAGGCGCATGAGCGTCGGCCGCGGCAGGCCGCGGGAGACGCACAGGTGCATGATCTTAGGGCGCTCAATGAGGCGGGCGAAGGCCCGTCCAAGCGAGTAGTATCCGCCCAGCTCCTCCCGCATGGCCGCCGGATAGGCCGCAAGCGCCCTGTCTTTCGCTGTGATCGTGGGGCGCGAGTGCGCCTGGGCCACGGCGTCGGCCGCGAGCCGGCCCGCCTGGAGCGCGTAGGCGATCCCCTCTCCGTTGAACGGCGAGACCATGCCGCCGGCGTCGCCCACCAGGAGCAGCCCGTCGGCGTAATGCGGCTTGCGGTTGAAGGCCATGGGCAGGGCGGCGCCGCGCAGCCGGCCGACCTGGTTTTCTTCCGTGAATCCCCATTCGGACGGCGCGTTGGCCATCCACGCCTTGAACATCGCGCGATAATCCAGCCCCGTGGCCTTAGCCGTCGCGGAAAGCGATCCGAGGCCCACGTTGACGATGCCTCCGGCGAGCGGGAAGATCCATCCGTAGCCGGGCATGAGATCGGATTTCCCGGGCTTGCCGTTCCACAGCTCCAGGTGGGACTCCATGACGGAGTCCGCCGAGCGCGGCGAACGGAAATACGTCCGGTAAGCCACTCCCATGGGCCGGTTCATCGCCTTCTCCCGCCCGACCGCAGTCGCCAGGCGGGCGGAGACTCCCCCGGCGTCCACGACGACGGGCGCTTTGAAGGCAAGCGGCTCGCGTTCGGCCGACTTCGCCTCGACGCCGACCACCCTGCCGCTGCGCTCGTGCAGAATCGGGCCGACGACGGTGACGTTCTCATGCAAGACCGCCCCGGATTCCCGGGCTTTCGCCGCGAGCGCGGCGTCGAGCTCCGTGCGCGGGCAGGCGAGGCCGAAATTGGGCAGGGAGGCCGTCTCCGGCCAAGGCAGCTCGATCGTGTGGCCGCCTCCAACTGCGCGAAGGCCGGTGTTGCGGGCCCAGCCGCTCGTGTCGACGCCCATGCGGACAAGCTCGGCCACGGCGCGGGGCGTGAGGCCGTCCCCGCAGACTTTGTCCCGCGGAAACGTGGATTTTTCGAGAAGCAGCACCCTGAGGCCGGCCATGGCGAGATAGTGGGCGGTCGACGAACCGGCCGGCCCCGCGCCGACGACGACGGCGTCGGCTTGCATATCGCCCTTGTCCATTGGTCTCAGTTCCTTTGTGCGCTATTCGGCGCCACAATCCTATGCTGTGAGCCAATGCACCGAGAACGGAAAATACGTAACATTCGTCTTTCGATATTGAAAAACGGCGGAATCATAGGGCTTGGCCTTTCGTCCCACGCGCCGATGACGAGAAGATCACACCCCGGGAGCGCGGGCTAGCATCGGCCGAACGGCCCTGTGAATCGCGACGATGCCTCCCGTCAGATTCCGGTATGCGACCGAACGCCACCCGGCGTCCTGGATCATTCGGGCCAAATCGGCCTGATCAGGCCAGGCGAGGATCGACTCGCCCAGGTAGTCGTAGGCCGATTCGTCTGAGGAGAACGCCTCTGACAGCGCGGGGACGACCGAGCCCAAGTAGAAGGAATACAGCCTGCGCATCGGCCCCCACACGGGGGTGGAGAACTCTGCGATTGCCAGGCGCCCGCCGGGTTTGGCCACGCGCAGCATTTCCTTCAGGGCCTTGCGCGGGTCGTTGACGTTGCGCAGCCCGTAGGACATCGTGACGACGTCGAAGGCCCCGTCGGCGAAAGGCAGGCGCATGGCGTCGCCTGCCACGCAGGGGATCTCGGGGCGGCGCCGGCGGGCTTCGGAGAGCATGCCCAGGGAGAAGTCGCACGCGACGGCGGATGCCCCGTTTTCGGTGTAGGAGGCCGTGGACGTCGCGGTTCCCGCTGCGAGGTCGAGGACGCGGTCTCCCGGCCCGGCCGCCACCGCCGCGGCCACGGCGGCCCGCCAGACTCTGACCTGGCCGAGGGAGGCGACGTCGTTCATAAGGTCGTAACGGGAGGCGACCTCGTCGAACATCCTGGAGACTTCCCCGGGCTTCTTCTTCAGACTCGCGCGGCGGTTTGCCATCCCGTGCGTCCCCTTTCTTCGCCTCGCGCCTCTTCTCGGCGTTCTTGGCGATGCGTCTCGTTTTCCGCCATGGGCTTTTCTTCGCCATGGATCTCTTGTCAGGGCGACTCGCATTCTACTAGCCCCCTTTCGGAAGACCCGTCCGCGCACGCCAGGCCCGGCCACGTTCTCACACCAAGCCCGCCGCCCTTCTCACACCAGGCCCGCCGGCTTTCTCACGGCGCGCAGGCTCCCGGCGCCCTCAAGCCTTACGCCTTAAACTTTCATCCATGGACGAATTCCCTCCGCTTCCGGCGACAGTCTCCGAGACCTTCGACCCCGAGCGCTGGCGCGACGTCGTCGGACTCGATCTGCAGGACATCACCTATCACCGCGGAGTCGAACGCACCCGGGGGGCCGACGGCGCCGTCGCCGCATGCACCGACCTCCCCGTCGTCCGCATCGCCTTCAACCGCCCCGAGCTGCGCAACGCCTTTCGGCCCGAAACCGTCGACTCTCTTTACCGCGCGCTCGACCACGCCCGGCTCGACCCGTCCGTGGGCGCCGTCGTCCTCACGGGCAACGGCCCCTCCCCCAAGGACGGCGGGTGGGCTTTCTGCTCTGGAGGCGACCAGCGCGTGCGCGGACGCGACGGGTACAGGTACGAAGGCTCCGCGAACGGCGGCGCAGAGTCCGACGCCGAGACCTCGTCGAACGGACGCGCGCCCGGCAGGCGCCCATCCGGCGGGCGCCCGTCCAACGGCAGACTGCACATCCTCGAAGTCCAGAGGCTCATCCGGAACATGCCGAAGGTCGTCATCGCCGCGGTTTCGGGATGGGCCGCAGGCGGCGGGCACTCCCTCCACGTAGTCTGCGACCTGTCCGTCGCCTCGCTCGAGCACGCCCGCTTCAAGCAGACGGACGCGAACGTCGGGTCGTTCGACGCCGGCTACGGCTCGCAGCTGCTCGCCCGCCAGGTGGGTGACCGCAGGGCCCGGGAGATCTTCTTCCTGGCGCGGCCCTATTCGGCGGAGGAGGCCGTAGCCTGGGGCGCGGCCAACGAGGCGGTTCCCCACGCCAAGCTGGAGGATCGCGCGCTCGAGTACGCGGCAACCGTGGCGCAGAAGTCTCCGCAGGCCATCCGCATGCTCAAGCTCGCCTTCAACGCGGCCGACGACGGCATCGCCGGCATGCAGGCCTTCGCGGGCGAGGCCACCCGGCTCGCATACATGACCGAGGAGGCCCGCGAGGGGCGCGACGCCTTCCTCGAACGGCGCTCCCCCGACTGGTCGCCCTTCCCTTACTATGCGTGAGGCCGATTGCCATGAATGAGACCGACGTGAACCCCTCCCACAGCTCCCCCCGCCTTCGCGCAGTCGCGGGCGGCACGAGCCCCGCCTCCCGCGAGCGCACCCTCGACGTCGCCCGGCGGCTCGCTTCCTTCCGGGAGGGCCCGTCCCGGAAGCCCGACCCGTCCGGCCAGCCTCATCCCCCGACGATGCTGACGGACGAATCGCTCGTCCATGGCGGCAATCCGGTTGACGCCGCCTTCGCTTGCGGCCCAATCCCGCCCGAAACGGCTTTGATTTTGCGAACTTCGGGTTCGACGACGGGCGTGGGAAGCCTCGTGGCGGTCTCGCGGGACGCCCTTTTCGCCTCCGCCGATGCGACCGAGGAGGCCCTCGGCGGGCCCGGACATTGGGTCACATGCCTGCCTACCAACCACATCGCCGGTTTTCAGACCCAGTTCCGTTCGGCCGTTGCGGGCCTGACCCCCATCGACGCCGGGGCCGGCCGTCCCGAAGACCTCGCGCGGGCCGCTGACTTTGACGGCAAGTCCGCGCCCCTTTACGCGTCGCTCGTTCCCACGCAGCTCAGGCGCCTTCTCGCCAGCTCGGCCGCGCGGGCCGCCAAGCGCTTCGACGCAATCCTCGTGGGAGGGGCCGCCGCAGGGGCCAGGCTTCTGGAGGCCGCCCGGGCCGCGGGCCTGAAGGTCGTCACCACGTACGGAATGACGGAAACCTGCGGCGGCTGCGTGTACGACGGCCGCCCCGTCGGTGACACCCGCGTCGCCGTCGAAGACGGCCGCATCGTCTTGTCGGGCTCCGCGGTGGCGCTCGGATACGTGGGCGGCCCCGGCTTCGCCGGGACGTTCCGCACGAGCGACGTCGGCCGCCTGGAGGCCGGCCGCCTCACCGTGCTCGGGAGGATCGACGACGCAATCACCACGGGCGGCATGACGATCATGCCCGCCGTCGTCGAGGAGGCTCTCGCGCGCAGCGGGGCGGGCGAAAGCGTCGTCGTCGGAATCGACGACGACGAATGGGGCGAGATCGCCGTGGCCGTCGTCGGCGCGACGGGGCTTTCCCGGCCGACTGCGTCCAAGATGCGCAAGGCGATCGCCGAAGAGCACGGAAAAGCCTATGTTCCCAGGCTGTTTCTCAGCTTTTCGGATCTCGGGCTTTCGGATTCCGGGCACTCGGACTCTGGGCTCTCAGAGTCGGAGCCGTCGGATCCCGGGCTCTCAAACGCCGGCTCCGGCGGCCTTCCGCTGACTGCATCCGGCAAGCCGGACAGGCGCGCAATCCGCGAGCTCGTCCGCCGCGCCTTGGACCGCCGTTCCCCCTCTTCGTGACACCGCGCCTCAGACCGCGGGCCCCGTTCACGCAGAGCCCCACCTTGAACCGCCGGCCCAGTTCTCGCGGAGCCTCGCCCCGTTCTCGCAGCGCGGCGCGCCAGAACGCGACGAACCGCCGGTACCATGGCTCCGTGGCGGTTTCAGATTGGATCGAAGGGGCGCGCCCGAAGACGCTGCCCGCAGCGTTGGCCCCCGTCATGGCCGGGACGGCCGTGGCGCTGCACGCAGGCGAAGCGTCCCCCGTTCGCGCCGGGCTCGCGGCCGTTCTCGCCCTCGCGCTGCAGGTGGGGGTCAATTTCGCCAACGACTATTCGGACGGCGTCAGGGGGGCGGACGCCGTCCGCTCCGGCCCGCCGCGGCTGACCGGCGGCGGCAAGGCGTCCCCCAGCACGGTCAAGAGCGCCGCGTTCGCAGCCTTCGGAGTCGGCTCGGCGGCCGGCCTCGCTCTGGTGGCCCTGTCCGGCCAATGGTGGCTGCTTCTCGTCGGCGTCGCGGCCCTCGCAGCGGCTTGGTTTTACACCGGAGGCAGCCGCCCGTACGGGTACATGGGCCTCGGGGAGGCGTTCGTCTTCGTGTTCTTCGGGCTCGTCGCCACCTGCGGCACCGCCTATGTCCAGGGCGGGGCCGTGCCAGGCTGGCTCTGGCTCGCCGCCAGTGGGATCGGCCTCATCGCCTGCTCCCTGCTCATGGTCAACAACCTGCGCGACATCGCCACCGATCCAGCCCACGGGAAGATGACGCTGGCCGTGCGCCTCGGGGATTCCCGCGCCCGGACCGCCTACACGATCATGGTCTTCCTGCCGATCCTCATCGCCGCGGGATCGCTCCTGTGGGCCCACACCGCCTCCGGCGGTGACCAGGGGGTCGTGGTCCTCATCGACCTCCTGGCCCCCGTCATCCTCATCTCCACCTTCGCATGGCGCGCCGCAGCCGCTGTCAGCGCCGGTGCCACGGGACGCGAGCTCATCGCCTCCCTGCGCAACGCGGGCCTTTACGAGCTCGTCTACGGCGTCGTCGTCGGCCTGGCCTTCCTCATCGTGGGGACCTGAGGACTCGCAGGCGCGACAGCGCCCCGGCGCCTGCCTCGAGGAACGGGGCGGGGCGTCGGGGCGCTGCTCGTGGGGCTCAGTTGCCGTCGCTGTCCGAGTCCATGGAGTCACCGCTCATGGAGTCGGTGGGCGCCTCGGACGCGCCCCCGCCCATGGTGTCGTCGTCGCTGCCCATGGTGGATCCGCCGTTCATGGAGTCGGCCGGCTCGGTGGAGTCCCCGCCCATCTTGTTGTCGTCACCCATGGTGGGGCCATCCTTCATCGAGTCGGTGGGCT
>ERZ773022.2685-NODE-2685-length-10488-cov-56.259849_pt1 | contig 10488 bp, 10 predicted proteins | sample MGYA00580839_ERZ773022 | MGnify/ENA primary metagenome ERZ773022 (study PRJEB29015, sample SAMEA2738020) | human oral metagenome | biome: human oral; feature: human-associated habitat; material: dental | place: China | collected 2044 ... | reverse complement strand
TCGTCTTCTTCCGGGTGCCCGAGACCAAGGGCAAGGAGCTCGAGGAGATGGAGGACCTGGCGGTCTGAAAACAGGGTGCTGTGCGGAGTGTCAAGGCTCGGATGGAAATAGAAGTCGGCACCTGCCGCTACTCTTGAGTCGGAGGTGGCGTGAGCTGCCTGCCGTGATCTGATCGTTGGGAGCACGCTAGTGGCACGTGGAGACCTGCTTCTCGACCTGGTGGAAGCTGAGCGTCGTGGTGATCGTGACCGCTTCCGGGCCGTCGTTGAAGGGATGATCGCTGAAGAGCGAGCCAACCAGCATCACCTTCTTGCTGACCGCCTTTCCGAGATCATCATGACGACCGGCCAAGGACTACCCAGAGACGATCAAGCAGCATCTGTTCGAGACCTGGTCCAGGAAGTAATTCCTCACCGCCGATTGGATGAGCTCGAGTTGGATCCGGTGGTACAGCGTGTCGTCTCTGAGCTCATCGAGGAACAACAACGTGCAGATCTCCTACGAAGTTACGGGATAGAACCCCGTCATCGTCTCCTGCTCGCCGGTCCTCCTGGTAACGGTAAGACCAGTGTTGTCGAATCGATCGCGGCAGAACTCATGCTTCCCCTTTATGTGATTCGCTACGAAGGTGTGGTTTCGAGTTTTCTCGGAGAAACAGCCTCGCGTTTAAATAACGCATTTGAGTTTGTGAGAACCCGCCGGTGTGTCCTGTTCTTCGATGAACTTGACACTATCGCAAAAGAACGCGCTGACGAACATGAAACCGGGGAGATCAAGCGTGTCGTTTCTACACTTCTGCTCCAGATAGATCGCCTCCCCCCGCATGTGATCCTGGTTGGCGCAACGAATCATGACGAGCTGCTAGATCGAGCGGCATGGCGGCGCTTCCAGATCCGTACCGAGTTGAATCCTCCAACGAGGGCGCAGGCTACCCGATTCCTGGAACGACTTGCACAACGCTTCGGAGGCGATCTTGGTTACGCCCCGAGGACGCTGGCGGATCGCCTTGCGGGATCTAGTTTCGCGGAGCTGGAGGAGTTCGCTATGGACGTCAGGCGCCGCGCTATTCTTGAGCTGCCGGATGCCAATATGCGCAAGATCGTCAAAGGGCGACTTGAACACCGGACAGGCACGGCCCACTCATGAGCGACGACGCTCGGCCGCTTCTTGCGTTCAATTCACCTTCTGTGGGAGAACGGGTAAAGCCGGGAGGACATCCTCCGAAAGTGGTCGGTCCGGGCGGTAGAAGGCAGGATGAGCGCTTGAGTCCTCGATTCAAAGAACTTACCGACGCCTTCGAGGCAAAGCGTGCAGAACTGGGAGAGGGAACACCGATTGAGGCAGATCCGTCGCTGGTGATCGTGCTGGACCTGGCAGGCAGCGTCGAAGAATTTTACAAGGCAGTGAATAAAGTTGAGGGTCTCGAGTTCCTCGCAGAGATGGCGGGAGATACGACCGATCCCGATGATGACTTCTACATCCAGGATCGTGGGAAAGAGCGTTCAAAAAAAGCATTCAAGCACTCACTGTATCTAGTGATGTCAAACGCCAGGGCTGTCGATCAGATGGTCTCACTCTTTGGTCGTTGGAAAAAGGATCCTGAGACCAAGTTCGAGTGGGGTTTGGGTAAATTCAAGGATGTGTTTTCTCAATTAGTGGACCTTCGCCGTTGGGGGCCTGAGGATCGCGTAAGAGAAACCGGTCTGATAGAGCGATGGCAGGAAACGCTGGATATTGTTGGGGATTCCCAGAGTTCGGTTCGAGTTGAGGTCGAACTGTGGTATCGCAATGATCGAGGGCAACGGCAAACGTCTGAACAGGAGATCAGGACAATCATCGCTGATAGCGGTGGGCGGGTTGTCAATCGAGCCAAGATTGAGGAGATTGGATACCATGCCCTACTTGCCGAGCTGCCTCGACAACAGGTTGAGACCGTTGTTCGGCAGGGACCTCAGGCAATCCGGCTACTCATGGCCGAGGATGTCATGTTTGTCAGTCCATTCGAACCCATGAGCGTGAAGGCGGTCCCGTCGGTTCCGGGATCAGAGCTTTCTTTTCCGCCGGTGGCCCTGGAAGATGACAGGCCACGTATTGCATTGCTCGATGGGGTGCCATTTCAAAACCATGACGCTTTGGCTGGAAGACTGAGCATCGACGACCCGGACGATTTTGAAAGCGGTTATCCGCTGGCGGCGCGCTCGCACGGGACCGCAATGGCTTCGCTCATCATCCATGGTGATCTGTCTGCGCCCGAGAACCCGTTAGACCGAAAAGTCTACGTACGTCCGATCATGCGTCATGAGAAGTTGCCTTCCGATCAGTACGTTGAACGAGTGTCACCAGATACTCTTTTCGTCGATCTGCTTCACCGTGCTGTTCGACGACTTTTTGCCGGAGAGTCGGGTCGTCCGCCAGTTGCTTCCAGTGTACGTGTCATAAATTTGTCAATCGGTGACTGTCGACGCCCTCTTGTGCGGAGAATGAGTCCCGTTGGAAGGCTTGTTGACTGGCTGGCGCTTGAGTACAACGTTCTCTTCATCATCAGTGCCGGGAACCATGTAGATCCAATCTCCATTCCGGCAGAGGCTACTTCCGATAGAGAGTCAGCTCGGGTGGCCGCCTTGCAAGCCGTACACGCCAGCCAGATTGTCCGCGGTATTCTTCCGCCGGGCGACGCCATGAATGCGGTGACCGTAGGGGCGGTGCATGCAGACGGTTCGCCGGATCCGGATGAGTCGTCGAATGTGTGGGACCTTTCTCGCCAAGGTGAGCCTGCGTTGTACTCGGCTACCGGTCCCGGTGTTGACCGCATGGTCAAGCCAGACATATACCATGTTGGCGGCCGGCGTATTTTCGTGCAGCCCACTCCGCCACTTGTCGTGGGTAGTGACGTCGATTTGTATCCTGCGAACACCGCTTCAATGGGCCCAGGTCTTCGGGTGGCCGCACCCAGCGAATTGGGCGGCTCTAACCGGACGACATTTGAATGCGGAACGAGCCATGCCACTGCGCTCGTCACTCGCGAGGCGAGCCTGCTATTCGATCTGCTCGAGGCTCGTTCTCATGATCGCTACGTATCGCTGTTGCCGGATGCGATGTTTCATCCACTCATTGTTCGTGCGCTGCTGGCTCATGCATGCTCCTGGGGTGATTGGCAGAAAAAACTGAGTCCTGAGCTCAGGATCACCTCGGATCAGCGCCGGAACTTGACTCCGTTTCTCGGTTACGGACGTTATTTTCCAGACGTGGCTCGAAGTGCGGTCAATCGTGCGGTTGTGGTTGCCGGAAATTTCATCGGCTTAGATGAACGTCACTCGTATGATCTACCACTTCCCCATTCCATCCGAAACAAGGCCGAGTGGCGTCGTCTCAGCATCACGCTCGCATATTGGGCTCCCGCAACGCATGGTCTTAAAAGATATCGCGCCGCCAAGGTGTACTTCACTGCACCCGAGTTGGGACTCGTTCAAGGTGAGCGGGTTGATGCATATTACCGCGCAGTACAACGTGGCAGTCTCCAACATGAAGTCATCGATGGAAGTAAAGTTACAGCATTCCGTGACAACGCGACCTTTCCTGTGCATGTTGAATGCATGAGGGACGGTCAGCGTGACGGAAAGATTGACCCCATCCGCTACGCCCTTGTCGTGTCGATCGAGACGGCTGCTGAAACCTCGGTGACCGTTCACGACGAAGTACGTGCCGGTCTGCTGAGGCTACATACTCAGGCTGAGGCAAGACAGCGTAGCCGGGTGCGCAACAGGTGACAGTCACGTGTTTAACGGTGCCGGCAGGACGAGGACCAGCCACGGCGCTTTAGTTACGTACCGAAAGCGACGGCAGGGAACTCACGATCTCCTGGGTCCGCACGGAGACGGTGGTGACGCGGGCGATAAGGTCTAGGAGGTAGCGGGGCTGCGCCGAGGCAGTGGGGCCGCCGCCCGCGCCCTCGGCCATCCAGTCATTGGGGTCATTGACGATCCCGGAAGTCTTGTGGGTGCTCACACGGTAGCGGTCCAGGAGCCAGTCCAGGGCGCTGCGCGACCCTAGCAGGTAGTCCTGCGCCTGGGCGGGAATACCGGAGATCGTCACATGCTCGTTGTAAACGATCGAGGTCTTGTCATCTTCCAGCCGGCCGTCCCGGCGCACCCGGGCATAGCGCATCGTCTCCACCTGCAGCAGGCTCGGGGAGATTGTCTCCCGCAGATCCCAGGGCACATCCTGGCCATCGACAACGAGGCTCAATGGCGTGGGCTTCACGGACTCGTAATCCAGGTGCAGGTCGGCAAGACCGCGGCCAGCCGTGGTGAAGGCGACGAAGTCCTCCCGGCTCGCCACCAGCGGGATATGAGGTAACGACCTTCTTCAGGTCCGCGCCATACCGCGTCCGATACTCCGGTGAGTACAGGAGGGCGTACATGTAGTAGAAGACGTCAGTCTTGGTCACCTCCGGCCCGTAGGCGGCCTGGTAACTGCGCAGCGTGGCGTCCGTGATGTTGTCCACCCGGCGATACTCACCCAGCACCTCGCCCTCCTGCCCGACGGCGGTGCTGGACTCCTCCGCATACTCGCCACCGGAAAGGTCCAGCATACCCGAATCGGCCTCATGACGACCGCCTACCGGCTCCCACGTCCAGCGCGGGAAGAACTGGCTTCCCTCACAGGGGGTCGGCAAAGTCGGTGGGCGAGGGTGTCTGAGCCGCTTTGACGGGGGTGGTGTGTCGCTGAGACGGGGCATGGCCCCGTAGGGAACGATAAGCGGTGTCTAATCATCCCTTCGTCCTGGGAGCCCGCGCCGATGTTATCGGCCATCACGACCGCCCTGTCGCGCCAGCCCCCGACCAGTGTCCTCAGGAGCATCACCGACCCACGCGACAGACGCGGTGTGCGCCATGACCTGCCTACGGTCCTGTCCCTGGCTGTGACCGGAGTGCTCGCGGGCTGTCGCAGCCTGACGGCGATATGGGAGCACACCACCGACCTGACCGCCACCGACCTGGAGACCCTGGGACCAGCGGCGGACCAGGCCCTGCCCTCGGCAGTCATCCATCCGCCGAGTCCTGCAGGACCTGGACCCCGCAGACGTCGACGCCCACCTGAGGTCATGGTGTGCATACGCACCGGCACCATCAACGCTCGCAGAGTGATCGCGGTGGATGGCAAGACCATGCGCGGGGCTCGTCGGGGGCAGGTGTCGGTGCCCCATCTCCTGGCCGCTTTGGACCACGCCACCGGCGCCGTGCTGACCCAGCAGCGGGTGGCCGGCAAGTCCAACGAGATCCCCGCGCTCAGAGAGCTTCTCGAACCGTTGGACCTGGACGAGGCGGTGGTGACCGCCGATGCGATGCACACCCAGGTGGACACAGCCCAGTGGATCACCCGGCGCGGTGGTCATACCTTCTCACGCCTCTGGGCAACCAGAAGACTCTGCACCGTACTCTCAAGGCCCTGCCCTGGAAGAACGTCCCATCCTTCTCAAGCGTCGACACCGGACACGGGCGGCGGGTGCGACGCACCGTCAAGGCCGTCAAGGCCCCCGCCTGGGTGGACTTCTCCGCAGCCGCCCAGGTGCTCCAGCCATCAAACTACCCACCCAAACCCCCACCTAAACCAACTTTGCCGCCCCCCTGACTCACGGAGCAGAAGCATACGGCGACAAGGGTGGGGTGCTGCCGCCAGGAGACCATGCGTGACGAGACTGTGTCGGAGCTGCCCGGGGGAGAGGGGAGTGATCCCCATCCCGGTGCCGGAGCGAGGACCTAAGGTGGGACCATGGCTCATCGTCAACGCAACATCATCCGGTTCCTGTTCACCGCGCTCTTCCTGGCGCACCCGGGTGAATCGGTCCGGCTGTAATGAGGCCGGTGGGCGGGAAGGACCTCCCGAGGCGTACGATTCTGATAGGTGCCGGCGCCTTCACGCTGTTGGCGATGTCGGGCTGCGGGTCGCTGAATCCGGGGAGTGCCCAGGCTCGCCGTCGGATTGAGAAGTCCTTGAAGAGCTTCGATGCCGTCAAGTCAGTGAATGTGAAGGCGGAATACAACTTTGAACTAGGTAGTTCCTGGACGGTCCTGATCCTTCTCAACAACGATCCTGGGCGAGAAGAGACTCTCGCCGTCCTCAAAGATGCCCATCGTCGGGTCGAGGAGGTTGTGGGGAATCGATACTTCAGTGTTTCGGCGTCATGGATGCAGAATGGTGCCTCTGTATCGTGGTCGATCTCGGAGAAAGAGTTGAATGAAGCAACGCTCGATTATCTTCGGGATCTGGCGAAGCCCAGTATGAAGTCCATGAGTGTTGGAGGTGATCATATCTCGGTGAGTCGCGGTGAAGTAAAGGAGTTCCCGCCTGATGTCATCATGGCGCCACGATCCGGGGTGGGAGTGGATGACAGTTTTGATCTTGATGGTATGGGCATCAAGGTGGATACCGACACTGTTGACCTCAGCTCTGTCCCTCTCCGTGAGATTGTGGATGTCATCGATTCAAAATATCGGGAGGAGGCCAGTATTGAGTTGACAGACGACGATACCGTATCTGAAGACATAGCGCTCAATGTTGCTGCTTTTGGAAGAGTGTCCGACGGCCTCGATGTCACCGCAGCGGCGAAGGTGATTAATATCGTCTCAGGGAATCAGGTGCTTCAGTCGCTTTATCTCTCGACCGTGTCGGACCGAAAGACTGCTGGAACGGAAGGCGTGCGCTTCCAGATGGAAGCAGGTGCCTTCGATGCCGGATACCCATCGGAAGAGGGCAAGGAGGTTCTGGCGGCAGCGCGGAAGTCCGCCTCTTAGTCGTGACGGGAGCATGAATCTGATGGTTCCTTGTGGCAGGAGAGTGTGTCGGGAGTTCTTGCCGCAACGGAGTGAAGTCTGATGAGTGTTCGACGCCGTGAGGCACTGGTGCTGGGCGTCTTCTCTATCGCGTTCGGAGTGGCGGGGTGCCCGCCCGGCGTCTTTGCGCGCAATAAGAGGAAGCGGAAGGTGCGTCAGTACCTCTCCGGGCTTGACGCGGTCGCATCTGCTCAGGTGGACGTGCATGCGGAGTTCTTAGCGTCAGACCGTTGGATGGTGGATGTGGTGCTCAAGGACAACCCGTCTACGGAATCAGTGGCGACGGTTGTGCGTGACGCCTACACCAAAGTTCGGAACCTGGCCAGGGTTGACGAGGTGAATATGCATGTCTCCTGGGACCAGGGTGAGACCTCCGTGTTCTGCAACCTGCCGATGAAGGATGCTGACAAGGCGGCCTCCACTACGGTGGAGGCGGTATCGCCCGGCATGGAGCGAGTGCAGGTCGCCGAAAAGAGAATATCCTTCGGATACCGGACTGCTGAGACTCTCCCGGATTATTTCATCCTGCCGCCCACTCCCCGGCGCTGAGCCTCGACTCATTCGAGATCGAACAGAGCATTCTGATTGAGCGGTCTTACTGCTTCGTCTCTCACGCCAAGGGCAAAGATGTCACGTCCGTGCCGATCAAGCGTGCGCTGGAAGCCATTCCCTCCGACAAGCGATACGGGGCGGTCGTGAGCCTGGAGGCGGAGGATGAAGACCGCCATCAGACCCGCCTGACAGTGAGGGGATTGGGGCAGCACGGGCAGGACGTGGATGTTCAGTCTGCCGCTGCGGTTCTGGCCACGGTCCTCGGTAACCAGGTGCTCCAGCGGGTGGAGCTGAGTACCGCGGTGGAAGGCAGCAACCAGCCCGCGGCGGTCGTCTTCGACATGAAGTCCGGCGCTGTGGTTGGCCAGGGCGACCCGCCCGAGAAGGGCGCGCTCATCCTCGCCGCCGCCTAGCAGGCGGCCGCTTCCTCGTCATAACAGTTGTTCCAAGGGAATCGCGGTCAGTCGGCGCCCAGCTGGAGTCGGTCCCAGGATCGGAGGGTGACCCAGGCGCCGATCGCGGCGGTCATCACCGGAACTACCAGCAGCAATGCGCTGACATCAGCATGGTTCATGGTCCAGGCAACCGGGATCGACCATGGGGTGTAGGCGCCGAGGCCGAAGCCGGCGGCCAGATTGGTGACGACCAGGATCGCCAGTGTCAGCCCGATGCCGGCCAGGTAGCCGCGCCACCACGTCGCCGCCCACATGACCGGCAAGATACCGGCGCCGAGCATCACCGAGACAAGCAACAGCGTCGCGAAGCAGCCGGCGGCTCCTGCCGCCCCCAGGCCGAGTAGTAACCCCGCCGTCATCAGTAGTGCCGCCTCGCCGGCTCCCAGCAGAACCGCCCAGAACAGGGTCACTACCATCTTCGCCGCCGCAATGGTTCGCAGGGCCGGCGGGATGGCGAACAGGCCCACAATGGTTCCGTCGGTGAACTCCCGCCCCACACTCCAGGACATCACCACGCCCACAGCCAGGAGGATCGTCGCGCTCACGCTCGTCGCCCCCAGACCGGCGTAGCCGCTCCAGCCCGGCGAGGTCACCATGGATGCCGCCTTCCGCCCCATGTCGGTGTCTCCGGCGTGCATCGCGGCGGCATATCCACCGGCCGTGGTGACAGTGACCAGGGTGAGGGCGGCGATCGTCGCCACGCGTGTCACCGTGGCCCGAGCCAGCTTGCGGGCCTCCAGGCCAATCACGATCCTGAGAGCGTTGTGATCTGTTCTTATCATGAGGTCTCCCGCCCTTCCTGAGCCCAATCCACGTCCGAGGACCGCCCCGATCCGGACTCCAGAGCGGCTCGGTCCGCCGCCAAGACAGCGTCGAAGAAGACTCGCTCGAAGTCTGCGCCTCCGAGTCGGTCGAGTTCCTCGGGCACGATCGTGTCGATGATCCGCCCGCGGTGCAACACCTCGACGCGGTCGGCGATACGCGTGAGCTCATCGAAATGGTGCCCGGTCACCAGCACCGCGCCGCCGCGCCCGGTCACCTCCCGCAGCAGATCCCTGAATCCGACGACGGCGAGCGGGTCCAGTCCGTTGGTCGGCTCGTCGAGGATGACGACGTCCGGCTCATGAGCCAATGCTCCCACCAGCCCCACCTTCTGGCGCGTTCCCAGTGATAGGCGGCGTACGGGCACATCGAGCCAACCGGTCAGCGCCAGCGCCTCACTCATCCGGGCTGTGAGCCTCCCGGCGTGCTCAGGGTCGGCCCCGTGGAGGCGGGCAGCAGCCTCGATGTTCTGTCGGGCCGTGAGCTCGGGGTAGGAGAATGGCGTCTCCACCAGATGACCCACCTGTCGCCACACGTCCCTGGAGGTGGAGGCGATATCGCGGCCGTACAGGAGAACCCTCCCGGCGTTGGGGCGGAGCATGCCGAGGATGACGCGCAGGGCCGTGGTCTTCCCGGCGCCGTTGAGACCTACGACGGCGCGGCACTCGCCCTCGGCGAGCGAGAGACTGAGGCCGTGTAGAACAGGCTTCCTCCGCAGGGCAACATGGACGCCCTCAACCTCCAGGGCTGGAGCTGCTGTGCCGCTCATGATTCCCCCAGGAGGCTGAGAAGACCTCGACTGAGAACGGTTGCCGCGTCGCCGGCGGTGCTGGTGGCCGTACCGGTTGCTCCGGCGTCGGGCGCGTTGTTCTCGCCGGCCCAGGCAAGCAGGAGGCTGCTCGCCGCGCCCATGACGGCTCCGGCCGCGGCCCGCGCCGCCGCGTCGTCCACTCCGGGAGCGATGAGCGCCGCGGCGATGGCACGCTCGGTCTCCTGTCCTGCGGTTCGCACGGCGGCCGCCAGCGACGGGGTGAGAGCTGCTAGCCGAATGCGTTCGTAGAACTCTCGGGAGGACATCTCCTCGTGCGCTGACTCCTGGTCCATCGCCGCAACGAGGCCCCGCACGGCTCGGGTCAGGGGCCGCCACCGTTGCGGCTGAGCTCGCACCGCCTCGGCGATGGGCGGATCGAACAGGTCGCTCACCACCACGGCCTCCTTGGTGGGGAAGTGGCGGAAGAAGGTCATGTGGGAGACCCCGGCGGCCTTGGCGATCGCGTTGACCGGAACGGCGTCGAATCCCTGCTCGGTGAACATCCGCAGTGCGGTGCGCCGAAGCAGGTCGGCGGTGGAGGCGCGAGGACTCATACAGAAAATGTTAGTCAGTAACAATATGTGAGTCAATAACGTTTACTGGTCGGGCTTCCGTCTGGACGCATCCGGCCGCGGGAGCGCGGCGGGTACCACAGGCGCCGACCGGTCGGGCATCACAGCCGGTCAGCGCCGTCGTCGGTAGCATGAGGCCAGATCACCAAACCCCGGGAGGAAACCGATGCACGAGCCCATCAAGCTGGTCGACCGCGTCCAGGCCATCAACTGGAACCGCCTGACCGACGACAAGGACCTCGAGGTCTGGGACCGCCTCACAGGCAACTTCTGGCTGCCTGAGAAGGTGCCACTGTCCAATGACGTGCAGTCCTGGGCCACTCTCAATGAGGCAGAGAAGAACATGACCACCCGCGTCTTTACCGGCCTGACCCTTCTGGACACCATTCAGGGCACGGTCGGCGCGGTCTCCCTCATCCCGGACGCCCGCACCCCCCACGAGG
>ERZ773022.2683-NODE-2683-length-10496-cov-2.487884_pt1 | contig 10496 bp, 14 predicted proteins | sample MGYA00580839_ERZ773022 | MGnify/ENA primary metagenome ERZ773022 (study PRJEB29015, sample SAMEA2738020) | human oral metagenome | biome: human oral; feature: human-associated habitat; material: dental | place: China | collected 2044 ... | reverse complement strand
CCGCCATTTGCAAAATTTATATCGTTAAAATTTCAAAAGACCTAAGCCTTAGTAAGCTAAATTTGTAGAGATTTCGCCACGTTAAATTTTTTGAGTATTTTTAGCTCTTGGTATATTTCTCTTGGGGTGGGAAGGGGGCTTGAATTGCGAGGTCGCTCCCCTTCCCGCCCCAAGCCCCACCCATCCCCCTACGACGCTCAAGGTGCGAGCCTTCGGCTCACGAGTTTATTTTATGCGCTTCGCGCGAGGAGTAAGGATGAAACATTTAGTAAGTATCGAAGATAGCATAAAAGATATCCTCAGCACCCCTATAGGCTCGCGGGTAATGCTACCCGAATACGGCAGCAGGCTATTTGAGCTAATAGATAGACGAGTCAATGATGAGTTTCGCGCCGATCTTAGCTACTTCGTCATTGAGGCGGTGCAAAGATGGGAAAAGCGGGTGCAGATCGACGAAGTGAAGCTCATAAGCTTTAAAGATCACAAGCTCAGCTTTAAAATTGTGCTAACAAACGGCAAAGAGATCGGAGTGGAAATATGAGTTTTCTTAAAAATTTGCCCTATCCGAACGTTATCGAGCAGTTGAGCTACGATGAAATTTTAAAAGCCGTTAAAGGGCTTTTTAAAAAGCATCTAAATGACGATGAAATTTCGCTTCTTGAAAGTGATCGCTTTTCAGCCTTGCTTGAGACACTCGCATATCGCGAGCTACTTTTACGAGCCCGCATAAATAGCGCCGTAAAATCTATGCTGCTACCTTTTGCGCAGGGGGCTGATCTTGACAATATCGTTGCGATGTACGGTATAGAGCGCAAAAAGGGCGAAAAGCCCGTAGCGGAAGTGGAATTCACCCTAAGTATGGCGCGCGATTCGGACGTGCTAATTCCAAAAGGCACTATCTTGTGCGCAAGCTCCGGCGAGCTTGCCGCTATCAAAGACGACATAGTTATAGCTGCCGGGCAGCTAAAGGGTGCAGGCCATAGTGTCCTACAGACTTTCGTCAAACAAAGCGATCTAAAATGCGAGCTCATCCAAACGCCTTTTTCATTCGTGCTTAAAGCGCGCCAAATATCGCGCTTTGAGGGCGGTGCAGATGAAGAGAACGACGAGAGGCTGCGCGATCGCGCCGTGCTTTCGCTGGAGCGATTTTCTACGGCGGGAAGCAGGAAAGCCTATATCTATCACGCCCTTAGCGCCAATGCTAAGGTTGAGGAAGTAAACGTGATAAACGGAGGGCCAGGCATCGTAAAACTTTATCTAAAAACTACCGATATGAGCGAAGAGACGAGAGTGAGCGTGCAAAGCTATCTAAGCGGCGAGCGGGTACGACCGCTTTGCGATACCGTAGTCGTAGAAAACGCCAAAGTCATAAACGCCGTAATAAAAGCCGAGCTTGAGCTAAAAGATATGCTTTTGCAGGCTAGTATTCAAAGCGAAATCGAGGCAAGCAGGACTAGTCTAAGCCTCGGCGAGGATCTAAATTTAAGCTATGTTTATTCAATTCTACACCGCGAGGGGGCGTACCGAGTAAATCTAAAGCAGCCCGCTGCCGACATAAAAGCAGATGTGGATAGTTTTGTGAAAATCAAATTTGAGCTCAGCTTTGCAAAGGCTAATCTATGAGTATCCTACCGAACGGAAAGCCAAAATTTGACAAGAAGCTTGACGATCTTTTTGGCTTCAGCCTTGCAGGGCTTGATATAGGCGTGATAAATATCCTGGCGGATAGCTGCCCCGCTTCGCTTCTCGGGATTTTGGCAGATAGCCTGGATGTGAATATAGACGAGTTTAATGAAACCGGTGCGCGGCTACTCATCAAAGAAGCCTTTAAAATCCACTACTATTCGGGCACCTTCTATGCAGTCAAAAAGGCGGTGAATGCGATCGATAGCGGAGCGATCATAGTGGAGGGAAATTTAGGGCAGAAATATGACGGCTCTATCAAATACGATAGAAGCAGATTTTACGGCTCAAATTCGCATTGGGCCGAATATAGCATCATAAGCAGTGTTCCTCTTTCAAAGAGCAAAGCGGCGGCGATAGCGGGAGAACTTTATGTGTTGCACTGAGGGCAGTCTCCGGAAACGCGATTCGCAGCGGGCGCCGGAAGCGGCAAAAGCGGCGGCGCCCGCAAGGTGCGTGCTAGCTCTGATTGAGCATTCAACAAATCAGATCAAGCACGATGGACAGATAAAGTATAACGATCAATTCAACTATGGAGCATACAATGGCTAATGTCAAAGAAGATAAAATTTGGGAAGAAGGGATATATCAGCTCGAAGTAACCGACCCCGTAGTAGGCGGAATAGACGGCATAAGTAACAAGCAGGCTAAGCAGCTGGCAAACCGCACGAGCTATCTAAAAGAGCAGATCGAAAACAATAAAAGCAGCATGGATACTGCCCTTGCTAAGAAGAGAGACGTTGAGGATAGCTACTCAAAAACCGAGGTGGATGAAAAGTTTACCGATGCAAATAAGCTTATCAAAGAGAAGCTAGACAAAACTGAAACCGCGGCAGATAGCACAAAACTCGGTGGGCTTGCCGCCGATAAATACGCCCTCAAATCCGAGGCTAGCGACGGGCTGAAGATAGGCTCATATCTGCTTTGGTCTAGCGATAGGACTACCCCGGCGGGCTTTCTTCCGGCAGACGGCAGAAGACTTCAGAAATCCGAATATATCGAGCTATTCGACGTCATCGGCTATACCTATGGCGGAAGCGGCGAGCACTTCAATCTGCCGAAATTCAACGACGGCAAATTTATCCGAGGCACGGGCGGCAATGCAGCAAGCCTCGGTGTATCACAAGATGATGCTATAAGAGACATTGTGGGAGAGCTGATTAATACTAATGACCGAGTAACCGGTACTGGAGCATTTAAAAGGATTAGAGACGGAGATCCTCTAGGGGGGCTTTATGGGGGGCCTAACGGTAGAACTGTAGAGTTCAAAGCCTCAAGCGTTGTTCCTACTGCTAACGAAAACCGCCCATATAATATGAGCGTAATCGTACTGATAAAGGTAAAAAATGTATTTGAGGCCACAAACATAGACAAATCCCCGTATGCCACAGAAACAAAGGCCGGCATCGTAAAACTCAAAAATTCCATCACGGGGAATTTGAGCGATACGGCGGTATCGGAAAAGGCAGCGAAAGAATACATGGACAAAAACGCTAGCATCGGTATAGGCCAAACGTGGCAGGATGTCACAACTCAAAGACAATACGGAGTAGTCTATACAAATACCACAGGTAGGCCTATTATGGTTTATGTAAAGACTTCATCTGGAAATGGGCAAATAGTAACTTTGTTTGTCAATGATATAGAAGCAGCAAACGGAGGCTATGCTCACGGTAGCGGAGACGACGGTATAAATTGCATAGTGCCGCCAAATGCGACGTATAAGCTCGCCGGGAATGGTACGGGCTTTGGGAAATGGGCGGAGCTAAGATAAGGAATAAAGATGAAATACTACAAAAATTCACAAAACCAAATTTACGCCTACGACGATGACGTGAGCGAGGATCAGATTAAAGAGGGGCTAACCAAGATAACAGAAGCTCAAGCACAAAAAATTCTAAACGTAGAGCCTCCGATCGAGCAACTACGCGAAGCAAAGACGGCGGAGCTTACGAGATGGACGCACGATATGGGTGATAGTTGCAAAATCAACCTCAAAGACTTCGGCGTCATCAACGGCGGGTATCGCTATCTCCTCAACGTCGAGGCTATGATAGACACGTTCGACAGCCTAGAAATTAGAGCGTTTCGCATGTACGACAACACGATGAAAAAGATAAACGGACAAGAGGAGCTAAAGAAAATCAAAAAAGCCATTCAAATCGGCGGGCAAAAACTCCATACTTTGAAATGGGGTTACGAGCTCAAAATTTCAAAAGCCAAGGATAAAAAAGAGCTAGATGCGATCACTTTCGCGGACACGATAGAGGTGGCGCTATGAGCTACCTTTTGATTTTCCTCTCGGCGTTTATTCTTGGGATTTTGGCTTGTCCTATCGTCATATTCCTACGTGCTAGAAAGTGCGACCAATGGGATCGCTCCAATATGATGAATATCCTTAGGGTGTTCGCGCATCTTGCGACGCACCCCGATGATTTTGCGAAATTTCGCTACGAGGACGGCAAGAAGCCTTTTTGGTATCTAGGTAGCGATGAATTCGCTGATGTCGTAAAAACAAGACCAAAGGAGAGGTGATGTTTTGGATACTCAATAGGTTACGCGGGCAGTATAGCTATTTCGCTAAGCTGAACGCTTTGGTAGTGGCCCTGCTAATATTTGCCTTTTACGGCAATTTTTTCTTAGCTATCATCTGCGGGCTTGGGTATTTGCTGGGCGAGGCAAAGGGCTGGGGCGTATGGGTCGGCGCGCTCATCACACATAGCGGATTCAAAGATGAGCGCGAAAATAGGCTCATCGAGCGCGTCGCCGCTAGGCTTTTCGAGCCCAAAACTCATTGGCTGGCGTATTGTAGGCTTTGCCTCTTTCTGCGCGGGCTACTTTGGTGGCTACCGGTGTTCGTGCCGCTGCTCTTTGCGGGTCTTTACGCCGCGCCGCTTCTAGCTGTAGCTCTTGCGGTGGGCTTTCCGCTTGCTTGTGAGCTGGGATACCGCACAAAATGGACGCTGCGATTTCGAGCTTTTGAGGCAAGCGATGCGTGGGGCAGACAAGAGGTTTTTTATGGGGCTATGCAGGACTTGGCGTTTATTGCCCTATACCTATATTTGATATCGAAATTTTAAACAAAGGAGAAAAGATGGCTGCAAAATTTGGAGTAAACATAACCGTTTCGGCAGAGGCGGCGCGACCGATAAGCGTAGAAAGTACTACGCCGATCGGGATCGCAGGATATGAAGAGGTGCTGGGAAACGGCCTACATTTTTACATGACGACAGACAAGGCGATCACTGCGATCGAAGAGATCTACGCCGCCAAAAAGAAAGCAAGCGAGGAGTTTAAAAAAGGTTCGATCTATCGCACACTGAAAGCCATCAGCGATCAAAGCGTGCAAACACAGATTATTCTAAGCGTCTTTACTCGCACCGACAATAATGACGATAGCGACGACATTACTGCTTGCAAGGCTGCAATCGAAGCATTTAAGAACGCAAAAAGCTCACTGGGCTATCGTCCAAATTTGCTAATTGCTCCCGAGTTTAGCGGAGAGGACGCAATCAAAGCAGCGCTCGAAGCTATGGCTACAAGGCTCAAAGCCACCGGTATCGTCGATCTAAAAGCAAGTGCCGCAAATGAGGCTATCGCAAAGATGAAAGATTTTGGCACGGCGCGGTTAATCGCTGCCTACCCTTACGTCAAAACCTGGGATGATGAAACGAACGGCTACGTGATGACGCCTCAATCTGCTCGTATCGCCGGAATGATCGCCTATGTGGACGGTCTTAGCGAATTCGGGTACTCCGATAGCTATTCCAACAGGGTGATGGGCGGTATCAGCGGCACGGCAATAGACGTAGACTTTGAGATGGGAGAGACTTGCACGGCAGATGAGCTTAGGGCGGCTCATATCAGTACGGTCATTCGCGAACAAGGCTTCAGGGCTTGGGGCGGAGAGACGAGCGATGCCGACGCTATCTGGCAGGATCTCGCTAGGGTGAGGATTTTTGATCGTATTTCGCAGGCTTGCCAAAAAGGGGTGTTTTTCGCGATAGATCGCAAAGCAGATCAACTCTATCACGCAAAAAGAAGCGTAGATGAGCTATTGCGGGCCCTCGTAGGAGCTAGAGTACTACTAGGATATGAGCTTAGCTGGAGCGCAAAGAATACTTTAGCAAATATCACGGCAGGTAAATTTTATCTTGACGTCAGAATGCAAAATAACCCAATCGTAAAGCAACTAACGCTAGATTTCATCTACGTAGATACATACGGAAAAGTGTTAATGGATGCGCTCAGCAGATAGAGAGACGGAGAATTTTAAAACAAGGAGAAAAGTATGAAAAGAATTATTCCTCAAGCGGTGCAGGAATGCAACGTATTCATCAACGGTCAGGGCTATTTAGGCGTTACAAAAACGCTCAAACTTCCTACTATGGAGTTTGAGACGATAGAGGCCAAAGGTGCGCTTAGTGCAAATTATAGCAGCGGCATTTTGGCTGCGACCGAGGTAAACTTCACGATCCGCATTGCAGATCGAAACACCTGGCTTGCTATGGGTTTGAATGCCTTTAGCTCACGCGTGCCGTTTTTATTCACGGCGTCTCTTTATCAGGCAGCAGGCGAGCCTAAGCCGTTTAGTGCGGCTTTTACCGGCGATATTACAAAGATTGAATTCGCAGATTTTGAAAGCGGCTCGGAGATGGAAGTTACGATCACGCTTCAGGCTCATTTCGTAGATATCAATATCGATAAGACGCCAATAGTGTTAAAAGATGCCGAAAATATGATCCTAATGATCGGCGGGGTGGATTATATGGCGAAAGTAAGATCAAATTTAGGAGAGTAAAAAATGAGAAATATCAAAGTAAATTTGCCGGTCTGCGGCGAAGAGGTAGAGGTTTTTGCGCCGAGCGTAAAAACCTTCAAAGCCGTTTCTGCTGAAAAAACCGAGATCGAGCAAAGTATCAAGCTCTGCGCTGCTTGCGCCAACAAAACCCCGGCGCAAATCGAAGAGCTCGATATCGCGGACTTTAACGCCCTGCAAAAGGCAGTACAGGGTTTTTTGGACGTTTAGCAGCGCCTGACAATGAAAACATCGCGCTGCTAGGCTACGTGCTGCATTTTGGCCATCGCGAAATTTTGGATATGGATGTGCTGGATTTTAGTGAATTTGTCAGTATTTCGCTAAAGATCTTGCGAGCGCAAAGCGGAGCTAAGGGCGCTTAAAGATGCTGCAAAAGTCTTTTAGTAAGGCCTCTGTGAGCGATGCGGTTAAAGATAGGGCGCCGAATACGGCGAGAATGCCTAAAATTAGGCAAATAACATCTAATATCATGGCTATAGTATAACAAAAAGGATTTAAAAATGCAAGAAGAAGCGCTGGGCGTTACCATTGGGCTTGTCATAAAAGGGATAACCCAACTCGGCGAGCTTAAAAAGGGTTTTAAGCAGATCAACGAAAGCATTTCGGAAACGAATAAAGCGCTAAAGATGTTTGACAATCAAAAGCTTACTAATCTGCAGCATAGCCTACGCGAGGCTAGGCGTAACGTTATAGCGGAGTTTGCCACCATAAGAAACGCCGCCGCAACGGGAGTTTTTGCGCTTCCCATCAAGCTTGCCATAGATGATGAGGCAGCCTTTGCAAATGTCAAAAAATACGTAGATGATAGCGCTGAAAATCTACAAATTCTAAAAGGAGAGATGCGCAACCTCTCTAGCTCTTTGGGGCTTAGTTTTGAGCGTATAAGCGAGATAGCCTCGGGCGGTGGAAAGATAAATTTAAAAGGCGAGGATCTACTTAAATATACTCGCATGCTTGCAACTGGAGCCGCAGCGTTTGAAATGAGCGCTGAGGATCTAAGTAGAGCCAGTAACAATATGAAGGTAGGCTTTAAGATTAAAGATTTAGATAGGATGAACGAGTTATTTGATGCAATAAATTTGCTTGATAATACCGTAGAAAACGCAAACGCTAAAGATATATTCGAAGCTACCTCTTTGATCGCCGCAAACTCCAATCTTATCGGACTAAATGAAAAATCAGCCGCTGCCATAAGCTCTACGATGCTTAGCACCGGTAAAGCTACGAGCGTCGTGGGAACTTCGCTTAACGCTCTTTTTACGAGGCTCGATACTGCAGAGAGCCAAAGCAAGGCATTTCAGGAAGCACTAAAACAGATCGGACTGGACGCAAAGACGCTTAAAGCCAATCTACAAAAAGATGCCGAGGGCACGATAGTGGATTTCTTGGACCGAATTAATAAGGCGCCTAAGCAGATGAGATCGGGCTTGCTTTATGATTTGGTAGGCGGTAATTTCAATGATGAAATAGCCGCTTTGGTGATGAATGTGGACGCGTTAAAAGAAAATTTAAGACGTGCCTATTCCGATGAAGCAAAGGGCTCTATGAAAAAAGAGCTTCAAACGAAGCTGGATACTACCGCTTCAGCAATAGAGCGTCTTAAACAGAGCGCTTTAAATTTAGCCGCCATCATAGGAGAGACTTTCTTACCTATGATAAACTCGCTCGCAAACTCTTTGGGCTCGCTAGCGGCTTGGGTGCAAAAATTAGCGAGAGAATTTCCGACGCTTACAAAGGTGCTTAGCTCGGCGGTAGCGGGATTTTTGATTTTCAAGCCCGTATGGTTGCTACTAAAAATAGCAATCTTTAGCGTCATAGACGGCTTTATCGGCATGGTTAAAATCCTTAAAATTTTAAATCCGCTTTTTATAATTGCTAAGGTACGTGCCGCCGCTACGGCCATAGCTTTAAAAGCGCAAGCGGTAGCCTCGTGGCTAGTAGGCGCAAGATTGCGCTTCGCTCTTGTTTGGACGCAACTATATAATCTTGCTACTAAACGCCTTACGATGTCGGTGCTAATCCAAAGAGCCGCTATGATTGCTCATGCTATCGCATCCAAAGCCGCAGCAGCAGCTATGGCTATACTGCGAGGCGCAAGCATCGCCGCGGCTGCAGGCTTTCGCATAATGAAGCTAGCCCTAATCACTACAGGCATCGGCGCCATAGTCGTAGGGCTTGCTACGGCGGCGGTATGGCTGTATGAGAATTGGGATAGAGTCAAAGCCTTTTTTCAAAATTTTTGGCAAAAAATCAAACCGGAATGGGAGAGCTTTAAAAGTTGGCTAGATAGCTGGATAGAGGCGTTTAGTAGTGCATTTGATGAGACGGTAGCGTGGTGGAAGGATCTATTTGCGGACTTTTTCGGCTGGATAGGAGAAAAGATCGATTGGGTACTTGGTAGCGTAAAAAGCGTAGGGGAATTTTTCGGCTTTGGAGATAGCAGTGCGCCGGTTATGGCGCCTGCTTATGCTAATGCCGATCGAAATTTCACCCCAGCTCCGAATCGCCCTATGGGCGAAGCGCTCAGCACTCTTAGCTCAAGTCGCGCCGGGGGCAATACAAACGTCGTTTTTAACGGCGATTTTAAGATAGATACTCACGGGCAGAGTATCGATACGGAAGCCTTTAGACGTCAAATTTCAAAAGACGTGCAAGAGGCTATCAGACGAAATGAGCGAAATGCTAAAAATACGGACGTGAGAGGTTAAAAATGGTCTTAAATTTGGGTGGCTTTAAATTTGAGTGGAAGCAAACGAGCGAAATATCAGTAGAAACGGAATTCGGCATTACCTCGCAGGAGCGCATCGCAAATTTTGAAGCCCTTTTGAGTGCAAAACTCGGCAGCCAAAGCATAAATTTAAACGGGCAAACCTTACCTTTCGCGCAGGACGGACAAAGTGCGCTTAAGCCGCTTTATACATTAGCTGAACTGCGACAGAGCCTGCCGCTCGTTACGGGGCGGGGTAAGTATCTGGGTAAATTTGCGATAGAGAAGATCAGCGAAAACAGATCGGTATTCGCTCCAAACGGGGCATTTTTCACACAGACGTTTAGCCTTACGCTGAGGAGGGATTATGATATATAGATCAAAAGACGGCGAGCGGTTGGATCAGATCGTTTATCGGCATTATGGTCATTTGCGGTATTTCGAAAGCGTGCTGGAGCTTAACCCGAAACTAGAAATTGTTTTAAAGGCGGGCACGCTCGTAAATTTGCCCGAACTTAATGAAGAAAAAATCCCGCAAAAACAGGCCGCCCTATGGTAAGAAAACCGATATTTCGCCTTTTGGCGAATGAAAAAGATATTACTGAAACGCTCAAGCAAAATTTGATCTCTTTGGGCTTTGACGATAAAGAGGGCTTTAAAAGCGACGAGATTAGTTTTAAGGTACACGGCATCTATGCAAAGCCGACATTCGGCGACAAGCTTGAGCTATATTTGGGCTGGGCGGGCGAAGGCGAGGAAGGTGCCGATAATACGTGGCTGTGCGGTAAATTTGCCGTGCAGACCTGCGAACGAGATTTTAAAGAGCAAAGTACCGAGGTGCGTGCGACCGCCGTAAATTTTGCCGGCGAGATCAAGACTAAAAAGCGCCGCAGCTGGGAAAATACCACGCTTTTTGCCATAGCCGGCAAGATTGCGGACGAAAATGCCCTGCGCCTCAAAACGAGCGGAGAGGATATGGCGATCAGCTCGCGCCTGCAAGACGGGGTGAGCGATTTGGAGTTTTTATATTCGCTTAGCAAAGAGCTCGGCTATCTCGCTGCTACCAAAAACGACACTCTGATCCTTGCGCCGAAAAAAAGCGGAGATGATGAATCGGACGAAGCGGAGAAAGGAGGCGATGGGCTGCCGCAGATCGAATTGAATTTAAGCGATCTTGCTTCCCTCAATATTACCGAAGCCAATCGCAACGCCTATAATGCAGTCGTATGCGAATGGCAAGACATCGCAAGCGGCAAACGCAAGCAGATCAAGACGGGTAAAGGGAAG
>ERZ773022.2682-NODE-2682-length-10503-cov-2.605092_pt1 | contig 10503 bp, 7 predicted proteins | sample MGYA00580839_ERZ773022 | MGnify/ENA primary metagenome ERZ773022 (study PRJEB29015, sample SAMEA2738020) | human oral metagenome | biome: human oral; feature: human-associated habitat; material: dental | place: China | collected 2044 ... | reverse complement strand
AGCCCCCATTAGCTGGTGTATGGCGTGAAGTTTATCATCGCTAATATGTGCGAGATAATAACCAAAGGTTGAAATCCTATCAGCCGTTTTCTCCTTCAGAATATCATTTAAAACTTGATCGAGGCATGCAGGATCTAGAGGATGACTCATCGCCTGTAAGCAATCATAAAAATCAGGGTCAGCAATCTCTTCTCTCTCTTGTGGAGTGCTTGAGGTACGGTCAGAATAATGGTATATGGTTTCAACCTTATTCTGGTCAATGAGCTTATTAATGTGTTGCTTCACCTTGACTAGCACAGGGGCCCCTATTCGTGTAATAAGTAAAGGACTTTTCTTTGTGGCTCCTTGTAATGAATTGGATAGCATATAACCTTCACTCCTATCATCGTCATATCCTATGAATAGGTACCTATCATGTAGCTTGGGGCCTGACCCTGGCATATCTCGAATGATAAGTTGAATAGAACCATATAGGCTTGGATTATCCTTAATCAAGGATAGAATCTTAGCCTTCCGCTGGGAAGTACCACTTGTTGATATGGTATTATCTGTATTCGTCTTTAGATCTGTTTGCGTAAGGATTATACATTCTCCCTGAATATCTGTAAGGGCAATAAAGTACAAGGCAACATCTTCGAAATAAGGATCCTGGAGGAATACCCACTTAGCCCCATTGGTTTTAGCTTTGAACCATTCCAGAAATGATAGAGAACCTGACTCCTGAGTTTTACAGTCCCAACCAGCAGGGAAGTATGCGTCATCACACCGTTCAATAGGCTTAATCGTCATCTTTCTTTTTAGCCATTGAGGTAAGCCTTTATTTATTCTGTGGTGTGACTCACTACGAGTCCTTTGAATTGACGAGGCTTTGTCGACAAGCCCCTTCTTATTCTTAGGCATAGCTCTTTTGACTCTTTCTAACCAATCGGATTGTATATGAATTTCACTCTGTACTATACCTAGACTGAAGCATATTGCTCCGACAAAATGATGAGTCGATAAGTGCACTAGCCTAACCTCAGAAGATTTAGTTAGCCAGATCTTAATCTCTACAGCTTGTGGGGGATATTCAGAGGGTATGGAGAAGGTAGTATTGTCGTTATCATTTGGTTTATCTGACAACAATGTATCGATGGTTATAACTCCCCCTGCTTTCAGTTTAATATTGACAGTCACTAGATCAGCTCCATCAGTAAGCTTGGAAGCCAGCTCTACATGTTGAGTAAAGGACTCTTTGTCTTGCCAATACTTGACCAAGGATCTTCCATAGATATCTTGATCTGGAGCGATAAGTATTTCTAGATTGCCGATATGGTCGTAGCTTGTATCAAATGGTAGGCCTGTTGCCTCCCTAAGCTTAACACTTAGAGTATGCATAGCATCATCCAACTCTCCTTGTTCTAGGAGATGTCCATCGATCTCGAATAAGGTCTCAGGATTGAGCATGCAGATATACCTACTATCAGATAGCTGATTCCCTAAAATATTTGCTTTATGCCATGGAACAGAAACCCCATCTCGGATATATTCTACATCATATTTGAGGTTATCATTGCTGATGCCATATCTATCAAGGCTCTCCTTAAGAGAATTCCCGATGGATAGAGCGTCATATATTCCTAAGATGATCTCTCTCTCTCGGAGAAAATAGAAACACTCCCTAGGTAGATCTTCTTATTGCCATAGCTCTCAAACTGAGAGAAATCACTTACAGTGGCTTTCTCCAGAGAGTAATCACTAGGGATCTCAACACCATAGGCTATTTTATAAATAGGTCTATTCTTGACGTCCCCGATCCTTAGGATAAATAAGCGTAGAGATAGATGCTTTATCTCTGGTTTAATAAGGTCGCTATTATTATATGACATAAGACTATACTACGGATTAATTAACTATGTGCTTTCCTAAGGGAAATCCAGTGCACCTATACAAATTTAGAAAGAAAACTATATTAATAGATCAGTAGCCTAGTTTTCGACGAGCTTTGCTGACCAGAGTAAGGCTGGCTAGACTTGACCTGCTGTTATCGATGATGGTATCATAGCTGGTTATGCACTCCCATCTGAGCCATCAAGGGGGGATGAATTCATCCTCATCATCTGTGATGATGAGAGGGCTCTCCCCCTTGTAGAAACTGGTACTATATATCAGAATCGGTAGAGCGTTTCAACAATCTACTACTATAGAGGCACAACCTCTATACTGAGCCCAACACTGGTCCCCCTGCTGATTGAAGTCTACATAACATTCATGCCTTCCTCGAGGGACCCATGCATGGGTCGGTCGGGTACCCCATTCATGGGTCGCCACGGTGACCCATGAATGGGGGGATAGGGGAGGACCTATGCCTACCCGGAAGAGAGGTAGAGGGAGCGGATGAAAAGAGCGAGGTGCTACCCCCTCGGAAGGGATCAGCACCTCGATAGGATGAGTGATGAGTTTAGTCCTTACTTCTGGACGTTGGGGAGCTCGAGGCCGTACTGCTTCTTCTTGTCGACAGCCTTTAGGAAGAGGCTCATCAGCAGAGCGATGATCCCGAAGCTGGCGAAGACAAGCATAGCCAGCGTATAGTCCTTGGGCTGACCTTCGGGTACCCCCTTATTGACGGAGTCAAGGATGCTACCGATGACGATGGGCACAGACATCAGACCTACGTTCTGGATCCAGAAGATAGCTGAGTAAGCCGAGCCTAGGACCTTGTTGTCGATGAGCTTGGGCACAGAGGGCCACAGCGTAGCGGGTACGAGCGAGAAGGAGACACCAAGAACGACGATAGCACTCATAGCGATGACCGTGCTACTGGTGCTACCGGGCACGAAGGGATAGAGTGCAAAGGTCAGGTGGCAGATGATCATCAGGATCGAGCCAAGGATGAGCATCGTAGCTCCCTTGCCTCTACGGTCAAGGTAGAAGCCAAGGAGAGGCGTGATGATCATAGCGCCGATGGGGAAGTAGCTGAAGTAATCAGCCGCATCCTTTGTCTCAAAGCCTACCTTGTAGTGAAGCATCTCTGTGGCGAACTTCTGGAAGGGGAAGATAGCCGAGTAGTAGAGTACACACAGGATAGCGACGACCCAGAAGACACCACTACCGAAGACCTTACCAAGGTCGGAGAACTTGAAGGGCTCTTCTGCCTCTTCTTCTTCACCCTCGAGGTCCTTATCCAGAGCCTTATCCATGAACCAGTAGACGACATACAGCATCAGACCGATACATAGGAGTAGAGCGACGAAGATCACAGGTGCCTGGATCGTCTCGAACTTCTCAGAGAGCCAGGGAGACAGACGAAAGATAGCGAAGACCCCGAAGCGAGCCAGAGCCATCTCTATACCCATAGCTAGAGCCATTTCCTTACCCTTGAACCACTTGACGATCGCACGAGAGACCGTCACACCAGCCATCTCGGTACCACAGCCGAAGAGCATGAAGCCGAGGCAGGCGCAGAGTGCTGTGGGAGGGAGATTCCATCCCGTGATGCCGTGGATGAAGCCACTGAAGCTATTGATCGCATCATAGCCTGGACCTCCGTTGCGGAAGGTAGCACTCAGGGCATAGACCTTGATCAGTGCCCCGATGACCATCAGACTTCCCGAGAGGAGGGCTGTGAAGCGTACCCCCATCTTGTCGAGGATGATCCCCGCTAGGATGAGGAAGCCTACGAAGACGTTGAGGAAGAATTCACTCCCACCGTAGAGTCCGAAGACCGTAGAGTCCCAGCCGAGCTCGGTCTCGACGAGCGTCTTCACTGGGGAGAGTACGTCGACGAACATGTAGGCGAAGAACATCGTCAGCGAGATGATCGCCAGCGCACCCCAGCGAGCGGCTGGCTTGTCACGCAGTGACAGCTTTGCTTGTTCCATAGTGTTACTTATCGTTGTTAGTAGATTGAATTGCTAGAAGATCGGCGATGAGGAAGTTGCTCCCTCCGACGAAGATTACATCCGTCTCGGGTTGTGCCACGCTCTGGGCGGCGGCTAGCGCCTCTCGGATGGAGGGATAGACTTCCCCACGAAGACCGTAGGGCTGTGCCAGCTCCCTCAGCTCTTCGGGAGCTAAGGCACGGGGTACACTGGCCGCCGTGAAGTAGTACTTAGCCGACTGAGGAAGTAGGGCGAGGACACCCCGGACATCCTTGTCACTCACCATCCCGAAGATGAGGTGTAGTGGGCGACCTAGTGCCACGAGCTGACGGACGACATAGCGGATACCATCCTCGTTGTGTGCTGTGTCACAGATCAGAGTGGGGTGCTCCGAGAGGGTCTCCCAGCGACCACGTAGACCCGTCATGCGGGTGACCTCCCTAAAGCCCTTGCGGAGGGCTTCCTCGGAGATCAGTATCCCCTCTTCACGGAGCAGACGGACGGCCGAGAGGATCGTCCGAAGGTTGTCTATCTGCACCAGGCCTCCGAGCTCGAAGTAGAGGGGCTCGGGTGTGATGAGGCTGGGATCGGTGACTTCGAAGCTCTGTCCGCTTGCTTCGCTATGGATAGCCCCCAGAGGGACTGCTTCGCTGGCGAGGGTGAGGGGAGCCGATAGCTGAGTGGCTCGATCTCTGAAGACCTCGAGGACCTCGGGCTCATCAGCTCGGCCGATGACGATCGGTGTCGAGGGCTTGATGATGCCCGCCTTCTCCGAGGCGATCTCAGGAAGGGTGTCGCCGAGGTACTGTGTATGATCCTTGCTGATGCCCGTGATGACGGAGAGGATGGGCTGGATGATATTCGTGCTGTCGAGCCGTCCACCCATGCCGACCTCGATGACTGCGAAGTCAACCCCCTGCTCACGGAAGTAGACGAGGGCCATCATGGTCGTCAGCTCGAAGAACGAAGGTGATACCTCCTCGACGAGTCCCTCAGCCTCCTCGACGAAGCGACATACGAAGTCCTCCGAGATCATCACGCCGTTCACACGGATACGCTCACGGAAGTCGAGGAGATGAGGAGAAGTGAAGAGCCCCACCCGATAGCCTGTCGCCTCTAGGACGGCAGCTATCGTGTGTGAAGTCGAGCCCTTGCCATTCGTCCCTCCTACATGGATGGTACGGTAGGAGCGGTGAGGATGGCAGTAGTGTGTATCCAGGTAATGAGTCGTCTCTAGACCAGGCTTGTAGGCCGCGCCTCCTACTTTCTGAAAGACAGGGGTCTTAGCATAGAGATACTCAATGGCTTCCTGATAGGTCATCGGTGTTCTTAGGCGTGCCCCTCGGGCAAGAGCTCAGGATGGAGGACGATGGTCTGCTCTCTATCAGGACCGACAGAGACGATCGAGATGGGTACTCCTATCTCCCCTTCGACGAAGGCTATGTAGTCCTTCAGAGCCTGAGGGAAGTCCTTAGGATCAGTGAGCTTGGTGGTATCGCACTGCCAGCCCTTGAGTTCACGATATACAGGACGAACGTCCTCCGTCAGCTCGTAGGGGAAGTGACGTGTCTTCTCGCCTCGGATCTCATAGTCGGTACAGACACGGATCGTCTCAAAGGTGTCGAGCACGTCGCTCTTCATCATGATCAGACGAGTGACCCCACTGAGCATCACCGTGTAGCGAAGGGCTACGAGGTCAAGCCAGCCACAGCGACGACGACGGCCCGTGACAGAGCCAAATTCATGACCTAGCGAGCAGAGCTTCTCGCCCGTCTCATCGAAGAGCTCGGTAGGGAAGGGACCAGCACCGACACGGGTGCAGTAGGCCTTGAAGATCCCATAAACCTCACCGATACTGCGTGGAGCGATACCTAGCCCCGTACAGCATCCTGCACAGACCGTGTTGCTCGATGTGACGAAGGGGTAGGAGCCGAAGTCGATGTCCAGGAGCGAGCCCTGAGCCCCTTCGGCTAGGACTCTGCGTGAGGAGCGTAGGGCGTCGTTGATGTACTCTTCGCTGTCGACGAAGGTGAATTCCTCGAGGTACTTAATAGCCTCCATCCACTTAGCCTCTAGTTCGGCAAGCCCTTCGACAGGGTAGCGGTAGGCCTCGAGGAGGGTCAGATGACGCTCCTTAGCCTCCTGATACTTGCGTGCAAAGTCTGAATGGATGTCTCCGACACGTAGCCCTGTGCGGGCGATCTTGTCGGTGTAGGTAGGACCGATACCCTTACCTGTGGTGCCGATCTTCGCTCCACCCTTGATCGCCTCCTGGGCAGCATCGATGAAGCGGTGTGTAGGTAGGATGAGATGCGCCTTGCGTGAGATGACGAGGCGCTTACGTAGGTCATGACCACTCTCAGAGAGCGCACGAGCTTCTTCAGCGAAGAGGATGGGATCAAGTACGACCCCATTACCTATGACATTGACCTTGTCACCTTGGAAGATCCCAGAGGGGATCGATCGTAGGATGTACTTCTTCCCCTCGAACTCTAGGGTGTGCCCAGCGTTAGGCCCCCCTTGGAAGCGTGCTATGATATCGTACGAAGGTGTCAAGACATCGACGATCTTACCCTTCCCTTCGTCTCCCCATTGCAGGCCGAGGAGCACATCGACTTGTTCCATGTATGTATGTGTATTTGCTGTAGTGTTGTTGTCAGCTTGAGCCGAGGCATGTATCTCTCGGCATGCATGCGACCCTTAGGAAGCCACCCCTCGGGAGTATATCGCTCTGGAGGAGAAGCCTATGCGGGTCGTGCACCTACAAATATACTCTTTTCTATACGTATTTCGGCAATTTGTACCGTAGACTTCCCTCTATTTCGTCGGCTAGGCGTGCTACACTTCCTCGGCTGGGGAGGCTACGAAGAGGGGGAGGAAGCATGATGAGCTTCCCTCGGTAGTGAGCGCTCCTATCTCTGCGGTATACCTATAAGAAGAGGGGGTATCTGACGAGCAGATACCCCCTCGGGGTGGCTATGAGGGCGATTTAGATGATGAGTGCGACGCCTCTAATTCGTAGCATCCTTCACCAGAGCCTTTACTAGGCAGGTGATCCGAGGCTGAGTAGCGATGAGCTTCGGCTCGATACCATAGCTCCGAGCGGCCTCAGCTGTCTGCTCCCCGAGGACAGCTAGCGGGAGCCCCTTCAGGAGATGATCTAGCTGGTGCACTCGTAGCAAGCTCACTAGATGATGGATGGCCGAGGAACTACAGGCCGTGAGGTAATCAGCCGAGTCAAGTGCTTCCTTCAGTTCGCTAGCGGTATAGCTGATGGGCGTATTCTTGTAGAGGGGGAGGCGGTGGCAGGCGATCCCTACTTCGGAGAGGAGCTCCGAGAGATCATCACTTGCAAGGGCGGAGTTGGGTAGGAGAATACGCTTGACAGGGGTGAGCTTAGCCCGCTGGATGAATTCCTCGGCGAAGACCTTGGCATAGTACTCCCGAGGGACGAAGTCGGCGGTGATCCCATAGGCACTAAGGGCCTGAGCGGTCATAGGACCTAGTGCTCCGATCTTGCAGGGAGCTAGGTGCCGACTATCCTTCCCTCGCTGGCGAAGAGCTGAGAAGAAGAACTCTACGGCATTGGGCGAGGTGAAGAGGATCCAGTCGTAGCTGGATAGGCTCTGGAGGGTCGTCTCTAGTTCGGCCTCGACCTCCTCATTGGGGGTAAGCTGGATGGTGGGGAGGAGGTAAGCCTCGGCACCCTTCTCCTCCAGCGCTTCCTGAAGGACAGAGGCTTGGTGTCGGGCTCGAGTCACGATGATCTTCTTCCCCGAGAGTGGGCGAGAGGTGCGCCCTTCGGCAAAGCGCAGAACCTCCCCGATCATGAAGAGCGCAGGAGCGTACGCAGAGAAGTCCTCCGATGTATCGGTGAACGCCCCAAGGGTGCGCTCTAGTAGGCTTTGCTGGGGTGTCGTGCCTCGGCTCAGTAGTGCAGCTGGGGTAGAGGCGGACATCCCTGCAGAGATCAGGGCTCTGCTGATCTGAGCCACCTGCCTTACCCCCATATAGAAGACCAGCGTCCCCGAGAGTCGAGCTAGACTAGCCCAGTCGAAGTCGGGGAGCTCCCCATCCTCAGTGTGTGCTGTGAGGCAGGTGAAGGAGCGACTGAGTCCCCGATGGGTGAGCGGGATATCGAAGTAGGCTGGAGCAGCGAGACCTGCCGTGATCCCGGGTACGATCTCGTAGGGTATGCCTGCCTCCCGAAGGGCTGTCATCTCTTCTCCTCCATGAGCGAAGACGAAGGGATCCCCCCCCTTGAGGCGTACGACCTTACCGAGGTCAGCTGTCCCTAGTTCGATGAGTAGGTCATTGATCTCTGCCTGTTTGAGCGAATGAGCTCCATAGCGCTTCCCGACGTGGTACAGCTTAGTCCTCTCGGGGATGAGGGCGAGGATGCTGGGGGAGACGAGGGCATCGTAGACGATGACTTCGGCGGTAGTGATGAGCTCATAGGCTCTACGGGTAAGGAGCTTCGGATCTCCGGGACCTGCTCCTACTAGGTATACGGTGCTCATGCTGTAGTGATACTTCTTAGTTCGTCGGTGAGGTGATCAAGGAGGTGATCGATCTCCGAGAGTGGGACGGTATGCTTGGCCTTGTAGTGCTTCTCTCCCGAACTACTGGCATAGAAGATACGGAGCTCTGCTTGATCATCCGTGATATGACAGACACAGCCTAGAGGGAGGGCACAGCCTCCCCCCAGTCGCTTCAGTAGGCTCCGCTCGATCGTCACCTCTCGCTCGGTCTTGGCATCATGGATGCTCTCGAGGAGGCTGTGTAGCTCCGTATCATCGATACGGGTCTGTACAGCGATAGCCGCTTGCCCTGGAGCAGGGACGATGACTGCCTCCTCGATTGGGTAGCGCTCGAGCTCATCCATCCCTAGTCGAGAGAGACCAGCTTCGGCAAGGAGTGTGGCATCGAAGAGGCCTGAATGCACCTTCCCGATGCGGGTCTCCACATTGCCTCGGATGGGCTCGGTACGTAGGTGTGGATAGTGAAGAGCTATCTGATAGGCTCTACGCTTACTCGAGGTACCTATGACAGCCCCTTCGGGTAGAGACTCTAGAGGGCAGGTGCCGATGAGGGTGTCGTGGGTGACTGCTCTAGGGAGGTAAGCTGCGAGACATGTGCCTTCGGCTGGATCTACAGGGAGGTCCTTGAGGCTATGCACTGCTAGGTCGATCTCTCCCCGACGTAGGGAGGCCTCTAGCCCCCCAGTGAAGAGCCCCTCGTCTCCAGAAGCATCTAGAGCGAGGTGCTGGAGCTTATCGCCCTTGGTCTTGATGACCTTGATCTCGATCTGGAGGTCGGGGTGGGCACTGAGTAGAGCTTCTCGTACGAGCTCACTTTGGCGCAGGGCTAGTTGGCTCCCACGAGAGCCTAAGATGAGCGTCCTATGCGTCATGCTGAGGTAGTTTGCTTTGGATATGAGAGAATAGCTGTAGGGTAGCTTCGGAGTAGATCTTGAGCCCTGTCTCTTCGCTCAGTTCACGTAGTGAAGAGACGATAGCCGTCGTATAGGTCGTACGCAGGTGCTCGTCCCATCGGGTGACGAGCTCTCGCTCCCTTTCGGTCAGCTCGTGGGGGAGGTTAGCGAGCTCCTTCTTTAGAAGCTGGTGAGAGACCTGTTGGACTAGCCCGATCACTTCACGAACCTCAGCTGCATCACACCAGGCGATGAAGTCTTGGGTCATCGCTCGGAGATAGCTCTGGATCTCTTCATCCTGATGAGCCTTCTCCTTAGAGAGGTACTGCTGGCCTCGGAGGTCATCGATGGTATAGAGTCGGATGCCTGGTAGCTCATCGAGGGAGGGATCGACATTGCGGGGGACAGCCATGTCGAAGAAGTGCCTTGTCTCCAGAGGGGTATGAGGGATGACCTCCTCAGTGATGATCGGGGTGAGGGAGGAGGTAGCTACGAAGATGATGGTTGCTGATCGGAGAGCTTCGGAGAGTGTATCCTCAGAGAAGACCTGAGCGATATGGTGCTTCGTGGCAAAGAGTTCGGCACGTGAGCCCGTACGATTGTAGACACTGACCTCGGGGTGCTGAAGCTCCTGTAGGCGCTGAGCTATAGCTTCAGCCATCTGACCCGCTCCGAGGATGAGCACCGGCTGCTGTAGGAAGTCTGAGGCGTTATGATGGAGGTAGTCTACCGCGGCAGCACCTGCGGAGATGGGGGTGGCAGAGAGTAGGTATTCGCTACGTACCTTCTTGGCTGTCTCGAAGGCTTTATGACAGAGTCGGGAGAGGACTGAGGTGCTCTGACTATGGCTCGTAGCTCGGCGGAAGGCTTCCTTGAGTTGTCCTAAGATCTGTGTCTCTCCTAGGACCATGGACTCGAGCCCACAGGCCAGACGGAAGAGATGCTTGATCGCCTCCTGATGCTGACGTGTCTCGAAGATGGATTCATCGCCGAGGTGGCGCACCTTCTTGAAGCGATAGAGGCTACGGATGAGCCGAGTCTCTTGCTCCGAGGTGATGCGTGATGGAGCTTCGTAGTAGATCTCTAGGCGATTGCATGTAGAGAGTACGAGTCCTCCGAGGAGCCCCTCTTCTCTCTTCCAAAGATCGATGAGCTGTACCGCCTCCTCTTCGCAGAGGGCGAATTGCTCTCGGCGGGATAGTGAAGCGG
>ERZ773022.2679-NODE-2679-length-10514-cov-5.603499_pt1 | contig 10514 bp, 13 predicted proteins | sample MGYA00580839_ERZ773022 | MGnify/ENA primary metagenome ERZ773022 (study PRJEB29015, sample SAMEA2738020) | human oral metagenome | biome: human oral; feature: human-associated habitat; material: dental | place: China | collected 2044 ... | reverse complement strand
CAAAGCTTGAATTTGCCCGTACTTCTTTAGACGGAATAAATACATACTTCCATTCGTTCAGTATCCGTCAAAGAGCGAAACCCGCTAAAATTCCTTCCAGACACCTTAAAATCTGAACGGCAGCGTACATAAATCCCTGTGTCATCTCTTTCACTTGAACCGATCGTATTAAGAAAGTACGAGGGATGAAATACCCCATGTCATCCTTCGTGTCCGAGGGTAAAGCGAAGACGATGTTCTTGATCTTCGCTATCAAGATTCCCATCTATGACCACGGTTCCAGCTTCAACATGAGCGTAATCTGCGCATTTATCTTCCGGTATGTAAACAGGTAGATAATCCGTTGTCTGAAATACAGTCGTTCCAAGATATACTCCCGCAATGTGACAGATACATGAATTCAATAGGCATTTTAAGATACTTTTCAACGAATCTCTCTATGTCTATTGGATGGGTATTAAATAGGGATGTATGATCAAAGTCAACAGCCATACGTTCTCCCAAAGTATCAATATCCTCATTAGAAATAACCGGCATACCGCTGCGGGAGTATTTCAATTCTGGTTTGAACCTACTTATCCCTTTCGCCTCCTCAAATCGTCAACGAACGGCTTCTACTCTTCCTCGCCTGCATCAAGGTCACGAGATGTACGAAGATCTGCACTGACATATTCATGCTCCATGATATAATCTGGCAAATCTGGCGGTATGGATTTTTTCTGCTTTCCGGCCGCATTGTAAAGTGCGTTTTTTTCGTCTTCATCAAGATGAAGCACCGCCACCACTTTTTCAATACGTTCAGCCGTTAATGCAGACCATCTTCCTTTCTCAACATCGCTTAGGAATAGTGCTGAAACACCAATTCCCCTGGTAAGCTTTTTCAGCGTTACATCTTTTTTCTCTCTCAGATATGTAAGCAACTCACCGAATGTTCTCTCGCCATTATCCATTGTGACACCTCCTGTCAATTAGCCTGTAAGTCGCAAGCCACACAGCTAACATTGTTATACGGTCTTTTTCTGTCAAAGTCAGGAGGATCGCAAATTCCAGAGGTGTAAAATTTTTATGAATGAAACGGTCAGGCTTCTCCAAGGGCATTAACATATGTTTCAAAATCCACTATAATAATATGCAAATGCAAAGAAAAATTTCACGATAAGATTTTTGAATTATGTATCTGCAAAGTGAAAGGAGCATGGAATGTCTACTGTTAGTTATAAAAAACTATGGAAACTCCTAATTGATAAAGATATGAAGAAGAAAGACCTTCGAGAAGCTACGGGCATTAGTACGGCATCAATGGCGAAGTTATCAAAAAACGAGAACCTAACAACTGATGTCCTTCTCCGAATATGCGATGCTTTAAAATGTGATATTTCAGATATAATGGAAATTTCATTTGCTGGCGAAGATCAATCCAATAACGAAGAAGATGAAAAGGTGTAATCAATAATGGCAAAGAAAAGAACTCTAAACACGTTTCGAGGAAAATTTATATGTGGTGACTGCGAGGCTATTCTAAAGACAATGCCGGACTCAAGCATAGACCTTGTCCTCACCTCGCCTCCATATGCAGATAAGCGAGATTATGGTGATGTTGATGGGATGATTTCCCCGGACGAATATATCGACTGGTTCATTACAAAAGCAAAAGAAATCTACCGTGTCATCAAGGAAGACGGCAGCTTCATTTTGAATATTAGCGATAAAGTTGTGGACAACTATCAGCATTTGTACGTTTTTGAGCTTTTGCTGAAACTGTGTAAGGATGTTGGATTTCATCTTGTCCGAGACTATATTTGGTACAATCCGGCAACTCCCCCCAATGTTTACTCAAGAGGTGGTTATGGGAGAACAAAAAAATCACACGAGTATTGCTTTTGGTTGGCAAAAGGCGATTCTTGGGAATTCAATATGGACCCTATAAGGAAGCCTTACAGCAAAGATATGCAGAAGTATCTCCAGGGAAAAGGCAAAGGGGACAGAAACCAAAATACCCGTCCAAGCACGCATAATTTTGATTGTGAGAAAACTTGGACGGACAATGGCGGTTCCGATCCGGGAACTGTTATTGAAATAGCAAACACAAGCAGCAATGACTATTTCATGAAACTTTGCAAGGAACACGGAATCGGTCATCCCGCAAGGTTTCCTGAAAAGCTCGCTGAATTCTTTATTTTATCCGGAAGTGCCGAGGGGGATGTTGTTCTTGATCCTTTTTCGGGTTCCGGCACTACTGCCGCTGTAGCGCAGAGGCTCAACCGTGTTTGGATTGGAATTGATGCCAACTCAGACTATTGCAGACTTGCGGCTCTGCGATTGGAGTATGAAAAAAACTTATGCGAAGAGGACGAGAATGATGCTACAGGAGATTAATAAAAACAAATACAGCGTCCGGCAAATCGATGGCGCTGAAGGAATGCTTCTGTTACCAGACAAGTCAATAAAACTCGTTTATGGCTCACCTCCATATCCAAATGCTGAACGCGAATATGGAGTATGGCGTTCATCTGAGTATATTGAAAAAATGACACCGTTTCTTGACGCTGCTTGCCGTAAACTCCGTGATGATGGCTTCATCGTGATCAATGTCAAAGCAAACAGGGAAAAATCCACAGCTAAAGTGGCATCAAAGCGGTCCTTGGTAATAGAAAAACTCGCAATAGAAATGGAAGAGACATGGGGACTTCATTGTGTTGACATAGAAATTTGGATAAAGGAAAATCCTGCGCCAACAGGACTGCGTGTAGCTTGTCAGGATGCTTATGAACAGAACCTATGGTTCTCAAAATCTCCAAAATGGAGCATAAACCTTGATGCAATTCGCAGGCCATATGAATCGCATAGTGTTCAGACATACGAGTCATATGAATATAAGCCGCGATCAAACGGAAACACCTATGTCCGTAAAAACAAAAGAATTGCTCCAAATCCTCTGGGAGCATTACCCAAAAACATTATTAGCGGCGGAGTTTCGGCTCGTATAGATGACCACCCTGCGACACAGCCATCATATCTGCCGGAGAAATACATCAAGACCACAACAGAGAAAAACGATCTGGTCGTTGATCCTTGGATGGGAAGCGGTACCACAGGATATGCAGCACTTTCTCTTGGGCGCCGTTTTGCAGGATTTGATGTTGTGGAAGAATATGTAGCGCAGGCGAACTCTCGGCTTCGCTCTATTGCTGGAGGAAATGATGATGGCAAAGGGCAAGAGACTTAGTAAACAAGCATTGAATACCATTTTTATTGAAGGGCTTGGGGCTCATGTCGTTTGGCACAGCGATACATCCTCTTCTCCTCTCCTTGTGGATTTGCAGCCCAGAAATTTACGCTTGCGTGTATATCTCTGGAACTGCACAAATCCACCTGGTGGTCGTGCGTTAGATGAATATAAAATACAAGTGATACTCCCCGGTCAGCAACGTGGAGAACGTGGGCAACTTAATTACTCCGATGGACGACTGCCCATCATAGGTGCATTGGTAAGAGACGGGGACGATGTTTCGTTTGCTTTTTGGGATGCAGATAAGCACAGTGATTTCGCATATAGCGGAAATATGCAAGTTAAAGCAGATGTGATTGTTGAATCCCTTTGTACGAAGGTGTCTGAATCGGTCAGAAATAATAATGAAAAAATCGTCTGTGCCCGACCGCAATACTTGTATGATGCAATAATCCGCCGTATGGATATAATGCACGAGGAATTGCTTGGAGGCTGATTATGAGACTTAAGGAACAGGTCTATTTAACTTCATATAATAAAGCCGAGCATGATATAGCCGAGATGTTTTATCTTCCTTGCATGAGGAATTCAAACCATTACGACAGAATTTCCGGGTATTTTGGAAGTACAATCTACATTATTGCCTGGGATGCTTTAAGAGAGTTTATTGAAAACAACGGTAAGATGCGATTGATATGCTCACCATATGTATCTGACGAAGATGCCTCTGCATTAGCCAATGGCTATTCTGCTAAAAATGATAAACTGCTTGCAGAGTCACTTGCAAAAGAAGTGCAGGCTTTGTTTGATGACCCGTTTTTAACCGCTCCAGCAAAGCTGCTGGCATATATGATTTCAAAAGGTATCATTGATGTAAAAATCGCCGTTCCAACCGGTAGTGAGTCACCGAACGCAAGAAGACTGTTTCACGACAAGGTTGGTATTTTCACGGATACCGATGGAAACAGAGTGGGCTTCCGTGGTTCAATGAACGAAACATACAAAGGATTATCTTCTGATGGGAACATGGAGTCCATCGATGTGTTTCCGAATTGGCTCGATAGCCGCGATGCGGAACGAGTTGATGACGCTTCAGCTTTTTTTGAAAAACTATGGTTAGAATCCGTTCCCGGTATCATTGTTTATCAGTTTCCGAATGCCTCTAAAGAAATATTACGGAAGAAATCTAAGGGAGTAAAATGGCACGAAATACTGGACGAAATCCATGTTGAAGAAAGCAAGGCAAAAAAATGGAAACCCAGTAATCATACCGGCAGCAGGACGCCCCGTCCTCATCAAGTAAATGCACTCGAAACATGGGTAAAGAATGATCGCCGAGGTATTTTTGAACACGCCACGGGTAGCGGAAAAACTTTCACTGCTATGTGTGCAATCCATGATGCTTTTAAGAGAAACGAAGTCGTGCTGGTTTTGGTTCCATCAAGAGACCTTCTAAAACAATGGAACCGAGAATTAAGAGAAACTTTGCTCGAAGATAAAATATACTATCTGCTTTGCGGAGATAACAATAACGAATGGAAAAAGCCCGGTACTTTATCGTCTTGGACAAGTGATGGTGGTTCAACCCATCGCATTATCCTTGCAACTATGGATACCGCCTGTTCAGAAGAATTTGTAAAAAATGTATCGCAAGGCAAGCACCTTTTTGTCGTGGCTGACGAAGTACATAGGTTGGGAAGTCCCCGGAGACGCAATGCGTTGAATATAGATGCAGGCGCAAGATTGGGCTTATCTGCTACACCACGCAGATATGGAGACCCCGAAGGAACAGCGGCACTCTTTGATTATTTTTGTGGTCTCGTACCACCACCTTATACATTGGATGACGCAATAAAAAGCGGCGTTTTAACAAAGTATTTTTATAACCCGCTGACCATTACTCTTACTCAAAAGGAACAGGAAGAATGGAATGATGTAACAAAACAGATAGGCCAGTTTATGGCTCGTATGAAATCCAACGGAAATGCAGATACAAGCATTACTTCCAACACTCGCTTGAAGCAATTATTGATTAACAGAGCGCGTATTGTTAAAAACGCTTCCGGTAAAGTCCCGCTGGCTATTAATCTCTTGCTTAGAGAATATGTGGGAGGGCAAAGCTGGATTATCTATTGCGATAATATTACGCAGTTAAAGAAGGTATTAAACGGAGCGATAGATGCCGGCTTTGATGCATTTGAATACTATGCAGATATGGAAGGTGATCGAGATGAGACGCTACGCTATTTTTCAAAGAACGGTGGCGTCCTGGTCTCGATTAAATGCCTGGATGAAGGTGTCGATATCCCTTCTACCACACACGCTCTTATTCTCGCATCTTCACAGAATCCAAGAGAATTCATTCAGCGTAGAGGCAGAATCCTGAGAAACTCACCTGGTAAGCTCTTCGCCCATCTTTATGATGCGATTACCGTTCCGGTAATCGAAACTGAAGAAACGCCAAAGTCTATGTCGATTATTATCGGCGAATTATCAAGAGCTATCGAGTTTGGTTTAGGCGCAGAAAACCCCGCCTGCGTTACTGATTTGAAAAACATAGCCGTTGATTACCAAATCGACTATAATAGCTTACAAAACACCGGAATAGAGGAGGATGATGACAATGACTAACATCGAAATCAATGAACTGATTTCCGTATTGGAAAAGATCAGAGCCGAACAGCATTCCGAGATACCTGCATCGTTGATTCAAGAGATCGTAAATGCGGAGTTTTCATCTCAGGATGACAGGACAAAGGCAAGGCATGATGTGCAGAAAGTCATAGACGATTTTCTGAAAACGGTAACCGTTTGATAAGGAGGGCTATTCGTTATGCTGAAATTTACAAGTATGATTATCAATAATTTTGGTCCTTATGAGGGTGAGCAGACAATCGACTTCGGTGACGGTGATGGCGTTACCCTTATTTGGGGAGACAATGGACATGGTAAAACCACGCTCTTGAATCTCTTCCGTTATGCCTTGTTCGGAAAATTCCAATACCGCCATGAAACGGTAGATGATATTCTAAAACTTGTAAACCGTGAAGGAATGAAAGCGGGCAAATACGACTTTAAGGTTGTATTGAGAATGCTCCACGATGGAAAGAAATATGAACTCACCCGTCAATATAGCGTTCGTGCTGGTGTAACTGTTCCGTCCAAGAACGATGACTATGTTCAGGATGTTTTTTTGAAGGTCGATGGGCATTTTCCGCCCAACAAAGAGCATGAACTTGCAATGATAATGCCGGAGGAAGTTTCACGTTTCTTCCTGTTTGATGGCGAACTACTGCAGGAATACGAAGAACTTGTAAAGGATGAGACCTCTGTCGGTGAGAAAATCAAGAAATCCATCGAGTCGATTTTAGGTGTTCCTATTCTGACAAATGCCGCAAACGACACTTCGTTTGTACTTGGAGAATACCGGAAAGAGCAAACTAAAGCAGCTCAAGCGAATAAGCAGACAGAAAAATATGCTGCACAGATTGAATCGGAAGCAGCCAAGAAGGACGAGCAAACCAAAGAACTGACGCGACTTCAAGCAGCATACGAGGAGGCACAAAATCTCAGGGCAAAACTTGAGGACGAAGGAAAACAGAATGAGCATCTAAGAGCATTGATCCAGAACATGGAACATTTGGAGAGCGATATTGTCGCAAAAGAAGCCACGCGCGATGATCTTTTGCAGTCAATTGTTGTTGCGACAAAAGATATCTGGAGATATGTGATTGGAAAACAAACCTCTGAAATTCTGTCTCAGGTGAGATCTGAATTATCTGCGCTTCAGCAAAAGCACAGTACACATGAGTCGGCTGCACGACTGATAAGTTACATTCAGCGTATCGTAGAAACGCATCATTGTGAATGCTGTGACCAGGATGTAGACGAGGCTCATGTATCTGCACTAAAAAAACGGCTTGAAGAAGAACCGGGAGAATTCGGTGGACCGTCTCCCGAAGAAACCGAACGCATGAAAGTTCTTCAAATTCGGCAGGCATCTCTGGAAAGTATGCAGAGTGCTACAGATGCCCAGGTTCTGAAAGTTTATGAAGACCAGTTGGCTGATCTCTTAGTACAGATTGATGATGCAAAAGGTCAACTCAAAGATTTGCGAGACGAGATTAGCCGCTACGGGAATGTAAGTGACCTTACCGCTGCTGCAAAAGAAAATGCACAGAGTTTGGCTAAGTGCTACTCGAAGATTGAAAATCTCAAGGAGGGCATCCAGGCAACTAAGGATAAAATAAAAGAGGCAGACATCGCCTTGGCAAGCCTTGAAGAAAAAGTTCGGAAAGCTGGCACATCTGATGCAGATTTGAATCTCGCAGTGAAAAAATTCGAAATCTGTGCAGCACACCATCAGTTGTTTAATGATGGTATCGCTGCTTATCGTGACAAACTGAAAACAGAGGTTGAACGAGATGCCACGGAGCTTTTCTGCAACATTAGCAGCGATCCTGACTATACCGCACTGAGGATCAACGATAATTACGGTCTCTCCATCCAGCACCGTTCCGGCGAAATAATATCGTTCCGTTCCGCTGGCTTTGAGCATATTGTGGCTCTATCGCTGATCAGTGCTTTACACAAAAATGCGCCCTTAAGTGGTCCCATTATAATGGACTCTCCTTTTGGACGTCTCGATCCGATCCACAAGAAAAACATAACGAAGGCTCTGCCATTAATGTCCGATCAGATTATTCTTCTGGCGTATACTGATGAGATTGATGGGCAGACTGCTAGACAAGTTTTAGGGAGCACCCTCAAAAAAGAGTATCGTCTGAGAAAGTATGGTTCTTTCCATACAGCAATAGAACTGCAATAATTGGAGGTGACAGATATGAACGATATAACAAATTTCCGCTTATCAAAAGCTGCTAACGACGTAGCTGACAAACTGGTTACGACAGGAAAATTCGACCACGGAACATCTGCCGCCAAGTTTGCTTTTGCGTATGCCGTGAAGAATTTCTATGAAAAATTTGACCCTTCCACATACGTTATCTCCGACAGCAATGGCAGCAATTACAGTGTCGGTTCGTTTGATGACCTTGCACCGTATGTAAAGGTTTTATATCCTGATACAGATACCCCTTACATTTATGTTAGAGCGTTGATCGTTTTTGGGCTGATTGAAATAGGCAAGGTGATAGATTCTGGCGGTATGCTGAAAATCTATTCTCTTTGCGAATAGATTCCATGATATTAAAGGAGGTGACTGCCAATGAGCGACTACAAACCGCCGTTTCACATGACGGATAAAATGATATCCCTGATTGCGGAGATCAGTGAGCAAGTCGGTCGGATTACCGTGTTACAGGAAGGCACCATCAGCCCGCACCTGCGGCGTGAAAACCGAATTCGCACCATTCACTCCTCTCTTGCGATTGAGCATAATTCTCTGTCGCTTGAACAGGTTACAGCTATTCTGGATGGCAAACGTGTCCTCGGAAATCCGAATGAAATCAAAGAGGTTCAAAATGCCTATGACGCCTATGAGTTGATGCTGCGATTAAATCCTGCGTCCGTGGATGACCTCCTCAAAGCACACAAGCTGATGATGAACGGTCTTGTGTCGGAGAATGGGAAATTCCGCTTCGGTGGCGTAGGCGTCTTTGATGGGGAGGTGTTGATCCACATGGCTCCTCCCGCAGAATTCGTGCCGGAACATATACACAATCTATTCGCATGGTATCAGCAATCGGAACTTCACCCGCTGATTAAGAGTGCCGTCTTCCATTACGAATTTGAATTCATTCATCCTTTTGCGGATGGTAACGGCCGCATGGGACGGATGTGGCACAGTCTCCTTCTTGGCAAGTGGAAAGATTTGTTCTTCTGGCTGCCGATTGAGGAACTGATCCAGTCCCGGCAAAAAGAATATTATGATGCTCTCGGTGCAGCCGACAAGCAGGCGGACAGCGCAGGATTCGTAGAACTCATGCTCGAAATCATCCGTGATAGTCTGACGGAGGTAACAGTTGTTGATCGTATCACCGACCAAGTAACCGACCAAGATAAAATACCGACCGAGAGACTTCTCTCCGTTCTCGGTGACAAGACGCTTTCGGCTACGGAGCTTATGGATCGACTCGGTCTTTCGCACAAACCGAATTTCCGCAAGAACTATCTGAATCCCGCTCTGGAACAGAATCTGATTGAGCGCACGGTTCCAGATAAGCCGAACAGCAGGAATCAAAAATACAAGAAATGTAAAAATTGAACACTTGAGTGCCACGTCGCTTCCCGGCGATGGCACTTATTCTTTGTCACAATGCGATGTATGACATATACACACCCTCATAATGAAGAGTTGTGTCAATCGTTACGGGACAAGGCTTTTCGTTATAATGTGCGTATGCAAGTCCGTACTGTCTGCACACCCCACCACGCCGCCGAACGAGAGGTGCCCTTGCTGCCAGCAGCCAAAAAATAAGCCTTTTCTCACACCCCTCGGTGTGAGAAAGGCAGTAATTGTCCGCCGAAAAGGCATGAGTAAACCCCCAGTTAAACTGGGGGTAGATAAAAGTCATCTTATAGAAAAGGAAAGAACCTCCTAATGGTACAATGATAGCGGTCTGGCAACCACATCATTGTATATTAAGGAGGTTCGGTGTCAATGAATGACGTAAAAAGCTTATCACACAGCAAGTGGAGATGTAAATATCACATAGTATTTGCCCCTAAATATAGACGGCAAATCATATACAGGAAATTAAGAAGTGATATTGGGAAAATTCTACGAGAATTATGTATCAGGAAGCATGTAGAGATTTTAGAGGCAGAATGCTGCCCGGACCATATCCATATGCTGGTAACGATACCGCCGCATTTGAGCGTGTCAAGTTTTATGGGATATTTGAAGAGTAAGAGTAGTCTTATGATATTTGATAAACATGCTAACTTAAAATATAAGTATGGGAATCGCCACTTCTGGTGTAGAGGCTATTATGTAGATACAGTTGGAAGATATGAAGGAGCGATAAAGGAGTATATACGCAATCAACTGGAAGAAGACATAGCGCAAGACAGTTTAAATTTTAAAGAATATACAGACCCGTTTACGGGTGAGCCAGTGAAGTAGGCATAGAAAGAGCCCCCGAGTAGGGGGCAGCCTGTAATAACAGAGTGGTTGCCGGATTATTCAATACCCTCTTTAGAGGGTAACCACTAGAGGAAGACCCTTATAGGGTCAGAGCAAACCACCCGTTTTACGGGTGGTTATGATTAAAATTCTATGGAGAGCCCCACTTTGAGCTGTTCCGCCATGGATCCCAGTTTT
>ERZ773022.2676-NODE-2676-length-10522-cov-3.394764_pt1 | contig 10522 bp, 7 predicted proteins | sample MGYA00580839_ERZ773022 | MGnify/ENA primary metagenome ERZ773022 (study PRJEB29015, sample SAMEA2738020) | human oral metagenome | biome: human oral; feature: human-associated habitat; material: dental | place: China | collected 2044 ... | reverse complement strand
TCGATGTCCTCGGTAGGACCCCTGCCGACCTCACCGCCATCGGTGACAACTACAATGACCTAGAGATGATCCAGCTGGCAGGTATGGGGGTCGCCATGGGCAATGCCCCCGAAGACATCCGTCAGCAAGCGAACTTCGTCACCAAGACCAACAACGAAGACGGCGTCGCCTACGCCCTCGACCGCCTCTTCTTCGGCAAGTAACCGCCTCCCTCCCCCCAAAAATACTGCCCGGGCTCAGCCTCTCTATCGAGACGCTGAGCCCGGGCTATTTCTTTGGGAATACCTGAGTGATCTCTGAAGGCTCTAGGAAAGGTCGTATCAAAGATCTTGCTACCCTGCATAGTATAAGCCCCTTCTTACATAAATAGTTGATAGAGGTAGTCAACGATAGAGAGCCACCCTCTCTTCGTCAGACTTCTTCTCCTCTTTAATCATCTTTCTCAAGGCTATCTGCATATTGCTAGCCCAGACTCTAACGGCCTCAATCGGATGATCCACAAGGGGAGAAAGACAATTAAGTTGCCTTTCACAATAAGGCACAAATGATCCCATACCTGGGATACTTGCCATCTGATACATCAATGAATCTAGAAGCTCCTTTTGATTCCCATAACGATCAATCAGTTTCATCACAAAGTCAGAGAAGCGATTACCTTCCCCTTGATACAAGGGTAGCATAGCCATTAACCTCTTAGGTGCTTCATCTCGATATTCATCACACCACTGTAGGACTTTAGCCTCATTTTCTGGATTGCGAAATAACGTCTCACAGACTTCCGTAATCCTAAACGGAGAAAAATGTGGATTACATTTAAGTATGAGGGTTTCCCCTCTTTGCCTAAGTAGTGCCATAGAGAATATGGACCAGGCCTCATCAATGTAATCCTCAAAAAGGAGAGCAATACATTTGCGCTCTCCGTAACTAATGCATCCCCAACTTGAGGAATCGATCACTAAGGCTTTGCTTATTTCTAAGGCAAGCTTAGATGAGCATCCCCTGCGAAGGAGTTCTGCGACAGTAGACCATAAAAGATCTTTGTCCTTGCAGTCCAAGAACTGAGCCATACGGGTCAGCAATAGGTCCTCCAAGAAGTCTGTCAAGGAATCGTTACCTTCTCCCCCGTCAAGCCTTGACTCACTCAACTCTAAGACTATAGGGAGCGAGTTAGGCAACTGCGAGATACGCTTAAGCAACTCGAATCGCTCTTCATTGACACTGGCTCTTTTAGGATAATAACAACCATAGAAACGAGCAAACTCTTCTACTCCAACAATCCCATCTCGTACCATCTGGAATAAGTCCTCTACATACGGACTATCTAGAGTATAGCCCTTTCGTGCAACGCTCATAAATAGAGCAGACTTATCACGGAGCTTCTTCATCTCTCCCCAAGACCAACTAAACACCCATTCTGGGACTGTCTGTAAGAAGGCTACAAAGACCCTAGGCTCACTCCCCTCCAAATCATTCAACGCCTTTATCGAGTTTTGTACAAACGCATGCTGTTCAGGCTCTGATAAGTACTGAGCTAAAGTACAACCAAACTGAAAGTCCATAAACCCTCGCTCGCTGTAAATCTTGGTAAGCATTTCGACTGTGTATAGACTATCCTTTGCCATCTCTTCAGCAAGAGCTATATAGCCGACTCTCTCTTTCTCTAGAATCTGCTCCCAAGTTAGATCACAATAACTGCGTTGTTCGACCCTAGCATACCGCGAGAAGAAGTCCGTCTTTGTAAGCTTATCGATCAGTTTCCGTCCCTCATCCAACATCTTCCCAGAAAGAAGTTGATTCTCTCCCGCAACCATCCATCTTAGGGCATCATACATTTCATCCCAATCATAGTCAAGGTACTCACACACCTCTAGGACGTAGGGCCAAATAAGAGAATCTTTCCTCCATATACTCCACTTCTCTACAGCAAGTAGCAAGATCTTACAGCCAGACTGCAATAGTAAAAAGCTGTGCTTCGTAATCCGCATCAAGGTATCAAAGCATCCCTTTAGATATGCTTTAATCTCATCATCATTCTGGGGGATATAACAATCTAACTGCTCAAGCCCTCGGATTTCCGCTCCATCTGCATAGCTTGGCTCTTGGGCTCGCAGTGCACAAGCTATCGCCTCCAGCAAGGGGAGGTATTGATCAGGGTATTTACAGTGCTCCTCAAGGAATGAAAGTCTCTCTATTAGAGATGTAGCTGTAGCAGGCTGATTCACTGAAAATAATCCAGCAAACCGATCTAATGCACTACATCCACTAGAGTCTTTCTCTGCTATTGCCATGCGTAGCATCATCTGGGCTCCCCTTTCAAAAGTGGAGGGATCAAAGCAGAGCTTCCCTATAGTCCATACAATGTTACTTCGCCCCTCTCTCAGTCGCCCTAATTCCTCTATGGTCAACCCTCCAATCACACTATCCAACGTTTGAGCTACAATTTCTGGATTCACCTCAACAAAGGAGAGAAAGAGCCGTGAGCCTTCCTCAGAGAAGATCTCTTCAATACAAGCTAGGCGACTAGTTGGCCCCGCCATTTCTGCTAATAGTTGTCGAACATGGGGCGACTTCCCCATATAACGAAACTGAGCGCAGAAGGCTCTGGTAAGTAGAGAGGCATAGGGAGAACACTGGATATCCTTGATGATCCGATATAACCTATCAGGGCTACAAGTAGCAAGCCACTCCCTGAATAGGTAGAGGGCTATGGGGGTGGGGCGAACACCCACGAGACGACCCTTTACCTCGATAATACCCCGCTGTAGGTAAGACTGAATCGTCCTATCAAATACTGCCACCCTCCGCTCGTCATCCCCTGCTACAGTAGCTATAAGTCGATGCTTGGCAATAAATGCCATCTGACCAGCGTGCTCATCCCTATATCCCACGACGCTAAAGAGAGATAGAGCCTGCAGGACAGCACGCTCTTCGCTCTCCTTCTTTACCCCCAAGATCTTATCCATTAGAGAGTCGTCGGTGATAAGACCGCTCCCCTGCTCGTTCTTTATCCCTGCAACCAGCAACCGAGCGATCATTGGGACACCTCCAGAGAAGTCTCTGATCTTGTCTAGATCTACCTGACTATTAGGAGAGGGTAACTCCGATAGGATGTGCTCGACAACATCATCATACGCCCGATCCAGCCTCAAGGATGTAGTGCTATCATCGCTTGATTCCTCTAAGGGATCATTATAGACCGTAATAATAGGGTTAGATCCCTGTAGCTCACGCCTACAGTTGATAATCTTCCGGTGGAGCTCTTGGTCACAGTTATCAAAGACAAGATAAGCCTCTCGGTAATTAGTGAAAAGCCAATCTAGCTTAGCTCTAAAATCATTGAAGTCATGGCTATAGCAGTCGATGTATAGGTAGTGTGTCTTCAGTAAGTCATCTCCCCCAAAAGCTTCATTGACCAAGTGTGTCTTACCCATTCCAGAGAGTCCTAAGAGACGTAGCACCTTCTTATTCTCTAGGATCTGGCTCTTCACCGCTTGTAGTTGGTCGTTCCAGAAGAACTTACCTCCAAAGGAAGGGCCTCGTCGCTGCACCTCCCATTTCATGAAGGGTTTGACCTGCTCATCCATGTACTCTATCGCTGCTAGAGCACTAGTCTGAATCGCCGTCTTCAAATCCTCGACAAGGCCTTTCTCTGCCTTATCGTAAGCTTCATCAGTATCAGCCTCACCCTTATCTCGGCTTAGATGAAAGGTGATAGGCCATCTGCGGTGACGAAAGTCAATAGCTAGGGATCGCTTCTCATCCTCTTCGGGTGAGCCATTGACCGTATTCATCACTGTGATGATTTGTTCCGCAGATAAGCGATGACTAGCCCGCCCAAACTCATAGGCGACATTTGTATTCTGATCTTCTCTCAGTTGCTTCCCTTCACGAGTGAGCAATTCCATCTCTGAGCTATCAAAGCGACGCTCTACCGTAAAGTCTGCGATGAAGAGGTGGCGCTCGTCAATGCGCCTCTCGCAGGTCGCAATCATCTCTGGAGTACCCGCCACATGGGTAGTACCCTCCTGAACTTCAAACCAGACACCTTTGAGTTGCCCCTTATTCGCTATCTCCCCGACAGCCTTGCCGATGCAGGATAAGATAAATGGCTTATTATGCAGGTGCTCCGTGTCCGAAGCTGTCTGCCACGAAAAGAAGATCTTTAATTTCATGATATGCTCACGCTATGCCCCTACCTTTCACGAAGTAGAGGTACTTTCAATAAAGTAAACTAAGCCCTAGAAACCGATAAGTATCTAGGGAGCTTAGGGTAGAGATCACTGAAGCCGTAGCCGTGTGCCTAGTGGCCGGTGTACTGCTTGCGACGAGCGTCGATGCCGAGGAAGATGAAGAGGAGGAAGGTGAAGCCCCAGAGCGAAGAGCCCCCGTAACTGAAGAAGGGTAAGGGAATACCGATCACGGGGACAAGCCCCAGCACCATCCCGACATTGATGAAGAGATGGAAGAGGAAGATCGAGGCCACACAATAGCCATAGACCCGCCCGAACTTCGTCACTTGGCGCTCGGCGAGTGCGACGATGCGTAGGATGAAGATAGCGTAGGCGATGAGGAGGGCAGAGGAGCCGATGAAGCCCGATTCTTCGCCTACGGTGCAGAAGATGAAGTCCGTCTCTTGCTCGGGGACATAGTTCAGCTTGGTCTGCGTCCCCTTGAGGAAGCCCTTCCCCGTCAAGCCCCCCGAGCCGATGGCGATCTTCGACTGGTCGACGTTGTACCCCTTGCCCTTGAGGTCGCTCTCGACGCCGAGGGCGATCTTGATACGCACCTGCTGGTGAGGCTGGAGAATATCATTGAAGACATAGTTCACCGAGAAGAAGAAGCCCAGCGAACCTAGGGCAAAGACCGCCAAGAGGAGGTAGCGAAGGAGGTATTCCCTCAGTGCTAGGTAGGCGAAGTAGCCGGCCAGGAGAAGAACCAGCGTAAGGGCTACATAGACGAGGTTGAAGCTCACGAAGAAGTTCACCACCCCTGCGATGAGGTAGACCCCAGCGACTATGCCCGCTCCGTAGAGGAGGTAGCGCCAGCGGTTGCGCCAATCATGGGTATAGACTCCGAAGAGAGCTGCGGAGAAGACGAGGATAGCATTGCAGACGAAGAAGAAGTCGGCATCTGTACGCTCCCACCACAGCGTATCCTCCAGCACGAGCGCCGAGATGAAGTAGACCGCTGCCGATGCACTGAGCCCCATGAAGAGCCCCGAGAAGCCCTCTCGATAGAGCGCTAGGAAGAGGGCTAGGAAGACAAGGGCGGAGCCCGTCTCCTGCTGGAGTAGGATCAGCAGGATGGGGAAGAAGATGATCCCAAAGATCTTGAGGTAGCTACGGATGGAGTCGATCTTGAACTCATACTGGTTGCATAGCCAGGCCAGAGTAAGGGCCGTAGCTACCTTAGCAAACTCTGCCGGCTGTAGGCGCACAGGGCCCAGCACGAGCCACGAGCGTGAGCCCTTGATATCGGGGGCGATGACGATGGTCACCATCAGCAGGAGCATCATCGCCCCATAGAAGAGCGGGGCCCCCACTTCGTAGATATCGGTATTGAGCGAGAGGACAGCGAAGCCGATGAGTACGCCGAGCCCGATCCACAGAAGCTGCATCATCGGGCGCCCCCCAGGACTAAGAAGCTCCTCCGTCTCGAAGTTGTACGACGCCCCGCAGATGGAGAGCCATCCGAAGAAGACTAGGAGCAGATACATCAGGATCGTCACCCAGTCAATGCTCCTGATGAGGGAGGGGGAGGAAGAGGACTGTCGCATGCGTGAGGCGGCTAGTGGTATGGGTTAGATATCATTGATATAGGAGATCGTCCGATGCTCCATCGAAGAGGCGATCGCTTCGCCTGAGCCCGAGAGCTTACCGCCACGCAGGTAGTACTCCATCATCACCCGACCAATGGGCACGCCGAACTGTGCCCCGAAGCCCCCGTTCTCGACATAGACCGATACGGCGATCTTGGGCTGGGTGCGTGGGGCGAAGCCGATGAAGGCCGAGTGGTCCTTACCATGAGGATTCTCTGCCGTACCCGTCTTACCACAGACTTCGATCTCCCCTGGGGCGAAGTTCGCCCCTCGGCATGTACCGCCCGTCACTGCCCCAGCCATACCAGCGACGATGTACTCCCAGTGCTCCCGAGAGATCCCCGTGGGCTGATGATTGCGGTACATGGTATCCAGGGGCATTCCCTTGATCGAATGGACGACGTGCGGACGGATGTAGTAGCCTCGGTTGGCGATGATTGCAGCCAGGTTCGCTATCTGTAGAGGGGTAGCTAGGACTTCCCCCTGACCGATGGCGATCGAGATGATGGAACTAGCGTTCCAGCGCCCCTTATAGACCTTGTCATAGACCCCACTATTCGGGATGTAGCCACGCTTCTCGCCGACGAGGTCGACACCGAGGCGGTAGCCGTAGCCGAGGGAGACAATACGTTGCTTCCAGTGCTCTAGAGCGACGGCTGCCGAGGGGTAGCGCTTGCGGTCGTCGAGCATGAAGTGTAGGCCCCAGCAGAAGTAGGCATTACACGACGTGGCAAGGGCAGGGACGAGGGAAATGGGGCTAGGATGGCTGTGACACTTCGGGCGATTGCCTAGAGGCGGATAGCCGTGGTAGCACGAGAGCGCCATGGAGGGGTTGATGGAGCCTTCCTCGAGGAAGATCGCTCCTTGGGCGGGCTTGAAGGTAGAGCCTGGGGGATAGTTCCCCTGGATCGCACGGTTAAGTAGAGGCTTACCGAAGGTCTCTTCGAGCATACGGTGATTCTCGCCCTTACTCTTTCCTGCGAGGAGCTCTGGGTCGTAGTTGGGAGCTGTGACGAGGGCTAGGATCTCACCGGTCTCAGGCTCGATGGCGACGATCGCCCCACGCTTGCCCCGCATCATACGCTCGCCTAGCTCCTGCAGGCCAGCATCGATGGAGAGGGTGAGGTCTCTACCAGCCACGGGAGCTCTGTCATGTGCTCCCGCATCGAGACGCCCCTGGATACGGCCACGGGCATCGCGGTAGAAGATCTCTTCGCCCTTCACGCCTCGGAGCACCTCCTCATAGGTACGCTCTACGCCACTGCGCCCGACGAAGTCGCCTCGCATGATCGAGCTATCTCGCTGGAGGTCATTGGTACTTGCCTCAGAGAGGTAGCCCAGCAGATGGGCAGCATGATGGTAGTTATACTGACGGATGGTGCGGGAGCGTACAGAGAAGCCCGGGAACTTATACAACTGCTCCTCGAAGCGCCCTACTTCCTCGGGCTCGAGCTGGGAGAGGAAGACCTGGGGGGTATAGGGATTGTAGCCACGATTGACCCTTCGGTCACGGACGGCTTCGAGCTTCTGGACGATCTCCTCACGGGGAAGGCCCAGCGTCGAGGCTAGTAGCGTGGTGTCGAGCTTGCCCTTAGCCTCATGATTGACGATCATCAGATCGTAGATGGGACGATTAGCTACGAGGAGCTCGCCCTTGCGGTCGAAGATGACCCCACGGGCAGGTATGGTGGTGAGGATGTAATAGGCATTGTTCTCCGCCCGCCGCTTATAGTCATTGCTGACGATCTGCAGGGAGAAGAGTCGAGCGATGAAGATACCGACGATGGCGAAGGTGAGCCCGATGATCAGCCAGCGTCTACGGAAGAGCTCGTCGTTGACCATAGGGAGTGATTACTTGGCACGTGCTCCCTCTCCTGTGCCGAAGAAGAAGAGCGTCATCACCGAGAGTATCCAGGAGAAAGCATAGCCTGCCCCGAAGCTAAGGAGCAGATGCCAGCTCACTAGCCCCATCCCTGCCTCTAGGCTATAGAGGAGCACATGGTGTATCAGCAGAAGGAGGGTGAGGAGTAGTACCGCCCCGCCCCGTAGCGTGGGAAAGAGGGGCAGGAGATGCTCGGGTGTATTCTTCTCCGTAAGTAGGTAGAGGATGGGCTGACGCAGGAAGGCCGTCAGGGTCAGAGCCGAGGCATGCAAGCCTGGCGTCAGGCCGAAGAAGTCGATCAAGAAGCCTAAGACGAAGCCCACGACACAGAGCACACTCCTACTCGTACCTACTGGTAGCAGGAGGAGGAGAAAAGGATAGAGATAAGGGGTGGCTACACGGAAGAGGGCGATGGGACTCAAGACCCACACCTGCAGCGCTACGAAGAGCACCGAGAAGAGAGCAAAGCGCAGATAGGGACTATTCATCTTTGGGGCTTATCGAGTCTTCGAGGGCTCGCACCTCCCGTGCGGGCCTTTCTCGGATGATATAGACATAGCGGAGGCTCTGGAAGTCGGTAGCTAGACGCACCTGATAGTTGGCGAAGGTACCTGCACTGCCCTTGACCCGGACGGGGATCGTATCAGATACCGTGCCCACCATCATCCCTTCGGGGAAGAGATAGGAGTAGCCACTCGTGGTGATCGTATCCCCCAGATGGGGCTGAGCATGCGGGGGCACATTGCTCAGCATCGCATGGTTGGCGTTGGGATTGGAGGTAGCGGTGAGTGTCCCGCTTACTTCCTGCCCGAGGAGGGTGCAGGAGAGGCGTATCTTGGGATTGAGCACAGGGATCACTAGCGAATAGTGATCGGAGACGGTCATCACCGCCCCCACGACCCCCGAAGCGCTCACCACCCCCATATCGGGCTCGACACCATCCCGGCGTCCTTTGTTGATCGTATAGTAGATGTCGCCTTGAGGGGAGATCCGATTGACCACCCGAGCGATGATCACCGAGGTAGGGTCTACAGGGAGACTGTCGGTAGCATGCAGGTGTGGGAGGCGACCATGTGCCTCCGCATCCTGCATCTGCCGAGAGAGGAGCGTATAGGCTGCTCGGAGTCGAGCGTTCTCCCGAAGGAGCTCTTCGTTCTTAGGCCTGAGGTCGATGTAGCTCCACGCCTCGGTCATCAGTTCGCCTACCCGACCGAAGACGCTACTGGTGGCATACCAACCGAGGCTACGTGAATAGAGCGTACCATTGAGGAGCGTACCGAGGGCTATCGCCTCCAAAAGGATGAAGACGAACCAGTGCCGATACTTCTGGAGGAACTCTAGGAGCTTATCCACGGAGACGAAGCTAGGACGAGAGGCTTAGCGGAAGAGGAAGTTGAAGTTATGGACGTTCTTCAGCGCAATACCGGTACCGATAGCGACGGAGTGAAGAGGGTTCTCTGCGATCTTGAACTGCAGGCCAAAGCGCTCACTGAGACGCTTGTCCAGGCCACGCAGGAGTGCACCGCCCCCCGTCAGTACGACGCCGTTAGCCACGATGTCGGCATAGAGCTCAGGAGGAGTAGCCTCTAGGGTACGTAGGATGGCACTCTCGATCTTCCCGATCGAATTGTCTAGGCATTCGCAGATCTCACGATAGTTGACGTCTACCTTGCGGGGCATGGTGTCCATCATGTTCGCCCCCCATACCGTGAAATCAGCAGGAGCATCGTCGAGGTCGGCATATACCGCTCCTACCTGGATCTTGATCTGCTCGGCGGTACGCTCCCCTACCTTGATCTGATGGCGGTCACGCATATGGTCCATGATGTCCTGGGTGAGCTCGTCGCCAGCGGTGTCGATCGACTGATCCTCGACGATCCCCCCGAGGGAGATGACGGCGATCTCAGTAGTACCGCCACCTATGTCTACGATCATGTGCCCCTCTGGAGCAAGCACGTCTATACCGACACCGATAGCAGCAGCCATGGGTTCGTAGATCATGTAGACATCACGTCCACCTGCATGCTCATTGGAGTCACGGACAGCTCGGATCTCCACCTCCGTGCTCCCTGATGGGATACAGACGACCATACGGAGCGAGGGTGTGAACCACCCACGGCGACGGCTGATCATGCGTATCATCCCTCGGATCATGTGCTCAGCAGCGTCGAAGTCTGCGATCACGCCTTCCTTCAAGGGGCGGATAGTACGGATATTTGCGTTGCCCTTCTCGTACATCTCACGGGCCTTAGTGCCCACGGCGATCATCTCGCCAGTACGATTATCGAAGGCTACTACAGAGGGCTCATCCAGGACGATCTTGTCATCCTTGATGATGATGGTATTGGCAGTACCCAGGTCCATCGCCAGCTCCTGCCTAAAGGAAAAAAGTCCCATGCTTATCTTAGTCGTATTGTCTTAATTCTAGTGCTTGAAGTGGCGCACACCCGTCATCACCATCGCTACGCCGAGGCGGTCAGCAGCGGCGATGCTGTCGGCGTCACGTACGGAGCCCCCGGGCTGCGCTATGGCTGTGATCCCGGCCTCAGCGGCGAGGGTGACACAGTCATCGAAGGGGAAGAAGGCATCACTCGAGAGTACTGCCCCATGGAGGTCAAAGCCAAAGTGTCGAGCCTTCGCTATGGCTTGCTGGAGGGCATCGACACGTGAGGTCTGACCGACGCCCGAGGCGATGAGCTGACCATCCTTGCTGAGGACGATCGCATTGCTCTTACTGTGCTTGACGAGCTTCGTCGCGAAGACGAGGTCGACGAGCTCCTTGTCCGTGGGGGCTAACTTAGTAACGGGCTTCCTCTCGGCGC
>ERZ773022.2671-NODE-2671-length-10533-cov-3.163963_pt1 | contig 10533 bp, 7 predicted proteins | sample MGYA00580839_ERZ773022 | MGnify/ENA primary metagenome ERZ773022 (study PRJEB29015, sample SAMEA2738020) | human oral metagenome | biome: human oral; feature: human-associated habitat; material: dental | place: China | collected 2044 ... | reverse complement strand
AACATATGACAGGAAGGAGATAACTATGGTTAAACCAAAAAAACTTAAAAAAGGGGACACAATAGCTGTTGTAAGTCTTTCAAGAGGGGTATTAGGGGAAGATTCTTGTAAGCATCAGCTGAAGATTGGAACTGAAAGGCTTGAAAAAATGGGACTGAATGTTATTTTTATGCCTAATTCACTAAAGGGGTTAAAATATATTGAAGAACATCCTGAAAAAAGGGCGGAAGATTTAAAGGAAGCCTTCAGAAATCCTGAAATTAAAGGAATATTGTGTGCCATTGGAGGAATTGACGGATATAAGATTTTTCCTTATCTCATGGAAGATGAGGAATTTAAGAAAATAGTACTGGAAAATCCAAAAATCTTTACCGGTTTTTCTGATACTTCAGTACATCATATGATGTTTCATCGGCTAGGTCTTCAGACTTTTTACGGTCCTTCGTTTCTGACTGACATTGCAGAAACTGATAACAAAATGCTTCCCTATACTGAAAAATACTGGAATATTTATACAGGAAGCACTTTAAATGAAATAACTTCAAGCGACATATGGTATGAAGAAAGAACTGACTTTTCAGAAAAATCTATAGGTATTCCCAGAATATCCCATAAGGAAACTAAAGGATTTGAACTCCTTCAGGGAAATGAAAATTTTAGCGGTAAACTGCTTGGAGGATGTCTTGAAGCACTTTACAATATAATTTCGGGACACAGATTTAAGGAACAGAAGGAAATATGTGAAAAGTATAATATCTTTCCATCTTCTGAAGAATGGAAGGATAAAATACTGTTTATTGAAACTTCCGAAGGAAAATCTTCTCCTGAAGAATATGAAAAGATGCTTAATGCACTTAAAGAAAAAGTCATTTTTGATTCATTAAGCGGTATTATCGTTGGAAAACCTCAGAATGAAGTCTACTACGGAGAATATAAAAAAATTTTATGTAAAGTTGTAAATAATCCCGACATTCCAATAGTTTACAATGTAAACTTTGGCCATGCCTACCCACGGTGTATTCTTCCTTATGGAGTAAATGTTGAATATAGACACTCTGAAAAAAAATTTATTTTTAATGAATCTCTTTTTAGTGAATAAAATTTTTTTATTATTCCACATTTTTGAATATGTTATAAAAATATGGTTATTCTCATATTTCTTTAAGATTACAGTGATATAATGTAAAGAAAATAAATTCAGGAAGTCTTTTATGAAAAAAATTATTACATTATCAATATTATCGCTTACAATCGCAGGAGTTTTAAATGCAACTACAGTAAAGGTTGGAAATAATATAAAGGTAACTGCACCTGGATCAACTTCTGTAAATGTTTCTAAAAATTGAAGTGTAAAGGTAAATACAGGAAAAGTAAGTTCAGGAACTAAAAATGGAAACGGAGCTGCATCTAAAAGTGGAAAAAGTATTTCAGTAAGCGGTACTTCACAGACAAAAACTATAACTGCAAACGGAGGAAACATTTATGTATCAGGAACTGATAATAACATAACTATTAAAGGAAATGCTTCATTGGTAAGTGTTTCAGGTTCTGATAATAAAGTATATGTTGATTCAGTTTCTCAAGTTACAGTATCTGGAGTAGATAATAAAGTTTACTACAAAACAAGCCCTACAAAATCAGGAAAACCATCTATTTCAACTACAGGTGTCGATAATTCAGTTTCAAAAAAATAGAATTTTACAATAAAAAAGAACTATTCAGAAAGAAAAACTAAATTACATTTAACTTTAATTTTTCATATCTGATATAGTTCTTTTTTGTTTATTCTTTTTCAATACATTTCTTTAACAAAATAAAATGCTGTTGTAAATTATTTCAATATTTTCTGCTCAAACTTTTTTCCGTTATAAATTACATATTTCTTATCCTGCAATGCTCCCGGATTTAAATATATGATATTATTTTTTTCATTCATATATTCCCTGTGAGTATGGCCAAAAATACATATATCAGCTTCCACTTCTTCAGCTTTTGCTTCTATTTCCCCCATAGTACTCTTTACGCCGTAAAGATGCCCATGTGTAAGAAATACTTTTTTACCATTTAATTCAAATATTTCAGTATCTTTTGTATCGTAATCGTAGTAGTCAGTATTTCCCTTCACTATCCTAAAAGGAATTTCACTGTAAATTAACGCCATATCCATGGCATCTGTACTGTGATCCCCTGCAAAGATTACCATTTCAGGTTCTTCCAGATTCATTACCTTCTGAAAATAATCAAGTCTTGTATGACTGTCTGAACAAATCAGAACTTTCATTTATTTTTCCTCCTTGCATTGTAAAAAAACTTATTTCCATATTTTAAACATGGCATAATTTTATACTAGGAATATTGGTACATCAAGATTTTCCAGCAATCTTATTCCAAGTTTTCCTGTAATTCTTTCCACCATTACTGTATATCTCAAATCTCCCATTAAAACAAGGTCATAGTTTTTTGACTCTGCCATTATTGTTTTGAAGGTATCCCCTTCTCTTAAAATCAGGTTATAGTTATCTCCAAATCTTTCACTTAATTTCTGATTTGACTCATCTTCCTCAACATTTACCCTTAATACATCAACCTTCTGTTCATCAAACATGTAGAAGAATGTAAATAATGTCTTGTTTGCATTATAGGCTCCGTCGTCAAGCAGAAGAAGATTGTCAAGTTTAAAATCTTTTCTGTTTGGAAGTACTATAACAGGTTTGTAGATGCTTCTCAGAAGTTCCTTCATATACGGACTTATTTTTTCATTTTTTACAGTTACTATTAAATCGTATTTTTTAAGTTCCTCTAAAGCAATTTCAGCTGATTCCCCTTCTTTAGTATAAACTCTTGAAAATTCCTTTTCCAGAGGTTCCTTTATCTTTTCAAAAGTCTTGTTTTCAATGTCCCTGAATTCCTTATATGCAAAATTTGTTCCAAGATTTATTCCTATTCCTTCCACAGTTACAGGGAAGACATCATATTTAAGAATATCTTTCACATAAATAGCATCCACTTTTACATTGTATCTTTTCTTAAACACCTTGGCAAACTCCACCAAAGGTTCAACTTCATTTTCTGCTGATACTAAAAATAACGCCCTTTTCAATAACATCTGAATCACTCCTTCTGTTCTTTTTCATAATATCTATTTTTATAATATTATTTTTCTGAATCCTGCCACTTTTAAAAGACTTATTTAAAAATACTGATTTACATTAATTCTACTATTCTATTTTTCTTAGTTTGCTATACTATTTTTCTTCCAGTTCACTTTCAGAAGTAATTTTTACAGTTGAAGCAACTTTTTCATTATTTCTTACCTTCATAATTCTCACTCCTGAAGTCGATCTTCCAATTACTGATATTGAATCTACCCTTGTTCTTATAAGAGTTCCTTCTGATGTAATAAGCATTACTTCTGTTTCATTGTTGACTATTTTTACATCAACTATTTTTCCTGTTTTTTCATTTATTTTCAGATTGATTATTCCTTTTCCACCTCTTGACTGAACTCTATATTCATCAAGTTTAGTTCTTTTTCCATATCCTTCTTCTGTTACTGTAAGAACACTCAGTTTATTGAATTCTTCTTCACCTATTGCCGGATCAATAATTGCAGCCGCAACTACAATATCATCTTTTCTAAGATCTATTCCCTTTACTCCTGCGGCAGTTCTTCCCATGCTTCTAACATCTTCTTCAGAGAATCTTATTGCAACTCCGTTTCTTGTAGCTATAAAGATTTCATTTTTATGATTTCCGCTTGTAAGACCTATATAAGTAAGCTCGTCTTCTCCGTTTAATGTAAGTGCTCTTATTCCTGCCTTGTTTATGTTTGCAAACAGTGTCAAGTCAGTTTTCTTAACTTTTCCATCTCTTGTAATGAAGAACAGTTTTCTATTTTCTTCAAATTCACGCACTTTTATTACAGTACTTACCTTTTCATCATTAGAAAGCTTGATAAGGTTGCTTATCAGCTTACCTCTTGCCTGCTTTCCTGATTCAGGTATTTCATATACCTTCATGCTGAATACTTTTCCTTTTGTTGTAAATATAAGCAATGTATCCAGATTTTTAGCAACGTACATGTCTTTTATAACATCATCTTCCACAGTATTTGTAGCATTTACTCCTACTCCACCTCTTCTCTGTGAATGATAAGTATCAGTTGCCACTCTCTTTACATATCCCTTTTCAGTCAATGTAACTACAACATCTTCATCCTTTATCAGATCTTCAATTCCAATTTCAACTCTCTGTTTTCTTATTTCAGTTCTTCTCTTGTCTCCAAAATCTTCCTTCAGTTTCATTGTCTCTTCTCTTATTATCTGATATTTTCTCGCATCATCAGCCAGTATTGCCTTCAGGTCTGTAATTAAAAGCATAAGTTCATTATATTCCTGATCTATTTTGTCTCTTTCCAGTCCTGTAAGTCTCTGCAGTCTCATATCCAGTATTGCCCTTGCCTGAATTTCTGTAAAGTCAAAGTTTGCCATCAGCTGTTCCCTTGCAATATTTGCATCCCTTGAAGCTCTTATTATTCTAATTACTTCATCTATATTGTCAAGAGCTATTCTGAACCCTTCCAATATGTGTGCCCTTGCTTCAGCTTTTTTCAGTTCAAACTGAACTCTTCTTGTAATTACAGTATATCTATGTTTTAAATAATTTTCAAGTATTTGTTTTAAATTTAATATTCTTGGGGTATTATCCACAAGTGCAAGCATTATTACACCGAATGTATTCTGTAAATCAGTGTACTTGTAAAGGCTGTTTAATACAAGTTCACTTTCTTCGCCTCTCTTAAGCTCAATAACAACCCTTATTCCTTCCCTGTCTGATTCATCCCTAAGGTCAGAAATTCCTGTAAGTTTTTTCTGTCTTACAAGGTCGGCAATTTTTTCTATAAGTCTTGCCTTATTTACCTGATAAGGAAGTTCTGAAACGATGATTGACTCTTTTCCTGTTTTTGAAGTTTCCACATCAATTTTTGCAGCAACTTTTATTTTTCCTCTTCCTGTTTTATAGGCATCTATTATTCCCTGTCTTCCATTTATTATTGCTCCTGTAGGAAAATCAGGACCTTTTATATGAGTCATCAGTTCATCTATAGTTATTTCAGGATTATCAACCATGGCGATTATTCCGTCACATACTTCATTCAAGTTATGTGGAGGTATATTTGTAGCCATTCCTACTGCAATTCCTGTTGCCCCATTTAAAAGAAGGTTAGGCAGTTTTGCAGGAAGTACCGTAGGCTCATCCAGACTTTCATCAAAGTTTTTTCTGTAGTCAATAGTGTCCTTGTTTATATCTGCAAGTAATTCATCTGTTATTTTTGCCATTCTTGCTTCAGTATATCTCATTGCGGCAGCTTCATCACCGTCGACAGACCCAAAGTTTCCATGCCCGTCAACAAGTTCGTATCTCATATTAAAATCCTGTGCCATTCTAACCATCGCACCATATACGGCACTGTCTCCATGAGGATGGTACTTACCAAGAACGTCTCCGACGATTCTGGCAGACTTTTTAAATGGAGCCTTGTGAGTCATTCCCATGTCATTCATTGCATACAGAATTCTTCTGTGTACCGGCTTAAGCCCGTCACGTACATCAGGAAGCGCCCTGCTCACAATAACGCTCATTGAATAATCCAGATATGCTGATTTTATTTCATCTTCTATATATACGTTACTTTCATTAGAAAGATCAGTAGCCTTTGTCATTCCTTCCACAGTTATTTCCCTGTCATCATTTTCATCTGTTTCATCAATGACATCCTCTATTTCATCTTCTCTTTCGTCATCATCATAAAAATTATCCGACATTATATCATTTCCGTATAACTCCAGAAAATCATGAATATTCCTTCACGATTATTTCTTTTCAGGTTATACTTCTCCTTTCGTTTTATTTTCCATTATATATCAAGGTTTCTTACATAATTTGCATTTTCTTCAATAAATCTTCTTCTAGGTTCCACCTTGTCCCCCATAAGTATGTTGAACATCTTGTCAGCATACGAAGCATCTTCCATTGAAACCTTGAGAAGTGTTCTCACTTCAGGATCAAGTGTAGTTTCCCACAGCTGTTCCGGATTCATTTCTCCCAACCCTTTATATCTCTGTATTGTATATTTTCTATTTTCATTTTCCAGAGTTTTTGTAACCTGTCTCAGCTGATCATCAGAATATGCATATTTTATTGCTTTTCCAGCCTGAATTTTATATAAAGGTGGCTGTGCTATGTATATATATCCTTCGTTTATAAGCTCTCTCAGATGTCTGTAGAAGAATGTCAGCATAAGGGTTCTTATATGTGCTCCATCCACATCGGCATCTGTCATGATTACTATTTTATGATATCTCAGCTTTGAAAGATCCATTTCTTCTCCAAATCCTGCTCCAAATGCTGTTATCATAGCTCTTATTTCTGCATTTTCCAGAGCTTTGTTTATTCCTGATTTCTCAACATTCAGTATTTTCCCTCTTAAAGGCAGTATTGCCTGGAATCTTCTGTCTCTTCCCTGTTTTGCCGAACCTCCCGCAGAGTTTCCTTCGACTATGAATATTTCAGATTCAGAAGGATCCTTTGAAGAACAGTCTGCAAGTTTTCCAGGTAACGATCCTACTTCAAGGCTATTTTTTCTAAGTACAAGTTCCCTTGCTTTTTTTGCCGCTTCCCTTGCTTTTTTAGACATTGACATTTTTTCAATTATTTTTTCTGCTTCCTTTGGATGATCCTCCAAGTAGAATTTAAGGTTATTTCCCACAATATTTGAAACTATTCCTGTTACTTCACTGTTTCCAAGTTTGGTTTTTGTCTGCCCCTCAAACTGCGGTTCAGGAATTTTCACACTTATTACGCAGAAAAGTCCTTCCCTTACATCTGATCCCTGGAATGATCCGTCCTTCTCCTTTATGATATTCATCTGTTTAGCTATATCATTTATTGTTCTTGTAAGTGCCGTTCTGAATCCACTTACGTGTGTTCCACCTTCATATGTATTTATATTATTTACAAATGAATATACATTTTCCTTCTGGGATACTGTATATGTCATTGCAATTTCCACTTCAACAAATTTAGCTGATTTATGTTTTTTTACAACATTTCCCTCTGCATCAGTTGTTTCAATATCTTCCTCTTCCTGAACTTTATATGTATCACTCATATATATAATATCATCAGAAATTTTTTCCTCATCTGTTATTTCGATAAGGAAGTCCTTTATACCTCCCTCAAACAGAAATTCTTCAGATTTTATATTTTCACTGTTTCTTTCATCAGCAAGATCTATTTTAAGTCCTTTGTTAAGATAAGCAAGTTCCTTCAGTCTTGATTCAAGTACAGAATAATCATAAACTGTTGTTTCAAATATTTCAGCATCTGCCTTAAATCTTATTGTAGTTCCATGTTTATCTTCAGGAGCTTCTGCTATCTGGACAGGGTCGCTTACAGGAATTCCTCTTTTAAAAGTCTGTCTTACTGTTTTTCCATCCCTTGTAACTGTAGCCTCCACCCATTCTGAAAGGGCGTTTACAACTGAAATTCCAACTCCGTGAAGTCCTCCTGATACTTTATAGTTGTCATTATCAAATTTTCCTCCCGCATGAAGCACAGTCATTACAACTTCAAGTGTAGACTTTCCTGTTTCGTGCATTCCTATCGGGATTCCTCTTCCGTTATCCACTACTTCTATTACATTATCAGGTAATATTTTTACAGATATGTTATCACATATTCCTGCCAGAGCCTCATCGACACTGTTATCCACTACCTCCCATACAAGGTGATGAAGTCCTTTTGAAGAAGTTGACCCTATATACATTCCCGGTCTTACCCTTACAGCTTCCAGTCCTTCCAGTACCCTTATATCCTCAGCTCCATAATTATTAGACATTTTTTCCTCCGTTTATATCTTATTTCGTTTTTCCCTATTCCTATTATTATACAACATATATTTTAGTTTAACGTTTGTGTTACTTGTGTTTTATTTTTATAAATATATATTGTAGCTATTTTCCTACACAGAAGTTTCCAAATACATGATCCAGAATATCTTCCGATGATATTTCCCCTGTTATTTCCGAAAGGGAATCAAGCGCTTCCTTCAAATCCACAGAAATTAAATCCATAGGCATTCCTGCATCTATCGTTTCAAAAATGTTTCTTATTGCATCCTTTGTCTTTTCAAGTGCAGTCTTGTGTCTTATATTGGTAATTATAAGCTTTTCAGATGAATCCTCAACATTTTCCTCAACTATATAGGAATATATTCTTTCTTCCATATCTTCAATACCTATATTATCCTTTGCAGATATTTCTAGAATATTTTCAAGTCCGAATTCATCAAGCTCTATTTTTCTTTCAAGATCTATCTTGTTTAAAAGTACTATTGTCTTTTTATTGTGATTCTGTATTTCCTCTATTACTTCCCTGTCTTCACTTTCAAGCTCCCTTGATGCATCCAGCACAAGCAGTACAAGATCCGCATTTTCAATAAATTTCTTTGATTTTTCCACTCCGATATTTTCAACAATATCTTCTGTCTTTCTTATTCCCGCCGTATCTGTCAGCACAAGAGGAATCCCTTTTATATTAATTATTTCTTCTATTACATCCCTTGTTGTACCTGGAATATGTGTAACTATTGCCCTTTCTTCCTTCAAAAGTGAATTCAGAAGAGTTGATTTTCCTACATTAGGCTTTCCGGCAATTACAGTTTTTATACCCTCCTTTATTTTTTTCCCCTTGTCATAGGATGATATAAGTCTGTCTGCTTCTGCATATACATTTTCAAGATTTTCCCTCAGATTAGAAGGAAGCGGATCGTCTATCCCCTCTTCAGGATAGTCAAGTACCACATTTACATGTGCCGTCACATCAAGTAAGGCCTTTTTGAAACTGGCTATTTTATCCCTCAAATCTCCTCTAAGCTGTTCCAGTGATAGTGAGATACTTTTTTCAGTCTTTCCATGAATAATGTCCATTACTGCTTCTGCCTGTGAAAGATCTATTCTTCCGTTCATAAATGCCCTTTTTGTAAATTCCCCCTGCTCAGCATGTCTGGCACCATTTTTCAGGACAAGTTCCAGAACCTTTTCACTTATCAGATGACCACCGTGGCAGTTTATTTCAACAACATCTTCACAAGTGTATGTTTTTGGTGCCTTCATTCTTACAACCATTACTTCATCTATTATTTTTCCATTATCGTGAATAAATCCGTAATTAAACTTATAAAAACCCAAATCTCTGTTTGGGTTTTTAGTATTAAATATTCTATCCAGTATTTCAAATGATTTATCCCCCGATATTCTTATTATTCCTATTCCGCCTTCACCTCTTGGAGTTGAAATAGCGGCAATTGTATCAAATAACATTTTTATACCTCATTTTTTTACTAGTCTTTTATTCTTTTTATAACAAGATATCTCTTAGGCTCTTCTCCTACACTCTCTGTCTTAAGCCCTTTTATAAATGAAATTTCTTCGTGTATTATTTTTCTTTCCCTTGCAGACATAGGGTTAAGTTTTACATTTCTTCCTGAATCAAGAACTTTTTTCCCTTTCTTTCTTGCAAGATCCCTCAATGCTTCTTCCCTTTTATCTTTGTAATTGTTTGAATCTATAACTACTTTTATATTTTTTAAAGTTTTTACAGAAGTAAGAAGGTATTCAATGGCATTTAATGCACTTCCTTTTTCTCCTATAAGATATCTTATGTCCTTACCGTCAACGTTTACAACATATCTTTCTCCTTCTTTTGATATGTTTACTATTTTAAGGCTAAGTTTTGAATTTACGATAAATTCCTTCATGAAGCTTCTTATTCTTCCAAAATTAGGATCATCAGAATTTTCAGCTTCAACTTCCACTTTTTTGTTTTCTTCCTTCTGAACTCTTACATTTTCATTGTTTAAACGTTCATTTTTCTGATGTTTTTCCTTGTTGTCGGTATTCTGGCCATTCCAGTTTTTTCTTCCCTGTTTTACATTTTCCTTTGGAGTTTTTCCGTCATTTTTTCTATTTTCTTTATGGTTATTTCCTGAATTTCTTGTTTCATGCCTTCTATTTTCAGATTTTACTTCATTTTTCCCTGAACCTGCTCTTTTTTCAGCTGGTTTTACTTTTGGATTTTCCCTTTTTTCACCTTTTTTTACAATTTCTATTTCATATTCACCATTTACATTGAAGAAAAGTATTTTTTTAGGTTCCTTCAGGACTGTTATCCTGAATTCTTCATCCTCACCCAGTGTAAGGCTTCTTTTTACCATATTGTCCAATTCTTCCCTATTTTTAGCTTTTAATACTATTTTTTCCATTATTGCATTATCTTTTAATATAGCTTCTTTTAAATCTATCTCTTTTCCATTTTGTAGAACTTTCACTTTTTCTACACCATAATAATACACATTATATCCATGTTTTTGTTCAAAGTTTTTATCTGTTATTAGTTCTCTCTTTATATTAGAATCATCTTCTTTTCTTGTAATATTTAGTGTATATTCTGAATTATATTCAACAGGTATAG
>ERZ773022.2668-NODE-2668-length-10546-cov-5.569440_pt1 | contig 10546 bp, 9 predicted proteins | sample MGYA00580839_ERZ773022 | MGnify/ENA primary metagenome ERZ773022 (study PRJEB29015, sample SAMEA2738020) | human oral metagenome | biome: human oral; feature: human-associated habitat; material: dental | place: China | collected 2044 ... | reverse complement strand
AGTTCTTAAAAAAGCTGCTGAAGTTGCTAACGATATAAAAAGTGGAAATAAATTAGTGAACACTATAATGGAAATTAAAGATGGAGTAACTGTAGAGTATATAATTGATAGTTCTATTATCATAGAACCTTTTTCAATGAAACTTACTTTAGAACAAAAAGGTCAAGATGCTAAAGTAACTACTTTTGTGAAAGATGGTATAATGTATATGAGTAATCCTGTGGATAATACTTGGGAAAAACAAGCAGCTACTTTTGAAACTATTGAACCATTTAAAAATGTACTAGATACTTCTACTGAAATTTATAATATGTTAAAAGATCATTTAGATAAAGTTGATATTAAAGAAAAAGATGGAAACTATATTATTACTGTTCCTAAAAATTCTGATTTTATTAAAGAATCTCTAAAAGAACAAATGAATTCTATTGTAGGACAAAGTCCTGATTTTAATCCCGATAATATTACTTTGGAATATGTAATTGATAAAGAAACTTATTTCCCAAAAGTTTTATCTTTATCTTTTGAAGCAAAACTTGATGAGCAAGATGTTAAAGTAACGACAACTAATACTCTATCTAATATTAATAGTGTTGGGGAAATTACTGTTCCTGAAGAAGCTTTAAATTCAAATAATTAATTAAATAAAAAAGGAGAAAGAAAATGAAAAAATCTTTAAAGAAAATTCTGTTTACTGTTTTAACTGTATTTGCTGTATTTTTTGTTGTTGCTTGTGGTAATAAAGAAGATGCCAAAATTAATAAGGAAGAAATTATTAAAAATTTTTCAGAAGCTAATAATAATATAAAAAGTGCTGATTTAGTAACAACTGTTAATATGACTCCAAAAAAAGGTGGAGAATCTATAAATGTTACAGTGACTGCTTCTCTAATTGTAGATCCTCTTACTTTAAAAATGACTATGGAAACTAAAGGACAAAATGTAAAAATAAATTCTTTTATAAAAGATGATATTATGTATATTCAAAATCCAGTGGATAATAGTTGGGTAAAACAAAGTCTTCCAGAAGAAGTTTCTAAACAATTCAAACATATCACAAATAATAATATTGATAACTATGAACTATTTAAGGATAACTTAGATAAGATCGATATTAAAGAAAAAGATGGTAATTATCTTATTTCTATTGTTAAAGATACTGATTTCCTTAAAGAAGCTATGAAGAAACAAAATTCAAATATGGGTATCTTAGGACAAGGAGAAAACTTTGAAGTTGATAATATTACTTTAGAATATGTAGTAGACAAAGAAACTTATTTCACAAAATCTTTTGTTACATCTTTTGAAACTAAAATTCAAGGACAAGATGTAAAATTATCAACAAGTACTGAATTTTCTAATATTAATAATATAAAAGAAATTGCTATACCTGAAGAAGTTTTAAATGCAGTTGCTATACCAGGAAATTAATAATTAGCTAATAATTTAATTGAACTGTGGTAAAAATCTGAAATATGATTTTAACTACAGTTTTTTTTATTCAAAAAAAAATGGAGTCTATACTCCATTGACCTAAACATATAGGTTTAGCCTAAAAAGGCGATTTCAATAAATCATTATTTGAACTCGTAATGTTATTTGAATATAGTATATTATTTTTTTATATAAAAGTCAATACATAAAATTTATTTAAATAAATTATTATATTTTGAAACAAATTATAGAAAAATAATTCAATTTATGGTATATTATAAAAAATATTAAGTAGGAGGGGAAAAATGAAAAAACAAAAATTTTCTGATTATTATTTAGGATTTGATATTGGGACAAACTCTGTTGGTTGGTGTGTAACTGATTTAGATTACAATGTATTAAGATTTAATAAAAAAGATATGTGGGGTTCGAGATTATTTGATGAAGCAAAAACAGCAGCTGAAAGAAGAGTTCAGAGAAATTCTAGGAGAAGATTAAAAAGAAGAAAATGGAGATTAAATTTATTAGAAGAAATTTTTTCTAATGAAATTTTAAAAATTGATAACAATTTTTTTAGAAGATTAAAGGAAAGTTCTTTGTGGCTTGAAGATAAAAGTTCAAGAGAAAAGTTTGCATTATTTAATGATGAAAGTTACAAAGATTATGATTTTTATAAACAATACCCTACTATATTTCATTTAAGAGATGAACTTGTTAAAAATCCTGAAAAAAAAGATATTAGATTAATTTATTTAGCTTTACACAGTATTTTTAAGAGTAGAGGACATTTTCTTTTTGAAGGGCAAAATTTAAAAGAAATTAAAAATTTTGAAACTTTATATAATAATCTAATAACCTTTTTAGAAGATAATGGCATTAATAAAAGTATAGATAAAGATAATATAGAAAAGCTAGAGAAAATAATTTGTGATTCTGGAAAGGGTTTAAAAGATAAAGAAAAAGAATTTAAAGAAATATTTAATTCAGATAAACAGTTGGTTGCAATTTTTAAACTATCAGTTGGTTCAAGTGTAAGTTTAAATGATTTATTTGATACAGACGAATATAAAAAAGGGGAAGTAGAGAAGGAAAAAATATCTTTTAGAGAACAAATATATGAAGATGATAAGCCAATTTACTATTCAATATTGGGAGAAAAAATAGAACTTTTAGATATAGCTAAAAGTTTCTATGATTTTATGGTTTTAAATAATATTTTATCTGACAGTAACTATATTTCTGAGGCAAAAGTAAAATTATATGAAGAACACAAAAAGGACTTAAAAAATTTAAAATACATTATAAGAAAATATAACAAAGAAAATTATGATAAACTATTTAAAGATAAAAATGAAAATAATTATCCAGCTTATATAGGTTTAAATAAAGAAAAAGGTAAAAAAGAAGTTGTAGAAAAAAGTAAATTAAAAATAGATGATTTAATTAAAGTTATAAAAGGGTATTTACCTAAATCAGAAAGAATAGAAGAAAAAGATAAAGCTATTTTTAATGAAATTTTAAATAAAATTGAATTAAAAACTATACTTCCAAAACAAAGAATTTCTGATAATGGGACACTTCCATATCAAATACATGAAGCAGAATTAGAAAAAATTTTGGAAAACCAGTCTAAATATTATGATTTTTTGAACTATGAAGAAAACGGAGTTAGTACAAAAGATAAATTATTAAAAACTTTTAAATTCAGAATACCTTATTATGTAGGACCATTAAATTCTTATCATAAAGATAAAGGTGGAAATTCATGGATAGTCAGAAAAGAAGAAGGAAAAATATTACCTTGGAATTTTGAGCAAAAAGTTGACATAGAAAAATCAGCTGAAGAATTTATAAAAAGAATGACTAATAAATGTACTTATTTGAATGGAGAAGATGTTATACCCAAAGATTCATTTTTATATTCAGAATATATTATTTTAAATGAGTTGAATAAGATACAAGTGAATGATGAGTTTTTAAATGAAGAAAATAAAAGAAAAGTTATTGATGAGTTATTTAAAGAAAATAAAAAAGTAAGTGAAAAGAAATTTAAAGAATATTTATTAGTAAATCAAATAGCTAATGGAACAATAGAGTTAAAAGGAGTAAAAGATTCTTTTAATAGTAATTATATTAGCTATATAAGATTTAAAGATATTTTTGGAGAAAAATTAAATTTAGATATATACAAGGAAATATCTGAAAAATCTATTTTATGGAAATGTTTATATGGTGATGATAAGAAGATATTTGAAAAGAAAATAAAAAATGAATATGGAGATATTTTAACTAAAGATGAAATTAAAAAGATTAATACTTTTAAATTCAATAATTGGGGAAGATTATCAGAAAAACTATTAACAGGAATAGAATTTATTAATCTTGAAACTGGAGAATGTTATTCTTCTGTGATGGAGGCTTTAAGAAGAACAAATTTCAATCTTATGGAACTTCTATCTTCAAAGTTTACTTTACAAGAAAATATAGATAATGAAAACAAAGAAATATCTGAATTTTCTTATAGAGATTTAGTTGAGGAATCTTATGTCTCTCCTTCATTAAAAAGAGCAATTCTCCAAACTTTAAAAATATACGAAGAAATTAGGAAAATAACTGGAAGAGCACCTAAAAAAGTTTTCATTGAAATGGCAAGAGGTGGAGATGAAAGCATGAAAAATAAAAAAATTCCAGCAAGACAAGAACAATTAAAAAAATTATATGATAGTTGTGGAAATGACATAGCTAATTTTTCTATTGATATAAAAGAAATGAAAAGTAGTTTAAGTTTATATGATAATAATAGTTTAAGACAAAAGAAGTTATATTTATATTATTTACAATTTGGTAAATGTATGTACACAGGTAGAGAAATAGATTTAGACAGATTATTACAAAATAATGACACCTATGATATAGATCATATATATCCAAGATCAAAAGTTATAAAGGATGATAGCTTTGATAATTTGGTATTAGTTTTAAAGAATGAAAATGCTGAAAAATCAAATGAATATCCAGTAAAAAAAGAGATACAAGAAAAAATGAAGAGCTTTTGGAGATTTTTAAAAGAAAAGAATTTTATAAGTGATGAAAAATATAAAAGGCTTACAGGAAAAGATGATTTTGAATTAAGAGGCTTTATGGCAAGACAATTAGTAAATGTAAGACAAACAACAAAAGAAGTTGGGAAAATTTTACAACAAATAGAACCTGAAATAAAAATAGTTTATTCAAAAGCTGAAATAGCTTCATCTTTTAGAGAAATGTTTGATTTTATAAAGATAAGAGAACTAAATGATACTCATCATGCTAAAGATGCTTATCTTAATATAGTTGCTGGAAATGTTTATAATACAAAATTTACAGAAAAACCATATAGATATTTACAAGAAATTAAAGAAAATTATGATGTAAAGAAGATATATAGCTATGATATAAAAAATGCTTGGGATAAAGAAAATAGCTTAGAAATAGTAAAAAAGAATATGGAAAAGAATACTGTAAATATAACTAGATTTATTAAAGAGGAAAAAGGTCAATTATTTGACTTAAATCCTATAAAAAAAGGAGAAACTTCTAATGAGATAATATCAATAAAACCAAAGTTATATAATGGAAAAGAAGAAAAATTAAATGAAAAGTATGGATATTATAAATCTTTAAATCCTGCTTACTTTTTGTATGTTGAACATAAAGAAAAAAATAAAAGAATTAAATCTTTTGAGAGAGTAAATTTAGTTGATGTAAATAATATAAAAGATGAAAAAAGTTTAATAAAATATTTGATTGAGAATAAAAAATTAGTTGAACCAAGAGTAATAAAAAAAGTTTATAAAAGACAAGTAATACTGATAAATGATTATCCTTATAGCATAGTAGCATTAGATAGTAATAAATTAATGGATTTTGAAAATTTAAAACCATTATTTTTAGAAAATAAATATGAAAAAATATTAAAAAATGTTATTAAATTTTTAGAAGATAATCAGGGAAAATCAGAAGAAAACTACAAATTTATTTATTTAAAGAAAAAAGATAGATATGAAAAAAATGAAACTTTAGAATCTGTAAAAGATAGGTATAATTTAGAATTTAATGAAATGTATGGTAAGTTTTTAGAAAAATTAGATTCAAAAGATTATAAAAATTATATAAATAATAAAAAATATCAAGATTTATTAGATGTAAAAGAAAAATTTATAAAATTAAATTTATTTGATAAAGCATTTACATTAAGATCGTTTTTAGATCTTTTTAATAGAAAAACAATGGCAGATTTTTCTAAAGTTGGTTTAACTAAATATTTAGGAAAAATTCAAAAAATCAGTTCAAATGTTTTATCCAAAAATGAGTTACATTTATTAGAAGAATCAGTTACAGGGCTTTTTGTAAAGAAAATAAAGTTATAAATATAAAGAGGGGAAAATCAAAATGAGTGGTTGGAGAGTTATTGTAGTTACAGGTAGAAGTAAATTAGATTTGAGATACAATAGTATATCTATTAGAAGAGATAATGGAACAGATTTTATTCATATAGGAGAAGTTAATACTTTAATTTTAGAAACGACAACAATTTCAATAACAGCAGCATTGATGTGTGAACTTATTAATCAAAAAGTAAAAGTTATATTTTGTGATGAAAAGTCCAACCCTCATTTTGAGCTTTTACCATTTTATGGTTCACATGATTGCAGTGCTAAGATAAAAGAGCAAATTGCTTGGACAGATTTTTTAAAAGAAAGTCTATGGACAATAATTGTGACTGAAAAAATTGAAAATCAAATGAAATTATTAAAAAAATTAAATAAAGAAGAATATAGAATATTACAGGAATATGCTTCTCAAATAGAACATAATGATAATACAAATAGAGAAGGACATTCAGCCAAAATATATTTTTCAGCTTTATTTGGAAATAATTTTAGTAGAAATAAAGAAAATTCATTAAATGCTTTTTTAAATTATGGTTATCAACTTCTTCTATCAACATTTAATAAAGAAATAGTAGCAAATGGTTATCTAACTCAAATAGGTATATTTCATAAGAATATGTTTAATTATTATAATTTATCCTCTGATTTAATGGAGCCATTTAGAGTGATAGTGGATGAATTAGCATATAAGGAAAATCCACAAAAATTTGAAAAAGATGAAAAAAGAAAACTTCAAAATATTTTAAATTTAAAATTTAGAATAAATAATGTAAATCACTATTTGTCAGATGTAATAAAAATATATACAAAAAGCATTTTTGATGCTTTAAGCTCAAATGATTTATCATTAGTGAGATTTTTTCAAGATGAGTTATAGATTTATGAGAATGTTATTATTTTTTGACCTGCCTTCAGTAACAAATAGTGATTTAAAAGAATATAGAAAATTTAGGAAGTTTTTAATAGAAAATGGATTTTCAATGCTACAAGAATCAGTATATTCAAAACTACTTTTACATAATACAGCTTCAATCAATATGGTAGATAAATTACAAAAGAATAAACCAGAAAAGGGGTCTGTTTGTATGTTAATAATAACAGAAAAACAGTATCAAAAAATGATTCTTTTAATTGGGGAGTTAAAAGGAACATTTTTAGAAACAGATGAAAGGCTTGTGGTTCTATGATATTTCAGTATAAAGGTTTTAATTTCAAAATAGATTTTGAAGAAAAAGATATTTTTTCTTTAATAGTAGAGAATAAAAGAGCATATAGAAAAATTATAGAAGATTTAGTAAATAACTCAAATATTGAAGATGGGAATATTATTTTATCTAAAAATAATAAATTAATCATACCAGAAAAAGAAATTTTTGTATTTTCAAACTATTTTAACTTTGATATAAATAAATTTGTTTTAAATAAGTATTATAAAGAATTAAAAAATTTAAGTGAAAATGAGTTTTTAAATGAAACTTTAGAAATTAAAGAAATTTTAAAAGATTATATTAATAAATTAATAGAGAATAACTATTCATTAAAGTTTGAAGATGATTTAGATGTTAGCCAAATTTTAAAAGCATTTAGTATAAAATTTGAAAGAAGTGAAGATTTATTATTAAATTTATTTGAATGGTTAAAAATATTAAATGAACTCTTAGGATATGAAATATTTTTCTTTATAAATTTAGAAAATTTTTTGTCAGAAGATGAATTACTAGAATTTTCTAAATTTATAGTGTATAATAAATATAAATTCTAAAAATATTAAAAAAAGTAAAAAAATTAGGAGGAATACAATGAAAAAATTATTACTAGGATTATTATTAGTAAGCTCAGTATTATCTTTTGGAGCAACACAAAGAGTGGGCATAGAAAAATTAGTAACTAATGAAAATAGAGACACACTATATCTTGAAGAAACAAAAAAACCTTATTCAGGAGAAGTAGAAAGAAAATATCCAGATGGAAAACTTCTTGGAATTGCTACAGTTAAAGATGGTAAATTTAATGGAAAATCTTATGAGTACTATGAAAATGGAAAATTAAAAATAGAAGAAAATTATGTAAATGGAAAATCTGAAGGAGTATCAAAAGTTTTTTATCCTAATGGTAAAGTAAAATATGAAACTCCCTATAAAAATGATAAAAAAGAAGGAGTAGAAAAGTTTTACTCAGAAAATGGAATATTAATGTCAGAAATTCCATTTAAAAATGATGTTGTAATAGGAGTAGCAAAGGTATATAATGCACAAACAGGTAAATTAGAATATGAAGAAAATCTAGTTAATGGAAAAAGAAATGGTTTATCAAAAAAATATTATCCAAGTGGAAAAGTATTAAATGAGATAAATTTTAAAGATGATAAGGAAGAAGGAATTATGAGAGTTTACTATGAAACAGGTAAATTACAAGGAGAAATACCTTATAAAAATGGAGAAGTAGATGGAGTAGTAAAAGCTTATGATGAAAATGGAAAACTAATAGAACAAGCAACATTTAAAAATGGAGAAGAAGTAAAATAAATAAGAAATTCAGGAGAAATACAATGAAAAAAATATTGCTAGGATTATTATTGCTAAGTTCAGCATTATCTTTTGGAGCAACGCAAAGAGTATCCTTAGAACAATTAGAAACTAATGAAAGTAAAGATATATTGTACCTTGCAGGAACAAAAACTCCTTATTCAGGTGAAGCTGAAATAAGGTATCTAAGTGGACAACTTCTCTCAGTTGCCACATTTAAAAATGGTAAAATAAATGGAAAAGCTTATGAGTATTACCCAAGTGGACAACTAAAATTAGAAGAAAATTATGCAAATGGGAAAAATAATGGCTTGTCAAAATCATATTATGAAAATGGAAAACTAAGATCAGAAGAAAATTATATAAATGGAAAACTTAATGGTATATCAAAATCATATTATGAAAATGGGCAACTAAAAGAAGCAACTCCATATAAAAATGATAAAAAAGAAGGAATAGTAAAAACTTACATAGAAAATGGGACATTAATATCAGAAGTTACATTTAAAAATGGAGTTGTGGTAGGAAAGTCAAAGTTATATAATACAAAAACTGGTAAATTAGCAGCTGAAAGTAATATAAATGATAGAAAAATAGAAGGAGTATCCAGAGAATATTATCCAAGTGGTAAATTATTAAGTGAAGTAAGATATAACAAAAATGGTAGAATTGATGGGATTGCAAAAGTTTATAATGAACAAACAGGTAAATTAGAAAGAGAAATACCTCATAAAGATGGAAAAATAGAAGGAATTGAAAAAATTTATGATGAGAATGGCAAATTAATAGGGACAATAACATTTGAAAATAATCAAATAATGGAAGAAGTGACATATAAAGATGGAAAAATAATAGACCAAAAAGTATATCCATTAGGAAAAGACCTAGAAGATGAACTGTTAAAAAATATAACTCCTTGACAATTTCATTAAAAATTGAGCTATTGCAAATAAAATGCAATAGCTTTTTTTTGGTAATAAATGTTACAGAGATTATATTAAAATTCTTATATAATAAAACAATATGAACAAAATAAATAAAAAATTTGGGAGGAATAGAATGAAAAAATTATTAGTAGGATTATTATTAGTAGCAAGTTCAGTACTATCTTTTGGAGCACAAAGAGTTCCTTATGAAAAATTATCATTTCCAGGTGGTTATATATCTTATAACGATGAAAAATTTACTGGAGAATTTGAAAGAAAAGATCCAAGAACAGGGAAAATTAATATGGTAGGTTCTGTTAAAAATGGAGAATTACATGGAACAAGTTATAGTTATGATGAAAATGGAAAATTAAAAGAAGAAATAACATTTAAAAAAGGAATGAAAGAAGGAGCTAGTAAACTTTATTATCCATCAGGAGCTGTATCAGCTAAATTAAATTATAAAAATGATAGATATGAAGGTTTACAAAAATATTACTATGAAAATGGGAAATTACAAGCTGAAATTGAAATGAGCAAAGGTCAATTAGATGGACTTACAAAGATGTATGACGAAAATGGAAAATTAAAAGAAGAAATAATATATAAAAATGGAAAAAAAGTAAAATAAAAATTTAAGGAGAATCGAATGAAAAAATTATTAGTAGGATTATTATTAGTAGTAAGTTCAGTATTATCTTTTGGAGCAGAAAAAGTTCCTTATGAAAAATTATCATTTTCAAATGGAAATATATATTATAATAATCAAGAATTTACAGGAGAATTTGAGAAAAAAGACCCAAATACTGGAATAGTTAACATGGTTGCTTCTGTTAAAAATGGGAAATTACATGGAATGTCTTATACTTATGATGAGGTTGGAAGATTAATTGAAGAGACACCATATAAGAATGGACTAAGAGAAGGAACTGGTAAAGCTTATTATAAATCAGGAGTTCTGTCAGCTAAATTAACTTATAAAAATGATGAGTATGAAGGTGTACAAAAATATTATTATGAAAATGGAAAATTACAAACTGAAATCCCAACTAGTCAAGGTGTAGTAACTGGAGCAGTAAGATTATATGATAAGAGAGGAAGATTTGAAGGAGAACTTTATCATATGATGAGAAAAAAATTATAATAAACTAAAAATTGAGCTATTGCAAATAAAATGCAATAGCTTTTTTTAAAAAATATAGTTTTAAAATTAATCTAATATTAATAT
>ERZ773022.2666-NODE-2666-length-10547-cov-10.148018_pt1 | contig 10547 bp, 10 predicted proteins | sample MGYA00580839_ERZ773022 | MGnify/ENA primary metagenome ERZ773022 (study PRJEB29015, sample SAMEA2738020) | human oral metagenome | biome: human oral; feature: human-associated habitat; material: dental | place: China | collected 2044 ... | reverse complement strand
CTCGTATGAACGGACTTTCATACTCACAATTGATGCATGGTTTGAAATTGGCTGAAATCGAAGTAAACCGTAAAATGTTGGCTGATTTAGCAGTTAACGATGCAGCAGCTTTCACAGCGCTTGCAGATGCAGCTAAAGCAAAGTTAGGTAAATAATGAAAATAGGCTGGGAGAATGTTTTCAGCCTTAAATCATACTGTGTCATAAAATAACGATGCAGTGGTTGATTGTTCAAAGTATAGCTTTGAAGTTGCAAGATAGAATTTGCGAAACAAGTCTCAAGACTGTTCGTTTTTCAAACTCAGCAACTTTACAGGAGTGGGATGGAACTAAATTTTTGTTTAGTTCGATCCCACTCCTTATTTTTTTCATAGCTGAAGCTGGAGAAAAATTGTGATTTAGGATATAATGGAAAAAAGCAAAGGAGGATGCTATGGCTTCTAAAATGTTGCATACGTGCTTGCGAGTGGAAGATCTAGAAAAATCTATTGCATTTTATGCAGATGCATTTGAATTTAAAGAATTACGGCGCAAGGACTTCCCAGAACATCAATTTACAATTGTTTATTTGGGACTTGAAGGTGATGATTATGAGTTGGAATTAACTTATAATTATGGACACGGACCTTATGTGATTGGCGATGGTTTTGCTCATGTGGCTTTGAGTACGGCTGATTTGCTACAGCTTCACGCTGAACACACTGCTAAAGGATATGAGGTTACACAGCCAAATGGACTTCCTGGAACAAAGCCGAATTATTACTTTATTAAGGATCCGGATGGTTATAAAGTTGAAGTGATTCAAGAAAAAACTTTATAAGTTTGTAAATAATTGAAAATGAAAGGCTTGAAATTATTTTAGCCTTTTTTAGTAGGTAAAGTCTTTTTTAAACGAAAGAGACGAGGTAGAAAGGTAGTGTAGTGAAAAAAATACTTCTCATTGTCCTAAATGTCGCTTTTTTAATGATTATTATTTTTGGGAGTTTTCGGATTAGAAAATTGCTACAAGAAAGAAAATTAAATCGACAAATTTCACAAGTTCTGAAAAGGACAGATACAAAATATCATTATGGTTCAGTACGAAAGCAGACAGGACGTGTAGGAAGTCAGCTCATTACGTCTTACTATCCATTAACAGAGAGCAAGCAAGATATTGGTGTTATTAAAGAGAAAATCAATGCCGATATTCAGAAATTTTCAGATAAACAAAGTCAAGTATCGCAATACGATAACCTTATTTTTTATGTGAGTCATTTTACAGAGACAAATTTTTCTGGAGTAAAGCAAGTTGACATCAAGCGAATCTCTTATCCAGTGTTAACTACGAAAGTTGGAAAGGCTAGAGAAGAGGTTTTGGACTCGCTTTACATGTCGTCTGACAATAAATTGTTTAGCTTAAATCGACTTTTTAAAAATGTTGAGCAAGCCAAAAAGTTATTGCTAGAAGAAATGCAGCAGAAAATCACCGCTCTCCATAAAACAGAAGGACAGAAGATTCTACAAGCATTTCAAACAAGAGATATCTCCCAATGGACATTCAGTTATGAAAAAGGAAAACTCAATCTATTTTATAAAAACAATGAGCGAGTTTCAAAGGTGGAAATCGCCTTACCAGCCTTATATGAGGTAATTGATGAGCATTATTTAAAGGGAGAGGATTTGGCCGCATATCAGTCCTATCAAGCTAAAAAACAGCAAAAATTAGTAGCTTTGACGTTTGACGATGGTCCCAATGCAGCAACGACACCGCAGGCTTTGGATATTTTAGCCAAATACCATGTCAAAGGAACTTTTTTCATGTTGGGGAAAAATATAGCTGGAAATGAGCAACTTGTCAAACGTGTTCATGATGAGGGGCATGAGATTGGCAATCATAGTTGGAGTCATCCACAATTACCAACTCTTGCTCTTGAGCAAGCAAAAAAACAGATTGAGGATACACAAGCAGCACTTCGGGCTGTTATCGGAGAGAGTCCAAAAATGATGCGTCCACCCTATGGAGCTAGCAACGATGCAATCCGAAATGCTGTTGATATGTCTTTTATCATGTGGAATGTGGATAGCTTGGATTGGAAAAATCGCAATACTGGGTCTATCATGGAGCAAGTGAAAAAGCAGACTTATCCAGGATCAATCATTTTAATGCATGATATTCATCAAACCACCATTAATGCTTTGCCGAGTGTAATTGAATATTTGAAAAAGAATGGGTACACTTTGGTTACAGTTAGTGAACTTCTGAATCATCAATTGGAAGGACATCGGCTGTATTACGGTGCAAATTAGATAGAAAAAAAGGATAGAAATGATTGCTTCCTATCCTTTTTCTATACTCTTTTTATTTCACATAGAGTTCACGATCTTTTAAGATAATTTCTTGAACGTGGGCATATTTTTTTAGTGTTTTTAATTCTTCTGGGTGGCTGATGAATGTAATGACATAGCCCTCTTTGCCCATACGACCAGTCCGTCCGGCGCGGTGGGTATAGGTTTCAAAATCGCGAGGCAGGTCATAGTTGATGACACATTCGAGAGAATCAATGTCAATTCCTCTAGCTACCAAGTCAGTAGCAAGTAAGAGTGTGAGTTCGTCGTTTTTAAATTGCTCCAAGATGACTTTGCGGAATTTGACATTGACATCACTTGCCAGAGACACAGCTTGAATGTGACGATATTGTAGTTTTTCCTCAGCATTTCCTAAGTCTGAGAGGGCATTGAAAAAGACAAGGGCGCGAAATTCTGAGACATGAGCGAGCTTTCGCAAATATTCAACTTTGTCGCGCTGTTTAACTTGCATATAAAAATGTTGAATATTGTCAAGATGTTGATCTTCCAGTTTGATTTGGAGAGTATTTTCAGCAAGCTTGTCTTGGTCAAACTTAGCAGTCGCACTCATGTAAATCAATTGATGTTCACGTGGTACATAGTGAAGGATCTGCTGCACAAAATGATATTGCGAATCGCTAAGCAGTTGATCAAATTCATCCAGAATGATCGTATCGACAGTCATCATTTTGATTTTTTTTAGTTTAATCAATTCAAAAATGCGTCCTGGCGTCCCGATGAGAATTTCAGGGCCTTTTTTTAACCGTTCAATTTGTCGTTTTTGGCTGGAGCCAGATAGAAAGAGCTGAGCTGTTAAGCCAAGTAGTTCAGCCCATGTTTTGGTGACGTCGAAAATTTGTCCAGCTAGCTCAGTATTGGGAGCCAAGATAAGTAATTGCTGGGATTTCTTAGGCTTTAGTTTTAGAAGACTAGGAAAAAGATAGGCAAGTGTTTTTCCAGTTCCGGTAGGGCTTATTCCAAGGACATTTTCACCCTCTGTAATAGGTTGAAAGAGTTGTTCTTGAATGGGAGTTAAATACTCAAAGCCAAGTTTGGTAAGTTGGTTTTGCCAACTTTGAGGGAAATTAGTTGTTGTCATGATCAGCCTCAAATCTAATACCGGCATCTTGTCGCATGCTAAACAGAGTTTTATGCACGGCAGCAGCAGCGTCTAGCCAGTTTTGGTAAATTTCTTGTTTTATCTCACCGCTCAATACTTGAGCGAATTGTTTGGCTTCTTCAGCCATGGTGTGAGAAGAGCACGCAATTTCAAGAGTCTTTTTCTCTTTATTTAAATCTTGAAAAACAGCCGAAGTGATGAATTCAATCGAATTTAAGGTCAGTGTACCGTCTGTTGTGTAAATTTCAGCAGGGAAAAAGCTATTGATATTTTTTCCGGTTTGGATAGTCACTTGAAATTCTGGATAGATTAAACTTCCTACTCCATTTAGATCAACAGTATTTGGTAACTGCTGAGCGGTATAATAGGCATTTTCTGGTGCTCCAAAAAGTCGTATGGCTGCATAGACAGGATAAATGCCTAAGTCCATTAGAGCACCGCCTGAAAACTTAGCAGAAAAGACGTTTGGCTCTTGTCCAGCTAACAGAGCTGGCATTTTGGAAGAATACTTCGCATAGGTGAAATGTGCCCCAAGAATCGTTTTATTTTTGAGAAAATCTGAAATGACATCAAATGATTGCTCATGATAGTTACGAGCTGCTTCAAAAATGTATACATGCTGTTCTTGAGCTAATGTTACCAATTCAGCCCATTCTTCTGGGCGTGAGACAGCAGGTTTTTCTACAATTACATGTTTGCTTGCTAAAATAGCAGCTTTTGCTTGTGGGAAATGCAGAGAGTTGGGGCTGGCAATATAAATAATGTCTATATCATTCGTTAAAAAATCAGCCATATCTGTGTAGCAATCTACATTTTCATAATGACTGGCAAATGCTTGAGCAGCTTGTATCGTCCGTGAATACACCGTAGTCAATTGGTACTCTTTTGTAGCATGAGCAGCCTTGACAAATTGGTGAACAATGTCTCCTGTTCCAATCGTTCCAAGTTTTAACATCGTTTTCTCCTTATTTTTTGTCTTGTCATTTATTTTGATTTACCTCTTTCATTATATCATGATTTGGTGTAAAATAGATAAGATGATAAAAAATGGAGTGAATAATGCAAAATAGACCGATTATTATTGGCGTAACTGGTGGTTCTGGTGGCGGTAAGACGAGTGTTTCAAGAGCCATTCTGTCAAATTTCCCAAATGAAAAGATTTCTATGATTGAGCATGATTCTTATTATAAGGATCAGTCACATTTGACGTTTGAAGAGCGAATCAAGACCAATTATGACCATCCTTTTGCTTTTGATACAGATTTGATGATTGAGCAAATCAAGGAATTGTTGGCAGGACGTCCAGTAGATATTCCGACGTATGACTATACAGCTCATACACGCAGTGATAAAACGTATCGTCAAGACCCACAGGATGTCTTTATTGTAGAAGGAATTCTGGTTTTAGAGGACAAACGCTTACGTGATTTAATGGACATTAAGATTTTTGTTGATACAGATGATGATGTTCGAATTATTCGTCGGATTAAGCGAGATATGGATGAGCGCGGTCGTAGTTTAGATAGTGTCATTGAGCAATATTTAGGTGTGGTAAAACCCATGTATCATCAGTTTATCGAGCCTACGAAGCGCTATGCGGATGTAATTATTCCAGAAGGAGCTTCTAACACAGTGGCGATTGATCTGATTACAACGAAAATTGAAAAAATCTTGCAGGAAGCAAGAGAGTCATAGAAAGGAAGTCTAGTGAGGAAGTGCTAGACTTTTTAGGTAATGATGATAAAAAGTATAAAAAGGAAAAGGAAGTTTCATTCGCGCTCGAAATTTTTTGCCTGTCTGCTGACTTTTTGTGCGGGATTTATTGACGCTTATACATTTATTGAAAGAGGCGGGACATTGGTTGCGGGTCAAACAGGAAACGTTGTGTTCTTGTCAGTTGAATTGATTCATCATGAGACAGGAGAAATAGAAGTGAAGTTGGCAACGATGCTGGCTTTTATGTTAGGCATTTTTGTGTTAACCATTTTCAAAAATAGCTTTGAAAATTCTTTATGGCGCTTGTCCAGCATTCTCCCACTGATTTTGTTTTGTGGGCTTACAGGATTTCTACCAGCAACCGTGTCTAATCTTTTCATTGTTCCGCCGATTGGTTTTTGTATGGGGTTGGTGGCAACGGCTTTTGGTGAAGTGGATGGCATTGTCTACAATAATTCCTTTATGACGGGCAATATCAAAAAAACAATGGTAGCTTTTGGTACTTATGTGCGGACAAAAGAAAAAACTTGCTTAGCAGAAGGCATTTTCTTCGTTGCCTTATTAGGAAGTTTTGTGACAGGAGCGATTGTTTCCACTTATTTGATACAATTTTATTTGTTGAAAACAATCTGGCTCGTAGCTATTATTTTACTAGTATTTTTAACTTTTAGAATGGTGCAATACATTCGCAGAAGATAAATTAAAACTGCAACTCAGCTTTGATGAGAGTTGCAGTTTTTTGATAGAGTTATGGAATGTTAGTCTTTGTAAGAAACGATACCAATAATAGTATCAACGGCGCGTTCCATTGTTTGCAGACTGACATATTCAAAGCGTCCATGCATATTTTCACCGCCGGCAAAGATATTTGGTGTCGGAATGCCCATAAAGGAAATCTTTGAGCCGTCTGTTCCGCCACGAATAGGTTCGATAATCGGTTTGATGTCCAATTTTTCCATAACAGCCTTTGCAATATTGATAGGTGTCATGTCTTTTTCAATGACTTGACGCATATTGTAGTATTGATCTTTCAGTTCTAAATGAACCCGTTCACCTCCAAGCGTTGCATTCATCTTATTAGTAATGGAGCGCATGAGTTCTTTGCGTTGCTCAAAAGTTTCTGTATCGAAATCACGAATGATATAACTTGCTCTTGCTTCTTCGACGGTTCCTTCTACATTCATAAGGTGGTAGAAGCCCTCGTAGCCGTCTGTCAGCTCTGGGCGAGCACCTTCTGGCAATTGATTATGAAAGTCAATGGCTAATTGCAGAGCGTTAATCATTTGTCCTTTGGCAGTGCCAGGGTGGACATTGCGTCCTTGGAAAGTAATGTCAGCTGCGGCTGCGCTAAAGGTTTCAAATTGAAGTTCACCGAGCGGTCCACCGTCAATCGTATAAGCAAAATCCACATCAAAATCTACTGCATCAAACTTGTCAGCTCCGACACCGATTTCTTCATCTGGACCAAAGCCAACTCGAATTTCGCAGTGTTTGATGTCAGGATGAGCTGTTAGATACTCAATCGCTGTCATGATTTCAGCAATACCTGATTTATCATCAGAGCCGAGAAGGGTTGTTCCATCGGTTGTAATCAAGGTTTGTCCCTTATATTTTTTCAGACTATCAAAATCAGCAGGATCAAGGTTAAAACCAGATTGCCCCAGTGGAATCACGCCACCGTCATAATTTTCAATGATTTGTGGATTGACACCTTCTGCATTGAAATCTGCTGTGTCCATGTGGGAAATGAGACCAATTTTGCGCGTGAGACTTGGGTCATTTGCAGGAAGAGTACCGATAGCGTAGCCATTTGGTAAATAATATACATTTTCCAAACCAACGCGTTTCATTTCAGGAATGAGGATGTTATTGGCGAAATCTACTTGGCTTTGTGTGCTTGGTGTTGTCGTAGAATGTTCATCTGAACGCGTATTTACTTTTACATAAGTCAAAAAACGTTCTAAAAGAGTAGGGTAGTTCATAACTTCTCCTTTTGGCATAGATGTAATTAGTGTATCATATTTTGAGAGGGAAGGCTATCTACAAATAGTGAAAGAATGACAATATATTTCAATAAAAATCATGAACTTGAAAGGAAGCTCATGATTCATTCTATCAGTTATTAAAAATAAACTTTTCAATAGCTGTGGCGACACCGTTCTCATCATTGGTATCTGTCACATAATTGGCTAGTTTTTTAACATAGCCGCTAGAATTGCCCATAGCCACGCCAAGACCTGCAAACTCTAGCATTTCAATGTCGTTGTTAGCATCACCAAGTGCCATAATTTCTTGAGGTTTAATCTCTAAATGTTGAGCTAATTGCTTAAGAGCTGTTGCTTTAGTAGTGCCTTTGGGCATAGCTTCATAAATGACTGGTTGGGAACGAACGCCGCTGAAATGCTGGCAAATCTGGCTTGCAAATTGTTTTTCAAAGGTATCTAATTCATCAGGCTGGGCTAAAAACATAGCTTGAAATATAATATTTTTGCCGCTGATAGCTTCTTCGAGACTGATTTCTGTGGGGGTTGTAAAAACAAGGCTAGCGTCATAAGTGACTAACTCACTTGGCTTTTCGTCTACTACTAAATAACGTTCTTCATCAAAAAGAGTCAATTGGGCAGGAGTTTGCTTGGAAATTTTATCCAAGTAAAGAATGTCTTCCACACTCAACTCTTTCCAAGCAACAAGATTCCAGTCCTTGGTTTGATGAGTAGAGCAGCCGTTGTTAATAATGACATATTCATTATCTCCACTCAGTCCTAATTGTTCATAGTAAGGTTTCACTCCGACTAGAGGGCGACCTGTACAAAGAACCAGCTTTACTCCATGTTCGACAGCTTGATGAATAGCTTGAATATGTGCTTGGGGAATTTCTTTTTGACTATTTAAAAGCGTACCGTCCATGTCTAATGCGATTAGTTTAATCATAGCATTCTCGTTTCTGTAAATGTATTTATTTTTATTATAGCACAAATGAAACGGAATATGGCATGCCTTTTCAAGACTGGTAAAAGTCACCTTTCTTATGTTATAATAAATAAAATACCCGAAAAGGAAGAGAAAGATGAATGTAGATGAATTAAAAAAGCGGCAGGAGAAGATTCGGAATTTCTCCATTATTGCGCATATTGACCACGGTAAGTCGACTTTGGCAGATAGAATTTTGGAAGCAACGGATACTGTATCCAGCCGAGAAATGCAAGCTCAACTTTTAGATAGTATGGATTTGGAAAGGGAGCGGGGTATTACTATTAAGCTCAATGCGATTGAACTCAATTATAGAGCTAAGGACGGCGAAACTTATATTTTCCACTTGATTGACACACCAGGGCATGTGGACTTTACCTATGAAGTATCCCGATCATTGGCAGCCTGTGAAGGGGCTGTTTTGGTGGTTGATGCAGCACAAGGCATTGAAGCACAAACTTTAGCCAATGTCTACCTCGCCTTGGATAATGATTTAGAAATTTTGCCGGTTATCAATAAAATTGACTTGCCTGCTGCTGATCCAGAGCGAGTACGGACTGAGATTGAAGATGTCATTGGTTTGGACGCAAGCGAAGCTGTGTTGGCTTCGGCTAAAGCTGGTATCGGGATTGAAGAGATTCTAGAGCAAATCGTGGAGAAAGTTCCTGCGCCGACAGGAGATGTGACCGCTCCACTCAAAGCCCTTATTTTTGACTCGGTTTATGATGCTTATCGTGGAGTTATTCTGCAAGTGCGCGTGATGGACGGAGTTGTGAAGCCAGGTGATACCATTCAGCTCATGAGCAATGGCAAGACCTTTGATGTGACTGAAGTTGGTATTTTTACTCCAAAAGCTGTTGGACGAGATTTCCTCGCAACAGGTGATGTTGGTTATATCGCAGCTTCGATCAAGACCGTTCAAGATACTCGGGTTGGCGATACGGTGACCTTAGCGGACAATCCAGCAGATGAACCACTTCATGGCTACAAGCAGATGAACCCGATGGTTTTTGCTGGACTTTATCCGATTGAGTCCAATAAATATAATGATTTGCGGGAAGCTCTAGAAAAACTCCAACTTAATGATGCCAGTCTGCAATTTGAACCAGAAACGTCTCAGGCACTAGGTTTTGGTTTCCGTTGTGGGTTCCTCGGTTTGCTCCACATGGATGTGATTCAGGAACGTTTGGAGAGAGAGTTTAATATTGACTTGATTATGACGGCACCGTCGGTTATCTACAAGGTTAATATGACAGACGGCGAATCCCTTGATGTTTCCAATCCGAGCGAATTTCCAGAACCGACCAAGATTGATTCCATTGAAGAGCCTTATGTCAAAGCACAGATTATGGTGCCGCAGGAATTTGTCGGAGCAGTCATGGAATTGGCTCAGCGTAAACGCGGTGACTTTGTGACTATGGACTATATCGATGAAAATCGGGTCAATGTCATCTATCAAATTCCGTTGGCAGAAATTGTCTTTGATTTCTTTGACAAACTAAAATCCTCAACTCGTGGTTATGCTAGCTTTGACTATGAAATCTCAGAATACCGCAAGTCGAGTCTCGTTAAAATGGATATTCTCCTTAATGGTGACAAAGTAGATGCTCTTAGCTTCATTGTTCACAAGGAATTTGCCTATGAACGCGGAAAATTGATTGTTGAAAAATTAAAGAAAATTATTCCGCGTCAGCAATTTGAAGTGCCGATTCAGGCAGCAATTGGTCAGAAAATTGTGGCACGGACAGACATCAAAGCTCTACGGAAAAATGTACTTGCCAAATGTTATGGTGGAGATGTTTCCCGTAAACGTAAGCTCTTGGAAAAACAAAAGGCTGGTAAGAAGCGGATGAAAGCCATCGGATCTGTTGAAGTGCCACAAGAAGCGTTCCTCAGCGTCCTCAGCATGGATGATGAGTGATATGTACAAAAGTTATAAAGAGAGTGGAATGCTCTCTTTTCTTGTGTCGTGAAATAATTGTGAACTCTAAATAAATATGCTAAAATAAAAAGATAGGAGGAATTGGTTATGAAGAAGAAAAAGAGCTGGCTGATTTTATTTTTAGCGGTACTCCTTATCTTTATACTAGAAGCATGTAGTTCAAGCGGAGGGAATAAACCAAAATCATCACAACAGTCATCTTCGTCAAGTAGAGTCTCTGCAAAAGAAAGCAGTAGCTCAAGTTCATCAAATGCTACGAAAAAAGATGTGAAGATGGAAGAAATGCAACGTGTTGGTTCGGATGATTACGGTTATATTGATATTCCTAAAAAGTGGGTGAAGTTTACTGATGTAAATGGTGGCGATAGTATTCAATATACAGATGGTTCTGCCTATAATATTGTGACCATGAATGCCTATACGAAAGAAAAAGCTAAGATTCAAGAAAGAGAAGAGTTTACAGCTCAGACAATTG